>Ga0154020_10005708_pt1 | contig 14633 bp, 11 predicted proteins | sample Klosneuvirus_201_FD_109709 | JGI IMG/M metagenome (GOLD analysis project Ga0154020, IMG submission 109709) | Active sludge microbial communities from wastewater, Klosterneuburg, Austria - Klosneuvirus_20160825_MG | ecosystem: Engineered > WWTP > Aerobic digester > Activated sludge | place...
AGACCGTCGAGGAAATGCGCCTCGCGATCACCGCGGGCATCGACGCGTTCAACGCGGAGTCGGTCGAAGAGATCCACGTGTTGAACCAGGTTGCCGGCACGCTCGGCAAGACGGTGCGCGTATCGCTACGCGTGAACCCGGATGTCGATGCAGGTACGCACCCGTACATCTCGACGGGGCTCAAGACGAACAAGTTCGGCATCTCGATGGAAGAGGCCCGCGACCTCGGCCGCCAGGCATCCGAGTGGGCGAACGTCGCGATCGTCGGCGTCGATTTCCACATCGGCTCGCAGCTGATCAAGACGTCACCGTTCGCAGATGCGATCGCGCGGCTCGTGTCGCTCGTCGGTGATCTCGCGAAGGACGGCGTGAAGATCACGCACGTCGACATCGGCGGTGGCCTCGGCATCGACTACGGCAAAGGCGAGGACGTCGCGTCTCCGGCAGACTACGGCGCCGTCGTTCGCGACGCGCTCGCACCGTTGTTGGCGATGGGCATGACCGTGTACACGGAGCCGGGCCGCGTGATCGTCGGCACGTGCGGCGCGCTGATCACGCGCGTGCTCTATCGCAAGAACAACGACGTGAAGCACTTCACGCTCGTCGATGCGGCGATGAACGACCTGATGCGCCCGGCGCTGTACGGCTCGTTCCATCCGATGAAGCCGGTCACCCGCCCCGACCGTCCCGCGATCAAGACCGATGTCGTCGGACCGATCTGCGAGACGGGCGACTTCTTCGCACGCGATCGCGAGCTGCCCGAGATGGACCAGCAAGAGCTGCTCTGGATCGGCGCCGCCGGGGCGTATGGCTCGACGATGTCCTCGAACTACAACACCCGGCCGCGGGTCGCCGAGGTCCTCGTCGACGGTGACTCGTACACCGTGATCAAGGTCCGAGAGACCTACGAAGCCCTCATCGCGACCGAGCGACTTGGGTGATATCCTCGTCGGGTGAGGCTGGGGACCATCGCATTCGCCGTGCTCGTCGTTGCCGCGTGCGGTGACAACGAGGAGGGCGACGATCGACAGGGTGGCGACACCACGATCGACGATCGGACACGCGAAGCGTTCACGCATCCCGCTCCGAACCTCGACGGGGAACAGCGCCAGACCTTCCAGCTCGGTCGCGGCCCGTTCAACTTCATCTGGGCACCGCCGCAGCTCGGGCGCTTGTTCAACAACTCGTCGTGCCTCGGCTGCCACGGTGGCAACGGCCGTGGCAAGTCGTCGGTGACTCGCGGCCAAGAGGTCGGGTCGGAGGCGCTCGTTCGCGTGAGCCTGTCCGACGGTGATCCGTCCACGCCCGGCGGCAACATCGAGGTGCCCGGGTTCGGCGAACAGCTCCAGGACCACACGACCGGCGGCCTCCCCGAGGTGTTCCTCGAGCTGACGTGGGCGGAGACGGCGACGTACTACGGTGATGGCACCGAGCAGGCGATGCGCTTGCCGCAGATCAAGATCCAGCTCCCGAACGTCAACGATCCGCTGCCCGCGTGGATGTTCTCGTATCGCCAGGCGCCGCCGCTGCACGGGCTCGGTCTCCTCGAAGCGATTCCCGACGAGACGCTGGCCGAGCTCGAGGATCCCGACGACGCGGACGGCGACGGGATTTCCGGTCGCCGCAACGTGGTGTGGGATTCGATCGCGAAGACGATGGCGACCGGTCGCTTCGGTCACAAAGCGAATGTCGCGCACCTCGTCGATCAAGCCGCGGCCGCGTTCGTGAACGACATGGGTCTCACGAACAAGGTGTTTCCCGAGGAAGACGGGATGCGCGACGTCAACGATGACCAGCTCGATCAGGTCACGTTCATGGTGTCGACGATCGCCGTCCCTGCCGCCGCGCCTCGCGACTCGGACGCGCTGCGCGGTCGCTCACTGTTCACGCAATTCCAGTGCGCGAGCTGCCATATCCCGACGCTGGAGACCGGCGATCACCGAATTCCGCAGCTCGCGAATCAGACAATCCATCCGTACACGGACATGCTGTTGCACGACGTCGGCGACCTCCTCACCGACGCGCGCCCCGATCATCTCGCGACCGGGACCGAGTGGCGCACGCCGCCGCTGTGGGGCATCGGGGTCACGCAAGTCGTCCAGCCTGGGACCACGTATCTCCACGATGGCCGTGCGCGTACGCTCGAGGAGGCAATCCTCTGGCACGGCGGCGAGGCGGAAGCGGCGCAGCAGGCGTTCCGCAATGCCAAGAAGACGGACCGCGACGCGCTGATCCGCTTCCTCGAATCGCTCTAGTCGTACATTTGGGTCGGGATTCGCGCGTACAATTACCGCGTGAGGCGCGAGGACAACCATCGCACCGAGGTGGACGTCCAGGAGGAGGCCGACACGGTGCGCGATCGTGACGGCCGTCTCCCGAACGGGACGGTGATCGAGGGCTACGTCGTCGACGGCGTTCTCGGTAAGGGCGGCATGGGCATCGTGTACAGCGCGACCCACAAGATGATCGGCAAGCGCGCCGCGATCAAAGTGTTGCGCATGGAGGTGTCGAACAATCCGATGCACCTCCAGCGCTTCATCCAAGAGGCGCGCGCGGTGAATGCGATCGGTCACCCGAACATCATCGACATCTTCGATTTCGGCCAGCTCCCCGACGGACGCGCGTTCCACCTGATGGACCTGATGGTCGGCGAGTCGCTGCGGCAGCGCCTGCGCCGCGGTCCGCTCAATCCCGCGGAAGCGGCGAACGTCATCGAGGCCGTCGCGTCCGCGCTGATGGCTGCGCACGACAAGGGCTTCGTCCATCGCGACCTCAAGCCCGACAACATCTATCTGATTCCCGTCGAGGGCCAATGGCCCGAGGTGAAGCTCCTCGACTTCGGGCTCGCGAAGCTGATGCCCGAAGCCGGCACCGCCGCGTTCATCACGAAGACCGGCGTCATGCTCGGCACGCCCGAGTACATGTCGCCCGAGCAGGCCCGCGGGGAGTCGGTCGATTATCGCACCGACGTCTACGCGCTCGGCATCGTGATGTACGAGATCCTCGCCGGCGAGCGCCCGTTCCCGACGACGGGCGACGCGTTCTCGACGCTGCAGTATCACGCCGACGAGATGCCGCCGTCGATCGGCGCGGCGATCCCCGACCTGCTCCCCGAGATGGTGCAGCTCGTCGACGCGATGTTGAAGAAGGATCCGTACGCGCGTCCGTCGCTCGCGGCCGTGCGCACGGTAATCAAGCGACTACGTACGACGAAGCTGCCCACGCACTCGATCGCCGGCCAAGAGATCCAGTCGTATTCGAATCCGAACATGGCGGCGATCAGCTCGGCCGTGCTCGGCGCATCGCCGATGGTGCCGCCGCAGACGGTGGTCTCGCGCCCCAACAAGTCGGCGTCGCAACCTCCCGTGTCGGCGCCGTACGCGCAGTACTCGGCGCACTCGATGACGCCGCCGCCCGCGGCCGCACCGTCGAACATGGTGCCGCCGTCGCGCTCGGCTCGGCCCGGTTCGGCGCAGGACGAAGAGCTCCGGCGCACGACGCAGCGTCCTCCATCGCGTCCGCCGTCGAACATGGTGCCCCCGTCGCGCTCGGCCTCGCAGTCCGACGAGCAAGACGAGCTGATGCGCACGATCCCGCGCGGTGGCTCGAACCCCGGCGTTCGCCTCTCTGCCGACGAGCAGGAACAAATGCGCACGCTGCCGCGTCGCGCGCCGTCGTCGGTGCCGCCGGTATCCGCGGGCGGCCTGGCGACGAGTCCCAGCCCGCACCAGAGCACCACGCTCGGTGTCGCGCCGCCGAAGCCCGCGGTCTCGGCGCGGATCGCCGCGCAGCCGAAGGCGCCGAAGAAGCGCACGTCGAACGTGTGGCTGATCGTGGGCGCGCTGCTGTTCATCGGCGCGGGGATCGCACTCGCGTTCGTGCTCGTCGGCTAGCGCCCGGCGATCGACGCGCGCTCCAGGCGATCTGACCGCCGTTCTTCGCCGCCGAGGTCTCGCTCTTACGCCGTTTCGACGACACTTTGGCCTGGCCCCGATTCCACGGACACGGTTCTAGGCTGCTGCCTGTAGATGTTCATACTCGTTCGGCGTTCGGTAGCCCAGCGTCGAGTGAGGACGACGGGTGTTGGTCGTCGAACCTGAGCACTTCGTCGGGCCATGTCGAAGCGAGTAGCGTCGATTTGGCCTACCGACGAGCGACTTGCACGCGCGCGTCGTTGAACGCCGCTTGCCCCGCGAGGTCCGCGTAGCGCGGCGGGATCAGCGCGTTGGACGTGTAGCCGTTCGCGGTGTGCTTGCGCCACAGGCCCTTGGGCAACACGCACACGCCTTCGCGCACGTCGGCGTCGATGCGAGCGGTGCAGTGCACCTCGCCGTACTCGTTCCAGATCCGGATCGGATCTCCGTCGGAGATTCCGCGCGCAGCGGCGTCGGCGCGGGACATGTCGAGAACGCCGGGAGCCGACCGAAGCTGGCCGAACGTCGAGCTGACCTGCGTCGCGAGGGCCGGCGAGATCAGTGCGAGCGGGAAGTCGTCGGTGCGCGGATCCGAGACGTATGCGTAGAGGCCACCCTCGACCTGCGCGTCGAGGTGCTCGGGCACGAGGCGCATCTTGCGATCGGGCGTGTTCGGGAACACGTCGACGAACGCGAGGGGATGCACGCCCGACGACGGCACCGCGATCGAGCTCGCGCGCAGCTGCTCGGCGAGCGCGGAGCCTTCGGGGGCCGAGCGGAAGATCTGGGCGACGATCGCGTCGTCGGTCATCGCGTCACCGTCGCGCACGAGCGAGAAGCGCTGCATCAGCTCGCCGAACACCTGGTTGTTCGAGCGCGACTCGCCGAACGGCGCGGCGACGGCGGGCGAATCGAACATGCGCATCATGCCGTAGCCGCGGCGAAGCTCGCGGTGCTCGAGGAACGTGGTGGCCGGGAGCACGACATCGGCGAGCTGCGCGGTGTCCGTCATCACTTGATCGTGAACCACGACGAACAGGTCGTCGCGCGCGAGTTGCTCGACGACAACGCGTTGATCGGGCGCGGTGACCGCGGGGTTGCAGTTGTAGACGAACAGCGTGGAGATCGGCGGATCGCGAAGCTCGGCGAGCGTGCGAGAGAGCCCGCTCATGTTGATCGTGCGGGTGGCAGGCCTTGGCTCGGCGATGCCGTGCTCGGAGGTGACGCCCCACTTCGCGTCGCTGTTCGCCATCGTGTAGCCGCCGCCGCGTACGCCGAACTTGCCGGCGATCGCGGGGAGCGCGAGGACCGCGGCCGTGGCGCCGCCTCCATTGCGATTGCGCTCCAGGCCCCAGCCAGCGCGGATGACCGCAGGCGATGATTCTACGTAAAGATCGACGAATTCTTCGAGCTGCCCCGCCGAGAGGCCGGCTTCACGTGCGGCATCGAACAGCGACCACCGCGAGGCGCGCTTGCGAAACTCGTCGACCCCGGTCGCGTGCGTCGCGAGGAAGTCGGTGGCGGCGAGACCGCGCTCGAACAAGCGGTTCGCGATCGCGAGCGCGACGGGAAGGTCCGCGCCGGGACGCACGGGCAGGTGCATGTCCGCGTGCTTCGCGAGCTGCGTGCGTCGCGGATCGACGACGACGAGCTTCGCGCCGAGCTCTTTCGCGCGCTCGATCACCGGCACGAGGTGAATGCCGGTGGCCGCGGGGTTCACGCCCCACAGGACGATCAGCTTCGCGTGCGTGTAGTCCTCGAGAGCGACACCTGGAATCACCGCGTAGAGGCCCTGCGTCGCGGCCGTGGATGCGGCGGCGCAGAACGTGCGATCGAGGTTCGATGCGCCGAGGCGGCGGAAGAACCGTGTGGCGAGCGCGCCCTCGGTCAACCAGCCGTTCGAGCCGCCGTAGTGATACGGCAGGATCGATTCCGCACCGTGGGTCGCGATCGATGCGCGCATGCGCTGCTCGATCACGTCCATCGCTTCGGCCCACGTCGCGTCGCGGAATTGTCCCGAGCCTTTCGGGCCCGTGCGAATCCGTGGTCGTGCGAGGCGATCATCGCCGTACATGTGATCGGCGAACTTGCGAACCTTGCCGCACACGAAGCCCGCGGTGATCGGGTTGCGGCGATCGCCGTCGACCCCGATCACCTTGCCGTTATCGACGGTGACCGTCAGACCGCACAGATCAGGACAGTCGAGCGGGCACGCGCTGGAGCGCTGTTCGGCTACCACGTACCTTCGATACCGTAGGTCGTGGTCGTCTTGCCACTGGCATCTGCGGTCGCACCGATGGACGCGCGGACCGGAACTTCGGGCTCGTCCATGTTGCGGGTCAGGACTCCGGCGGCGACGAGGCCGATCGCCATGCCACCGAGCGCGAAGTTCGACAGACGCTCCGTCGAGTTCCTGTCCGATGGATACACGAGGCCCTTCAGCGCGAGGCCACCGATCACGCCGGAGACACCACCGAGGTCGATCAGCACCGCGTGCGTGCGCGAGATGTCGAAGTAGCGCGTCAGCATGAGCCCGCCGACCAGGCCCATGCCGAGACCGCTCAGCGTGATGCCGTTCGCGATGTCGCGGCCGGGATCGAGCGCGGTGGCGAGCAAGAGGCCCGTCGTGGTGCCCCACACGAGCGTCGAGTTGAACAGCGCGGCATCTCCGACGCGGATGTTCATGCGCTGACCGGCGAAATATCCGAGTCCCGCGCCGAGGAACAAGCTCGCGCCCGAAACCGGCGACGTGATGCTGTCATCGCCGGTGAAGATCTGTGCGGCGGTGCGGCCCGCGACGGCGCCGGCGATGCCCGTGGTGATCGTCAGGTTGCTCGTACCGAGCGAGAGGTCGCGCGGCAACGCGAAGTAGCTGATCACGAGCCCCGCACCACCGCCGACGAGGCCGGCGATACCGGAGATGCCGAAGTCGTTCGTCGTCAGCAACAGCGACCCCACGCCGACGAAGCCGCCGATGCCCGATGCGATGATCAGCTGTCGGCGACCTGTCTGCTGGATCTCCTCCATCTCGATCAGCTCGCGCTTCGTCTGGTTCGCGATCACCTGCAGCTTCATCGTTGTGCGCTGGCGATCCGGTGCCTCGGCGGCGATCTCGTACGTGCCGCCCGGCACCTTCTCGTCGAAGCGACCGATGCCGACGAAGCGATCGTCGAGGTAGAGCCGCGCGTCCGGCGGTGTCACCTGGATCGAGAGCGTTCCCTTCTCCGGCTGCAGCGGGACGAAGAACGTGTACGGCTTGCCGATTCGAACGTCGATCTTCTCGTGATAGGTGACGTAGTTGTCGAGCTCGACCTGCATGTCGTAGGTCCCGCCTGCGATCAGGATCTGCTCGCCCGCTTTCGCGCGCGCCTTGATGCCGGTGATGTCGCTGATCGTGATGCGTGCACCGCCCGGCGTGGTGCCGACGTACACGCGCGACGGCAGCTTCTCGAGTACGCGAATGCGACGACGAATGACCTCTTTGTCATCGGCCGGATCGGGCGCGCACGCGTTGAGCTTCTTCGCGTCCGCGGGCATCGTCGACAAGTAGCGCTCGAGGTAGCCGATCGCCTTCTCGTATTCGAGGCTGCGCTCGTACGCCTGACCGATGTCCTTGAGCACCACGTAGAACGGCACGAGGCAGTACGCGGTGACGAGCTCCTTCACCGCACCGTCGTACTCGCCTTGCACGTACAACGTCTCGCCGCGCTGGTAGTGCTCCGACGCGAGCTTGCGTAGAGCGTCCTGGCCGACCGCCGGATCGAGGTGCTTGCAGTCGTCGATCTCGAGATCGATGGTCTTCTGCCCGATGAACCCCGTGTCCTGCGTGCGATCTTCGGGCGCGTCTTCGTCGGGCGGCTTGGGCTGCGCGAACGCGAGCGTTGCCGATGCAACGACAAGCGCGATCGCGGCGACGATTCTCACGGCTTGGGAACGTTACCGCCGGTGCCGTACGGATCGCCACCAAGCTCGCCACCGGTCTTGTCCTTTGGCCCACTACCCGTCCCAGCACCGCTTCCGGTTTCGGGCGGCTTCGCCGGACGCGTGAACTTCGTCGGCGCGCCCTTCGGCGCCTTCGCGAGCTTGAACGACACGACGAACTTTCCGTCCTTGCCCTGCTTGAGCGTGAGCGGATTGAACTCGAGCTCGTACTGCTTCCAGCCGTCGAGCTGGCCGGTGAGCTTGATGTCCTTGTCCTTCTTCACGACCTCGGCATCGAGCGGCGTCACCCCGGTCTGCTCGAGGCCGTCGAGGAAGATCACCGCGCCCGGCGGTGTCGACTCGATGTGGACCATCACGACCTCGGCCTTGGGCTCGGGCGCCGCATCGATCGCCATCGGTGCAGCACCCGCGTCGACCGCGAGCGGCGCGACGATGTCCTGCGATCCAGAGCCGGGGTTGTTCCCCTTGCCCTTGGGGCCGCCGATCAGCTGCGTGACCGAGAAGATCGTCGCCGCGAGTACGACCGCGATGCCGGCGATCCACGCGATCAACCGGATCGACACGTCGGGCTTCTTCACCAGCCGGCGGCGCGGTCCGGTGATCTTCGCGCGCTCTGTGGAGTGCGTGGGATCCTCGAGGATCGCGGTGAGATCCGCGAGCATGTCGTTCGCGCTCGCGTAGCGATCGTTGACGTCCTTCGCCATCGCCTTCAGCACGACGGCCTCGAACTCCTCGGAGAACTCGGGCTTGGATTCGCGCAACGACTTGGGCTCTTCGTTGAGCACCTGCGAGATCACGCTCAGGTAGTTGTTGCCGACAAACGGCACGCGCCCCGTCGCGCACTCGTACATGATCACGCCGAGCGCGTAGACGTCGACGCGATGGTCGAGCTCTTCATCGCCGCGCGCTTGCTCGGGCGACATGTACAGCGGCGTGCCGAGCACCATGCCGGTCTGCGTGAGCCGGGTGGTCTCTTCCTCTTCGCTCGACGCGCGCAGCGACTTCGAGATGCCGAAGTCGACCACCTTGACGAAGTCGGTGTCTTTGCGACGGAGGAGGAACAAGTTCTCGGGCTTGATGTCGCGATGGACGATGCCCTTCGCGTGTGCGGCGGCGAGGGCGGACGCGGCCTGCGAGATCACGCGCAGGATGCGTTGCTCGCCGAGCGAGGTCTCGCGCGACAGGCACTCCGCGAGCGATTCGCCGTCGAGGAACTCCATCACGACGAACGTGCGGCCATCCGACGTGGTGCCGAAGTCGGTGATGTCGATGATGTGCTCGTTGCCGATCGACGACGCGAGCTGTGCCTCTTGCTTGAGGCGCTTCACGATCGCTTCGCGCTGCGCGTACTTCTCGAGCAGGACCTTCACCGCGACGCGCTTGCCGATCAGGGTGTGCGTGGCTTCGTAGACGGCGCCCATGCCGCCCTGGCCGATCTTCTTCGTGACGAGATAACGATCGGACAGCGTGGTGCCGACGATCTCGACCGACGTCCGCCCCGACTGGCTCGGCGGATCTTCACCGGCCTGTGTCTCGCCCGAGGTGGACGTGTCACTCACGTTCTTGCGCGCGACTGCGACCGCGGTGTCGCCACCCATGATCGCGGCATCGCTACTCGGATCGAGCGAGCGCACGACGAGGCGATTCGGGGTATCAGCTGCTGGCCGCCCCGGTTGGCTGCCACTGGGTGGCTTGCCGTCCGATCCCGTCGACATTGCTGTCTCAGACCGATGCTAGGCCCCGCGGGTTGGCGAGTCAAACCGATCACGCAAAGCTCACGTGTACGGACGTCCGACAACCACCTCTGACCACTACACTTTCCTTTCCACTTGCCACCATTCGCATGATGGAATATATACAGCCAGGTGCTGACCGCTCGTGCCGATCTCTTCCGACTCCTCGGTGACGAGGATCGCCTGCGCCTCCTCGCGCTGTGCGCGGAAGAGGAGCTCACGGTCGGCGAGCTCGCCTCGCTGCTCGGCGAGAGTCAGCCGCAGATCACCAAAAAATCACAACCCTTGCGCGAGGTCGGGCTGCTCGCCTCCCGGCGCGATGGAACGCGAACGCTGCTCCGGTCCGCCACGTCCGGTGCGATCGGTATCGAGGTCGATCCGGTGATCGCCGCCGCTCTCGAAGAAGGCCGTTCGCTGTGCACCAAGGACGGGTCGCTCGCGAAGGTCGCGTCGGTGGTCGCGTCGCGGGAAGAACTGTCTCGGAAGTTCTTCGATGCGACGCACGGTGACGAGCCCGCGGTGATCGAATCGGATCTGCGCGCGTGGCTCCCGGTCATCGCACCGCTACTTCCCGGTCACGCACTCGCGATCGATGTGGGAACCGGCGAGGGCACGCTGCTGCCGTTGCTCTCGCCGCTCTACGATCGCGTGGTCGCTGTCGATCGCTCGCCCGCGCGACTCGCGCGTTGCGCGGCTCGCATCTCGAGCTGGGGCCTGCCCAACATTCGCCTGCGCGAAGGCGACGTCGACGATGCCGGTCTCGCCGAAGACATCGCGGCTCGCGGTGGCGCGGATCTCGTCGTGATGGCGCGCGTACTTCACTTCGCCGCGCGGCCCAAGGATGCGCTCGCCGCGGCGACGCGCCTCGTGCGCCCCGGTGGTCACCTCGTCGTCGTCGATCATCTGCCGCACGACGACGAATCCCTGCGCGAGCAAGGCCATGTGTGGCTCGGCTTCGAGCCCGCGAAGCTACGCGGCTACCTCGACGCGGCACACGTCGACGTGCTCGCCGTTCATCCATTTTCCTCCCGCATCGATCCACTCCCACTCCAACTCGCCGTCGCCCGCAAGGCGTCACGAACCAACTAACGAGCCGAAGAGAGAAGACACACCATGGATACCCGCACCGAGTTTCCCGCGTTCAAAGTGAAGGACATGACCCTGGCCGAGCTCGGCCGCAAGAAGATCCGTATGGCCGAGAAGGAGATGCCCGGCCTGATGTCGCTCCGTGCGGAGTACAAGACCGCGCAGCCGCTCAAGGGTGCGCGCGTGGCGGGCTGCCTCCACATGACGATCGAGACCGCGGTCCTCATCGAGACGCTCATGGCGCTCGGTGCCGAGGTCACGTGGACCTCGTGCAACATCTACTCGACGCAGGACGAGGCCGCGGCGGCGATCGCGGCGGCGGGCGTACCGGTGTTCGCGTGGAAGGGCGAGAACCTCGAGGAGTACTGGCAGAACATCGAGATGCAGCTCACCGCGTTCAAGGGTGGCAAGGGTCCGAACCTCATCCTCGACGACGGTGGTGATCTCACGCTCCTCGTGCACAAGGGTGTCGAGTCGGAGAAGGCGGGCGTCGCGCCCGATCCGAAGACGGCGACGAACGAAGAGATGCGCGTGATCTTCAACGTGCTCACGCAGTCGCTCGCGGGCAGCAAGGATCGCTTCACGAAGATCGCCGCCGAGATCAAGGGCGTCTCCGAGGAGACCACCACGGGTGTCCACCGCCTCTACGACATGGCGAAGACGGGCTCGCTCCTGTTCCCGTGCATCAACGTCAACGACTCCGTCACCAAGTCGAAGTTCGACAACCTCTACGGTTGCCGCGAGTCGCTGTTCGACGGCATCAAGCGCGCCACCGACGTGATGGTCGCGGGCAAGGTCGTCGTCGTCGCCGGCTACGGCGACGTCGGCAAGGGCTGCGCGCACGCGGCTCGCGGCCTCGGCGCTCGCGTGCTGATCACCGAGATCGATCCCATCTGCGCGCTCCAGGCCGCGATGGAAGGCTACGAAGTCGTCACGATGGAAGACGCGGCGCCGGCCGCCGACATCTTCGTCACCGCGACGGGCTGCATGGACGTGATCCGTAGCGAGCACTTCCAGGCGATGAAGGACGAAGCGATCCTCGCCAACATCGGCCACTTCGACAGCGAGATCCAAGTCGCGTGGCTCGAGAACAACAAGGAGATCAAGGAAGAGAACATCAAGCCGCAGGTCGATCAGTTCATCTTCCCGAACGGCAAGCGCATCACGCTCCTCGCGCGTGGTCGCCTCGTCAACCTCGGTTGCGCCACCGGCCACCCGTCGTTCGTGATGTCGAACTCGTTCACCAACCAGACCATCGCGCAGATGGCGCTGTGGGCGAACGCGCAGCACGGCAAGGACGTGATCACCGGCATGTCGTTCGCCGTCGGCACCGTCTCGGTGCTGCCGAAGAAGCTCGACGAGAAGGTCGCGCGTCTTCACCTCGGCAAGGTCGGCGTGAAGCTGACGCAGCTGTCGAAGGTGCAGGCCGAGTACCTCGGTGTTCCCGTCGACGGTCCGTACAAGCCGGACCACTACCGCTACTAAGTTCTCGCGGTAACGCGAACGGCGTCGAGGAAGCTCGGCGCCGTTTTGCGTTTCGGAGTCGCGATCGCCATCGCGACGTGTTGTGGCATCCTCGCACCACGATGTGGTTCACGTGGTGGTCGCTGTTCTGGGCGCTCGTCGGTGCGTTCGGCACCGCGTTCGTGCACCAGCACACCGGGCGAGACACGCGATCGGGCGGGCTGATCGGCCTGTGCGTCGGCGGGATCCTCGGCCCGTTCTATCTCGTCGCGTTTTGGGTGTGGCTCTATTACACGCGGCTCAACGTGTACATCTACAAGAAGAGCCGGCGCTGGTTCGAGTGGTGGCGCCCCTGACTCGGTGACTACTTGGTCTCCGGCTTGACCGCGCCGGCGATCGACGCGACGAGGCCGACGATCGCAGCGATGAACAGGAGCTTGCCGCCGATCGCGGTGCTCATGCCTTCGGCGCCCGAGAGTCCTTTGCGCACGCCTTCGGTCGCGAGCGCGAACAGACCGCCGACCGCGCCGACGATGCCGGCCCATCGCGCGAAGCGACCGTTGACGATCGCGTGCACGCCGACGGTGCCCATCATCAGGAAGCCGACGAGAGCGACGTAGACCTGCTTGGGTCCGTTGAGGAGTCCCGTCGCGAAGCCCGACGGCATCGAGCGGAAGTCCCAGAACTTCATCGAGAGGCCCTCGACGGAGATGTACGGAAGAGCAAACGTTGCGAGGAGTCCGAGAACGGCCGCAATGGCCACGACGATCTTGATGGGCTTCATGGTGTGTTCGGGTCCATCGAGCAACGCACGGGCCACGCGCAACTCGCTGATCGCGCGTCCCGGTCACACGGATCTCGGGTCGGTATGGACCCGGTCGTCCGGCGGGTTGGGTACGCCACGGCATCGGTCGTCAAAACCCCAGTACGCCCGAGCCTTTGCACTGCCGCAGACCAAGTGCATCGATCGGTGTCGATCGATGTCGATCCGTGCACGCGCCGATCGACCACAGGTCGGAGGCACGAATGACCAACAGCCAGATTCTGATCCTGGGCCCAGCCGCGAGCAGCTACGTCCGCACGGCCCGAATGACCTGCATCGAGAAAGCGCTACCGCACACGCTCGAGCCGTTCGAGCTCGGCGGCGATGCCCACACCAAGCTCCATCCGTGGAAGCGCGTTCCGATCCTTCGTCATGGCGAGCTGACCTTGATCGAGACGAGCGCGATCATCCGCTACCTCGACGAGATCGGGACCGGCGCGTCGCTCCTGCCCGCGACGGCAAGCGATCGAGCACGCATGGAGCAAACGATCAGCGTGATCAACTGCTACCTGTACGACAGCCTCGTCCGCAAGTACGCGCTCCAGTACGTGCTGCCGATGCAACGAGGTGCGCAGCCCGACCTCGACGCGATTCGCGCGAACGTGCCGACGATGGAGCGCGACGTCGGATTCCTCGACGCGGCGTACGCGAAGTCACGGTGGATCGCGGGCGAGACGCTCAGCCTCGCGGACCTGCTCGTCGCACCGATCGTGCAGACCGTGTGCATGTTCCCCGAGGGCAAGGCCGTGCTCGCTCGGTCACGACACCTGTCGCGAGCGTTCGACGAGCTCCGCGCACGAGATTCGTTTACCAAGGTGCATGCGGGTCTGTTCGGTGCCGGATCGTAGTGCGGCGCTCGCGTTTCGGCTGTGCCCGTAATTCTGAACACTGCGGAAATTATCGGGGCTGCGCTCGGCTGGAAGCGCCATTACCGAAATCTTCGTCGAGACGTTTGTGTCGATCGCACGCGGTGATTCGCGATCGCTTGGCTATGCTGGTCGAATGAGCCACGCCATCTGTGCGCTGGTGATCGTCGGTAACTACGATCGCGACATTGCCGGCAAGATGGATCTGCGAGCGATCGCCTCGTACGAGGACGTATCGGTCATGCCGATCGATCACTACTACTCGACGTTCTGGGCAGCCGACTCGTCGGTCGGTGGCGAGCTCGATGTTCCGATGCACGTGCCATCGACGTTTCCGCGCGACAAGGTGCTGCTGCAGTTCGTGCGTGACATGACCGGCAAGACGGAGCCGAAGTTCGCGATCGTTCAGACCGAGTACGACAGCGGCAAGAGTCATCACAACGGCGCGCAGTGGGCCGTGGCGTTCGTGGGTGCGCGGCGCATCAGCGGCGATCACGCGTCGATCAACGAAGCGCTGCGCGCGATCGGTGTTGGTCGTCGCTATCCCAAAGACGAGTTCGACACGATCGGACTATCTGCCTTCTGGCAGAACCCGAGGCATCTCGAAAAGTATCGCGCGTGGTGCACCGAGAACGACGCGCAGGGTGTCGTGCAAGCGGCGGTCGTCGAGAGTCTGTCCGAGCGCGTCCACGCGATGTGGCCGCACCTGCGCACGTAGCGCTCGCTCGCGCGATCCAGTTCATCTCGAAGACGCGATCACGCGTTCGTGCGTTAGTCGCCGCGGTAGACGCGGTTCGTCTTCTTC
>Ga0154020_10005709_pt1 | contig 14630 bp, 29 predicted proteins | sample Klosneuvirus_201_FD_109709 | JGI IMG/M metagenome (GOLD analysis project Ga0154020, IMG submission 109709) | Active sludge microbial communities from wastewater, Klosterneuburg, Austria - Klosneuvirus_20160825_MG | ecosystem: Engineered > WWTP > Aerobic digester > Activated sludge | place...
CTTGTACCTATTTCTGCAGACTTATCTCTTTTATTAGCCCATTTAGCAAGTATTTCTTTTTGTGTAGTTGGCTTACCTTCTCTTGTGGCTTTAGCTGCAGATTTCTTAGCAATCTCATTCCAATCTATTTTTTCTTTAAAACGTTCAGTGAACTTACTTACAGATATAAGATCGATATTTGATTCATTGACATAGCGATGTGTTTTTTCTATAAATTTTATCATTGAACTGTTGCTTTGAAACTGAGATATACATTAGGTCTTCTTTTACCTAATGTTCTATTTATTATTGTAATCTTCTTCTTTTGTTCACCTATATCTCCAGGTGTAAACATTACTTTAATTGTTGCTTTTTCATTTGGAGCAAGAACTTGTCTATCGATTGTAGCCTCTGTACACGCATGACAACCTGGTAATAACTGATCAATATATAGAACTTCCAGGAATGCATTTTGTATTTCATACTTAAAAAAGTATGGTTTACCAAATTGTATAGTCCCTAGATTTAAATCATTATTCTTCACTAATATCATTGGCTCTTGGTATTGGTTTATGTACGTATCTTATTTTTTTAATACTTTCCTTTTTCTCTATATATCTATTATAGTCAGCAAGTCTATCAGAAAATATACGATATATTTCCTTTTTATTCTCATTTTTAAGAAATCCATAGTTGCTTTGAAATTCTTCTTCTGTCTTTTCGAAATTAGGAGGATACAAATCCACTATAGTCTTTATTCTACTTTTTCTTAGATACCATGAGCCAACACCTTTTAACTTGGTAATAAGCGACATAGGTTTTCTAAGATGATTAGCAAGACTGGCAAAAACGAAGTTTCCCAAATCCTTATACTGTTGTTCATCTTTTCCAGTTCTTTTACTTGTAATTTTATAGACTTCTTTCCAATCACTTTGCATGACTTATTGTATATTGTAATACTAATTTTTCACATTCAACTTTAGGAATAAAACGATCATTTAACTGAAGTATTGTATTCTTTGGTTTTTCAAAAATGCCTAATGTTACATATTTAGATAACACATTACGAAGAGATTGTATTGATTTTCTTAATTTCTTCTTTAAACAAATATCCATAAAACGGATTTGTTCTTCTGCATTTGAATATCCACCAAACATATATAATTCAATTATAATGTCAATATCATTCTCAAATGGACGAATTCCATATTGAATTAGTTTGAAATAAAGATGAACACGCAAGACATCCCTTTTTTCTTCTAGTAGGACTTTATCTGTAAATGCTTTGATCATCGTTGGTTTTATTTATTATAATATACTAAAAAAAATTTAACCTACCAAATTTATTTTAAAGAATAATCTGGTAGGTTAAATTAACTCTAGAAATTATATTGCGTTTTCTAAAAGTACAGCAAGTTGTCTTAAACGTTCTGTTTCCATTCCTGCATCAATTAACATATCTGTATTCCATGTTATAACTGTACTCCCCTCTCCTCTATTAGTAAAGTCCATAAAAGGCCAAGGACATAGCGCTGCAGGACAATCCGTTATTCTTACAATTAAGTCATTTCTATACTCTTTGAAAAATTGTTTATAATCAGTTGTATCAGTATTAAATGACATTCTTGGTTTTATGTCATGATCTATATGAGTAAAAGTTCTCATTTGTCCTAGATCACTATAATTATCTGGAGCAGTATAATGTTGACTTTTCTTATCCATGTGCTACCTCCTCATTTTTTATAAGTTCTTCTGGAACAATTACATTATCTCCACCAATCTCTTTAGCTTTACTTAAGTTAGCTAAAATCTCATCATGTACCAATTTCTGTTTTTCTTTTAATTGTTCCATATGTTGTTCATACTCAGGAACTAACTTTTCAGCCTCTAATGTATAGAATCTAATTTTCCACATAGCTTCCCAATAACGAGCTTTTAATTCTAATTCTAATACTGTTTGTCTTGTTTCTTCATATGTAGGTTCATTACTTACTACATTCTTTTTTGGTTTACTGTTCATAATTTTTTTGTTTTTTTCCAATTTGGATTGTTATCATTTTCCCAGGTAAATATTAGTTCTCCTTTCTCTTCCTCATTATATTTCTCAACATAATAGTCTGGGATTAAAATTGATTGTTCTTCTACATATAGTGAAGCAAACTTATATTCTACTTTATTATTTATAGAATACTTTACTTTACTAAAATTTCTACCTCTTATTGTTGCAGAATCAATAAAGAGATACTTTAATGAGTTTGTTAAATATTTATTTACCCACTCTTTTAAGTATGTATCAAATGATACTATCTCAAGTTTTTCTCTATCCCATACCTGACTCATTATGGGATACGGCATTTCAAGAAATAAATTTTCATATAATTCATTATTGTTTAAATATGATAATTTATGATTAATAAGTTGAGACACAAAAGATGAATAGTCTGGTGAGCATGTTACTAATATAGTAGATGAATCTATCCAGTTATCTTTTTTGATAATCTCAATTAGTTTAAGAATATCCAGTCTTTCTTTTTCATATGAAATATGATATAAATTATTCATCTTTCTTATCTTCTTTTTTAAAGAATTTCATTATTTGTTCTTGATCACCTATAAGAACTTTTATTTCTGGTTCTTTTGGTAAAGCATCCATGAACTTTTTAAGTTCTGTTTTAAATATTTCTTTATTCCAAGGAACTATAAATGATCCAGATGAGTTAAATAATACATAACATGCATCAAAGTTACCTTCTAAGGCATTCTGAAATGATTCCTTTGTTGGTAACCATCTATCTGATATAGATAAAAAATCATAATACGGACATTCAGCTTCACCAATCACCATATCTACCTCTTGTTCATATAGATTCATTTTCTCTGCCTGTATTGCTTTCTTTTCCTCATTTAACCCATCTACAGTAACTATTGGAAATTTGAATAAACTATCTAACATATCTTTTTGTTTTTGTAAAAGTATAACTAATATGAATATAAACCAAATTTAATTTATATTTTCTTGTTTAATAATTAATTTTTCTAATTCTGGCATCTTGTCTGCATACAATACATTCCCTTTATCCCCATTTGTCAGTTCTCTACTATTCTCTCTTCTTGCAGCCATATATTTCTGTGTATATGGATTAAACTGAAATACCCATCCCCATAATTCTTCTTTTTTCATATAATTTATTTTAATAATAAAATTGTTGCAGCTACTGCTCCAGCAGCTATAAGTACTCTTTCCAACCATCTTGCTTTTGGTGGTGGTTGATAAAACGCTGAGGATAAGCCAGTTGTCTTTACATAATTATTTGTATTAGTAATAATAATCTCCAGCTTTGGTTTCTTATATATCTTTAACTTTCCATTAATATCCTTCCTAAACCAACCTCCTGTCTCTACAAAAGCAATATTCTGAATATTAGGAAGACTTAAACTATCGATTTTAAACTTATCTTTTGTTACTGTACCTCTAAAGTAGAGATCTGTAGTATCCAGTATAGCTACCTTAGGTACACGAATTACGTTAGAATCACAACTATCCTGAATAGGAATTATATCTTCCTCATATGGAATATCTATATCTACCACACTGGTATTAGTCTGTACTTTACTATAGGCTTTTACCTTCTTTATACTATTAGCTAAGGACTTCTTTAGATTCATATTATCCAGAGCTAAATTCTTGATATTCTCCTGATTATCAGTTATAATCACATTCTGCCTCACAACCTCATCTCCCAACTTATTCTTCTCAATTACCATAGTCTGCAGAGCCAGTGTTGTGGAATCCAATTTACTCTGTTGAGATCTAAATTCTCCTCTCCTGCACTGATCTAGTGTGAGTAATCCTATTATCAATCCTACTATAATAATATATGTAATAAGTCTTTCTTTTGTAATCATAATTCTAAAGTTTTTATATGTTTCCATAAATCAATAAATATTTCTGACAAAGAACCTCCATTAGCTACCCATATAATAAGTATCATTATGACTATAGTAAATAATATAGATAATATAACTTTCCACCATTTCATATCTGGTTCTTTGTCTATAGGTTTCTTTTCAAAGTCTGTGTATACTTCATTCATATTCCTAGTAATTTTAAAATATAACGAAATGTGTTTATCTCTTTGCATTCTCCATTATATAGTCCTAAATCTTCATCCCCATGTATATAATACTTAGTTATAAGTAAAGTTTTAGAATCTGTAAAATAATCTAATTCATACCAAGAATGGTCATTTACAATTATTTTAAATGTTAAAATATTAATAGCTTTATTCGATTCTACAAACTTCCATCCTTCAGCTTCTATTTGTTTTTTAGTAAGATATGGAACTCTTATTTCATTATCTATAACTCTATAAATAGCTTCTTCAATAGGAAGCTCTATAGTATTCATATTATCTTCTGCTGTTATTTTAATAAGCTTCCACTCTCTTGGTTCTGCACAACACCAAAGACATTCACATTCATACCCAACTCTTATATCTGTAATATCTGGAGTGAAATACTCTTCTCCTTCTCTTGCTCCTGTTTTTATTGGCATATCATTTATTTTTAATTCATATAAAGGTGGTTGAATATATTTTCTATTCGCCATTGCTTCAATAATACCTAATCCTTCTCTTTTAATAAACTTTCCTTTGATTGGAGGAAGCTCATTGTTTATCAATGGATATTTTTCTTTCATGATTTATCAATTAATTCAAAGTTAGAAAAATAAGTAGTATGTAACTCAACTATATTATGTTTTTGAGTATAAGTTTCTCCATGACCTATTACTTCTCCATTTGTTCCTTTCAGGATAAATCTAAATTCTCCTTTCTTTTTACCGTGTGTGACACGTTTGATTATCATTTTCATATTAATTTTATTTTCCATGTTTTACTTCTATTTCTCTTTTCATAATTTCATTAATCTTAGAAACACATATATCATACATTATTCTATACGGAGTACTTAATTCTATAGTACTCTGATTATCATGTTCTTTTTTTAAGTATTCTGCTAATAGCAGATATTGTTTTACATTTTCCATTATTATTTATTTTCCATGTTCATAATCCAGTATCTTACCTACAAGGTCAGATCTGTGGTTTTCTTTTAGCTTAATCCATTTAATTTCAGGTATCTTCTTTGACAGTTCGATACAGTAGGAGAGTCCATTATAGTCGTCCTTAATATCCTTTTGCTCATTATCCCCATTGACGATTATCTTTCCTTTCTTCCCAAGCCTTGTTAGTATAGCTAGCATCTCATGTTTAGTAAGATTTTGAGCTTCTTCCACAATTAAGAGATCATCTACTGTCTTTCCTCTGATAAACTGAACAGGAAGAGCCTTGATTTTACCATTTCTCACTAATTCCTCTACATACTTAGCATCTGTACATTTACCTAGGTTATCCTTGAAACCTTCAAGGTATGGGTCAAACTTCTCACTTAACTCTCCAGGTAGAAAACCCAGGGATTTACCTACTTCAATAGCAGCCCTTGTAACAAAGATATCCTCAATCTGTTTCTTACTAAGAAAATCCAGTGCAGCTTGAGCACAAACCAAAGATTTACCTGTCCCTGCTACTCCTGTAACGATAACTATCTGATTCTCAACAATTAATCTTTTAGCTTCCTTCTGTTCATCATTTAATTGTACCTTACTTATAGCTTTAATTTCTCCTTTCCTTTCCCTATTAGGTTTTTCCATATTAATTATTATAGTATTTTAAAAATGCATCCCTAGCATCTATAAATGTAACAGCTATTACAGTAAGTCCAGCAGCTCCACCCACAGTAAGAAACCAATCTTGCCATGATATATGAAAAAATATCCAATAAATAAGTGTTCCCCACCAAGGAGTCATACATATAGGACATCCATATATAGGTTTGTATATCATACCCTCAGGTTTGATAATAGTTCTTACTTTTTCAAGAATCATACCCTGCCATGTACAGGCATGTATAAATATTACAATTAAAGTTATATATAACATATTACTCATTTTATAGTGAAAAATCATGTTTAACAAAAGCCAAGGAATATTCTCCATACAATACTATCTCAAGAGAGTGTCTTACAGACAACATTTCCATTCTCCTACGAAATACACCCACATTTTTAACATGATACCCACGATATCCCTTGTCATTCATTTCCTGAATTACTTTCTTCATTATGTTTGTTTTAAAGGAGGCATTTCTATCTTTATAACATAGTTGCCTTGTTCATTAACCTCTACCTGTGTCTTCCCATCCAGCCACCTACTGATATACTTAATCAGTTCTTCCACATCTTTTACAGGTAGTGTCCTATAATTTGGTTTCTTTTCAAAATCTTGATATAGTTCCATGTGTGCAAGGTACACAATAATTGTTATATTCAAAATTTTTTTTTATTTTTTATTTTTTGTATGCGCGATTTTGGGGAGCACTTCTTCTAGAACACCTACTCGACTTAGTGAGGGTGCCTATACCCCCTGTATCGACATTATTTTAAATTTAAAAACTTAAAACTTTAAAAACATGGATTTAATTAAAAAACCAACCAAAGCAACAGTTGTTCTTGCCTATGACAGCAAGGGCGTTAACCCAATAGCTCGTCCACTCGCGGACAAGACAGTTTGGGATGTCTATTCTGAAAAGACTATTGGTGAAATAACAGACATTCGTTTGGGATTAAGTACTAATATGGATAGCGAAGGCAATCCATATAAATCCTTGCTATTGGTGACCAAGGACAAGACCATCAGCATTCCATTTTCCACTAATTTTGACCATAGCCTGTTGACACCTGAACTTATAGGTGACTGTAGGTTTTATATCAACAACAGAAGGAAAAAGGATGAAACCAAAGAGAATGCCACAGGACCTGAAATGTTAGGCATTGGTAAGCCTGCAGGTATCAGCTTTGCAAGCACTGAAAGCCTTGTAGGTGTAACTGCTGAAAAGCCTGCTAATCAGAATTAAGCCAAGCCCCTTTGGGGCTTTTTGTTACGAGGCCAAGGGGAAACGTCAGTTTCGGTTCCTTGGCCGAGTAACTTTGCAGCTTTCAAATTAAAACATCATAGTCTTTCCTTTAATGGAAGGATTATGATGTTTTTATTGTTTATCGATAAATTGGTATTGATAAACGATAAATTGGGGTAATTTTAACCAACAAACCAAACAAAACAGACAAGAAAATCTGTCATGTCAAAAGTTCAGTTTGGCGCATTATTAAGCTAAAGTCGCTTGTACGACTATAAATAGGTGTTAGGTGCAAGGCGTTGTTATCCATTGGGGGAATCAGCTCACAAAACTTTTTTTATGAACTACTTAACTGAATTTATTAAGGATACAGATTTAAAAAATGCACAGTTCTGTGCTGATGAGTTATGTGGGAGTAATGCTCCTGATCTTTCAAAGCTTGAGCGAGGAAATAGTTTAGTTCAAAGAAACAAATTTCTCTCTGATTTGGGAAGAAATCCAAATTACAGATATCTGATGTATGTATTAGGATACTTTGGCAAGTTTGTTTAGATTATTGTGAACTCTCATGGTTTAGGCTGTGGGAGTTCATTTTAGTTGCAAGGTGCTGACAACTCTAAAAACAGACACTATTCTGGCTATTGGATAAAAATTATAGACCACTCCTTGAGTAAGAGTATAAAATGCTCATCATTTCATCAATAAAAACAAAATATATGAAACCATTCATGGGTTCCTTCAATGCAGAGAATAGCAGAGAAGTAAAATCAGGGTCAGGTAACTTTATGTGGCATGGTATGGAAGCATACCAATGGTATCACCAAACCAGTCATGAGATTGGTGAGACTATTAAGCGATTAGAAAAGTTGCTTAAAGCCAAGGAAGAGTTGGTAGAATCTGCGGAAAAGTTGATCGACAATTTTGACTGGAGTCATATGATGTCTGATGATTCTAAGCCTAGCAAGAATCAGAGAGATCGTGAGACAGCATTTAATCAGTTGGTAAGTGATTCTCCTGAAGACGTCAGGCTCACAATCTATAAACTATTTATAAATGCATACGTGCATTTTGATATAAATGGCAAAAATCCGATAAGTTACAAAGAGTTTATACAGGGGATTAAAATTTGAAGAGTTAGAGTCGTAGGACTCGCTCTTCCTTTATTTTTCACCCAAACCTGGTACTGTTGAACAGGTTGTAGGTTTATAACCTATTGAATGACAAGGCTTAGTACCCTCAATATCAAGTTACATTATGTAAATCAATCAAACATGCACTGACAGCATGAATCACGGAAGTGATGCAAAGTCCGTGTGGGTAGCTCCACACGTTAAATGTTAAAGGCCAAGAGATTGAGATGGCAACTCTCACCCAAAGTATCTAACATTCCCTAAAAATAAAGGGAAGAACGGGTATATTGAAAGAGAGTTGTCATGCTCATCATTTTAAGTATATGGTACATCGTAATAGGTTCATGCATGGGGTTAAGAATCCCACCTTGAACAATGCCATCATTGAAATGGGTCAACTAAAAGACTGGATGAGTAAAGCACGTTTGCTTACTCATTTCTATCATGTTGATACATATGGTGATGACAACAGCTACAGGTTACAGGGTTATGTATTTGTTAAAGACATTGTTGGTGTGCCAGATTTAGGCATTCCAGAATGTGAGGTGGCATATATGGATGATGAATTCATCCTGTTTATGTCATTTAGAATACGTAAACCTGAGTAATCTTCAATAAGGTGCTCTAATGTGTGCTCTTGTAAGATGAATATGGAAACATATCGGGCTTATGAGGGAAGTACAGCCTTATTTTTATTATCTTATCTCAGACGGGAGATAATTGGTTCGAATCCAATAAGATAGCTCATCAATAAAAAACAATTATCATGAACAACATTGTATTAGATTTCTCAGCAAATCAACAATTTAATAACTTATTAGCTAATCAGCCTTTGGCTGTAATGCCAGCAGATTTAGCTAAAAGACTCTTGACTAATTATGCAAATCGTCTGCACACAGCAAAATTTGCAACTATAATGAATGACCACATACAGGTTTTAAGTAATGTGGAAAACATGACTGAAGCTATAAATGCAAGTCTGTCATTTGTTCAGGAAAGGGAATTAATCCAAAACTGCGTTAATCAGAACTGGGATGCATATGCTGTCCCTGAAATATTTACAGCACTTTAAATCATTGATGAAAGCCTGGATCATATTATATGTGAAGGGCTTTCATATGTTAATTTAAGCTAATCCAACACTATGGATGTGGGTAAGTAGGTGTGTGAATATCCATAGCTTAAATAATATACACAGCTTCAGCTTGCTGTGGATTGGGAGCTTACCTTTTTGAGAAGATGGATATAATGGCGTAATTGGTTATGTCATCCACCTAATACGTGGTTTCAGGTGTAGGTTCGAATCCTACTCTTCTCGCTTTTAAATTCTTGCAGGGTAATACACAACCATCCTGCAATTTAAATAGTAATAGTTGGCGATGGGTTACCTTGCCAATGCATTGATATAGCAACTTATACAAAGCTATTACTATTGTATTACTGTGAGAATCAGTAACAAGGAGAATAGATAATAGTATATTGTGGTTCGATTCCAACTGGCGAACAGGGCGAAAGCCTGATTTCCGTAGTAGTGTATAACAAGGTAACACATATTATTATCATATTCTCTCTGGGCTTATATCTTTGATTATCATTCGCCACATATACTAGTATTATTAGCTAGTTTCAAGGATGACGAATTGATAATCAAAGTATTAGTGCGACACAAATAAAATCTTTTCTCTTTGTATACTCATTGTAGTTTATACTTCTTAAATCTGTAATGCATGATCTAAAAGGCTACAGGATATAAATAACTAAGGACACTACATGTAGTAAACCTTATTTAAGATGTATAACTATCTGATTAACTGATTCTCGTAGGGTTAGGAAACTAATACTGGGTAATTTTAATCAGTGTGAGCAGTTGTAATGGTGTTCAATACTGAAGACCTTTCGTGGAACGAGTATATAAAATCCATTACAACTGAATACAAAGAGAATATTAAATGATTGTAACAAAGTAAAAAGCTCTGTTCTGACCATTTACTTGGAGGAACTACGTTTATAACTAGAATGCTGGTGAAGTCCAGAAGTTGCAATCATTTTCTTTTTTAAATCATTTTTGTCAGGATAAACCTGACAATTATACTGTAAAACATATGAAACAAGAACATACTCCTTTAACAAAAGAACAGTATCAAGCAATTAAACCTGGTGATGTAATAGAAAGGATGTTAGCATTCTGTATTCCAATGTATTTAAATGTTCAAAAAGTTGAAGATGGTATTATTGATGCTGGTTGGACATTTGATAGAAACACAGGATTAGAAATAGATGGAGATATTCCTTTAAGTGTTTCTTATATCAGAAGAGTGCTAACTGAAGAACAAAAAGAATTACTTAAAACACAAAAAGAATTATCTTATCCTTAAAATTTATAATATGAAAAAACTTGATTTCAAATTTTGGTTAATGATAGCAGGTTTCGCATTGGCTTTAATATTGCTGCAAAGCTGCGACAAAACAAGATTGGACAACAAACCAATCTATGTTGAGTACTTCAAGAAAGGATATGTATTATTTCCAGATTATGCATGTCCTGATACAATGATTGTAGTAGATCATATAGGTCTTAATAAGGCTCTTGCTTATCTGGAACAATCAAACTCATTATTAGTAGAGACTGATGATGAAATTGATTCTTTGTTTCATCAATATTGCATAATAAAACCATAAAAACATGAAAAAGCTTGCAGTAATTATTCAGGTTATAGGACTTATTTTATTGGTAGTACTAATATTAGGAGGATTCTCCAAATATGTAGATATTGATAAACAATTCCTCTTACTGTTATTCATAGGATTAGGTGTAACAATGATTGGTTTCTTAATTGAGACTTATTTATACACACCTATTACTACGATGCAGATGAGAAATAAACGGAAACAGATTAGGTTTCTTGTTTATGGCACAATTGGATTAATAGGTTGTATAATTTTAACATATTTCGTATAATTTCACAAAACATAAAAACAACTAAGCATGAAAAAACAAGCAGTTCTCTTAGGACTAAGAGAGAAACTTGAAAAGTCCTTCAGTGCAATGCTGGATGATTTTTTGAGTAAATTCAAAAACAAACAGGGAATATTCCAGGGTGTAAACAGAACCTACGATGCAGAAGAAGGCTACGCAGATGATCCAACAAAGAGAGCCTTTCAGAAAGTATCCAGTACTGTATCTGAACAAATGCAATGGTTCAAAGATAATACAATTGATTACTTCAATACTGTATTATCCATTGAAAAGACAAACAGTACAGGTATTAAATCTGAATTGAAGGTTGCAGGTAAGGTTTGGGGTGAATATTCTGTATTGGAACTTTTACGCCTTAAAAGCATCATGGATGGTAAGATGAAAAGTATGCTGGGTGAATTACCAGTGCGTGATGAAAAAGTAATCTGGACAAAGACGGACAAGGATTATTATGGTGATCGCGATGTATATCAAACACCTGTTGCATCAGGTTATGCAAAGACAACCCTGAAAAGAACTGAAATTGTTCAGGATCCACATATTAAAGATGCTCCAGGCAGAGCTCCTGTAGCAGTGCAAATTGAAACGCAGGTTAATGTTGGATTAATGACAGATCAGAGATTTTCTGGTGAACTCACTCTTCTGCAACGTGCTGAAATATTACTTAAATACGATCAGGTATATACAGGTATTATTGAAGCATTAGAAAATGCAAACAGTGCAGATGCTGTAAAAAGTGACCTGGGAACAAAATTTGTTGAATTCGTTTTTTAAATAGCTCATAGCGTTAGCCTTAGCTTTTACAACGACGGTAAGTAACATTACATGTTAGAGTAGCGAGCAAAGCGTGAACGTTAGACTCAAGCCTAAAGCCAAAGTATTAACCCAATCGTTGGTCGGAGGTTCAATTCCTTCCTAGTCCTCTATATTTCTTCAAAAACACATGGACTAGTAGCTCAGGGGTAGAGCAACGACTTTAAGTATAATATACTTTGAATGTGATTAAGCACAAAAGCCCACCTTACTACTAGGATAAATGTATTTGGTGGGCTATATGAAGAAGTATGCCAGTTGGTGAGCAGTATTTTCCGTCAAGATATGGTAGGAAGGTTCGAGTCCTTTTTTCTTCACATTAGTTTTTATGGAGCTCAGTTACAGAAATGTGCTGGGCTCCTTTATTTTAAATATTCAAAAATGAAAAAAGCATCATTAACAGTAATCTTTGTTATTGTAGCATTAGGTGTATTCTTTAGAATACTGTCATATCCAAGTGATTATGCAGTTGCATTAGGAATTATCTGGCTATTTATAGCATTATTCATAACCATAAAAATCATAAAAGCATGATTTCATTAATTATCTTTCTTTTGACCCTTGCCATTTTGGGTGTAATATTTGGCTCGTTTAAGACAAGTAACTATTTTAAACTTGGATCCCGAGGGGAGAAAAATCCAAACGTTTTACAGATAGTGAAAACAGTTGGGGTGATTGTAGCATCAATGGTAGTAGCATCAATTCAACCTTTAAGTCTGCAACGTATTGATGCAGGTAATGTAGGATTAGCTATTGACAGGATTGGTAACGATAAAGGTATACCAAAGACCAGGGACGTAAAAGGATGGGTATTCTATAACTCATGGACTACTGATGTAATTGAATACTCAGTAAGACAGCAGCATGTGGAATACAATGTATTCAATGTACCAAGTAAAGGTGGTTCATTAATTCCTGTTGGACCAAGTTTTAACATATCTTTACGTCCTGAAGCGTCAGCAGAGGTGTATATACATCTTACAAAGAGTGAAGATGTAGTAGAATCAGTAAAGAATGGCTGGTTGGCAACTGCTACCAATATTGCACTAACAGATGCAACAAACCTGTTTACACCTGACAGTATCTTCAATAATTCAGACAATTATCGTATTGAAGTGGAAAAGCAATTGAAGAAACAGTTAAGTAGATACTTTACAGTGGACCAGATTAAACCAGGTCAACAACCACCACAAGCAATGGTAGGTATATTACAAGCCAAGGCTAATGCAATACAGGCAGCTCAACAAGCAGAGCTTAATAGGCTTACTGCAGTTGCTACAGCAGAACAAAAGATAGCTGAAGCCCGTGGTGATTCTGCACAATTAGTTATTACAGCTAAAGCTGAAGCTGAAGCCATAAGACTTAAGCAGATACAAATTACACCTGCATATGTTGAGTATATCAAATGGCTCAATGCAGCTGATGATGTGCCACGTGTACCTGCAACAATCCTTGGCTCTGGATCGAATGTATTATTAAGTAGGTAAAGTAGTAAGGGAGATTTTATATAGCAAGCAACAAGACTCCTCCGTTTCTACGGAGGGTCTTATATGTTCTGGTAGCTCAGTTGGATAGAGCATTATTTAAAATAAACTTGTACTATTAGCTCAGAGCATAGAGCGAGGTTCTTCTAAAGCCTAGGTCACAGGTTGGAATCCTGTATAGTACGCAAAGAAATCATTCCATTATCAAATTCCCAATGATGATTAGGACATAAAGCAATTAAGTTATCAAGACTATTAATTTCGGAAATAAGATCTGTATCAGCAAAGTTTTTTATAGCTCTTATGTGAAAGCAACAGGAAAAGACAATCTGAATTTAATTTTGGAATTGAATAATGTGGAGTTAGGTATTTGTTATTGTGCTCATGCATATTTTGAACAGGATATTTATCATAAAAGTTGGGTAAAGAAATATTACACAACAAGAAGTACGTGGGGAATTTATCCTTCTTGGTGTGTAACTAAAGAGGATAAATTATCTGCTCTTAGAATCAGGCTACGTAATTTGAAGAAAGAACTAAAAACCTACGAATAAAACTCAAGCTAATATTTCCTTAAAAATTAAAAAATAACTGTATGAAAAAATACAATGAGCTTGCTGACAAAATTGAAGAGATTCAAAAAATGCAAAGTGTAATAATTCGAGGAATGCATATCGCACAACTTAAAAAAGAAGTTAATCAAAACTGGCTTGTAGGCAATATTACAATCTTTGAACGAAGAGTATTACTAAATAGCATTTCTGAATCAGAAGTAATTACATTTCAGGACAATAAAAGTTCCTCCTAATCTAAACTCTGTCTAGAGTACTAAGTAGTTATCATTTTTAAGGATAGTAGGAACTTTTTAAAATTACAAAAATGAATATAAAATTAACAATTCCACCAGAACAAACAGGTTTGAAGAATTACGTTGATTATAGAAATTGTGTAATCGCAACTGCATTAAAATCAATAGGTTATATTGATGTTGTTGTTACTCCACATAGTTGGAAAGCAGCTAAGATAAAAAATTTCTTTTTCTTTAAAATAATAAGAAATTATACAGGTACTATTGATGAAGTTACAGATACTTTAGCTTATAAACTATCTGAATTCAGACAAACCGAACCAGTAACAATATTAATTAATCGAGATTAAGCATACCATTGCTTAATTTCAAAACTTAAGCAATGACAACAATTAATGCAGTTCTAATCTTGGGAAAAGTTGTTCCTGAGATAGAAAAACTTGTTGAGATTAGTAAGAGGGCTTATC
>Ga0154020_10005710_pt1 | contig 14624 bp, 11 predicted proteins | sample Klosneuvirus_201_FD_109709 | JGI IMG/M metagenome (GOLD analysis project Ga0154020, IMG submission 109709) | Active sludge microbial communities from wastewater, Klosterneuburg, Austria - Klosneuvirus_20160825_MG | ecosystem: Engineered > WWTP > Aerobic digester > Activated sludge | place...
GCAAGAAAGCAAGAAAGCAAGAAAGCAAGAAAGCAAGAAAGCAAGAAAGCAAGAAAGCAAGAAAGCAAGAAAGCAAGAAAGCAAGAAAGCAAGAAAGCAAGAAAGCAAGATCGGATAGATTTCTACCCGATCTTAAACTGATTTTTTATCCAATTTTATAGATTCGATGTTTTCCAACTTTGACAATCATGCCTGTGTTGTAACGTACTTCGGCCTTAAATTCTTTGATGACCTGCCCATCAAGAGACACTGCACTCGATTCAATTAAGCGTTTTGCATCAGAAGAACCGGTAACTGCACCCAGAGCTTTGAGCAACTCAACAATCCAAACAGGATTTGCAAGTGTACTAGGAAGTGTAACCTCTTGAGCGTTTGAAAAATCTTGTTTTTGAAACATCTCTTCAAATGTTGTACGTGCACTCACCGCTTGGTCAGCCGACCAGAATCGAGTAACAATCTGTTGCGCCATATCTTTTTTCAAAACCATGGGATGCAATGTGCCTGCAGCAACTTCTTGTTTCATCTGGCTGATGTCATCTTCCGTCTTGCTTAAGAGCAAATGAAAATAACGCCACATAAGTTCGTCCGAAATTGACATGAGCTTGCCGAATGCCTCGTGTGCTGGTTCCCACAGCCCAACATAGTTACCAAGGCTTTTGGACATTTTTTGAACACCATCAAGCCCTTCCAAAATAGGCATTGTTAAAATAACTTGAGCCTCTTGTCCAAACTCTTCTTGAAGATGACGCCCCATGAGCAGATTAAATGTTTGGTCGGTGCCGCCGAGTTCAACATCGGCTTGCAGCGCTACAGAATCGTAGCCTTGGCAAAGCGGATAGAGTAACTCATGCAGGCTGATTGATATATTTTCGTTAAGACGTTTTTTAAAATCTTCGCGTTCAATAATTTGAGCAACGGTAACTTTACCACATAATTTAATGACATCTGCAAATGAAAGCTTTGCCAGCCACTCGCTGTTGTAGCGTAAGGTTGTTTTGGCAGGATCAAGAATTTTAGTTACCTGTTCGTAGTAAGTCTGTGCATTTTTTGCAATCTCTTCATCGGTCAATGGTGGACGCGTTTTTGATCTCCCCGTAGGGTCGCCAATTTTTGTTGTGTAGTCACCAATCAAGAAAATAACTTCATGACCAAGATCTTGAAAATCTCTCATTTTACAGAGGACTACTGCGTGTCCAAGATGGAGGTCAGGGGCTGTTGGATCCATTCCCAATTTAATTTTAAGCGGCTTATTACGTGCAAGCTTTTTGAGCAACGCCTCTTCTGGCAGTACCGTGGTGGCGCCATTTTTTATAATCGCGAGTTCTTTTTTGATTTTTGCATCCATGATTAAATTTTCTTTTTCATAGGGAGGGATTTGTTTTTTATTTACTGGATCCCTGACTTAATACAGCCGTCGTCAACCGCCGACGCTCAAGCTATGGCGCACAAGTCGGGGATGATATTCTACAATCGAATGTTTTCTTACAATAACAATATTCTTATTTTTTATCCAAAGCGTCTAAAAAACCAGCCCTTTAAGCCACTGCGCACAGATTAAAATAGCGTTGGTCAGAAGCATTCTGGTTGGGGGGAAGATAAACACAAATAACAAAATAAACAAGGCGTAGCGATGAATCCACAACACAAAGGCCGGAAATTTTTCACTTAAAAATGCGATAATCAAGTGGCTTCCATCGAGTGGAGGGATAGGGAGGAGATTGAAAACTCCGAGCATAACGTTGATGTAGGCAAGAGCTTCAAGAATTTGCAAAAAGCTTAAAGCAACTGCGTCGGATACCAGCTGAGTTGGGAAATGTTTGATGCAGGTAAATGATACGAAGGCCAGAAATAAGTTGGAGCATGGACCTGCGAGTGCGGTCAAAATTGAAAAAAGTTTTGGGTATTTAAAATTGTGCTGATTAAAAGGGACCGGCTTTGCCCATCCAATACGAAAAATGAGGAGAAAAAGCAGTCCGAGTGGATCGATATGTGCCATTGGATTAAGCGTTAACCGGCCAGCTTTCTTTGCTGTTGAATCACCCAAGGCTGTTGCTGCCAGTGCGTGACAAAACTCATGAAAGGTGAGTGCAATTAAAAATGCTGGAAGCATAATTGCCATGCTTGCAAAAATATCGACAAATGCTGATATCATGACATACCTAACTTTAATATTTTAATAAGACAGGATTTTTCCTGAAAGCAATAATTGGTTTATTAAAAAACAATCACAAAAAATAGACGCTCAATAAGTGCACCTAAGCCTGCAATTCCATTTAAAAAGATTGTACTTATCCCAGGAGCAAAAAATAAAATAAGGAGAATATACAAAGCGTATTGCTCAAGCCACGCAACAATGTGTTGTTGTGAATAAGGGAGCACATAATGCAAAATGCGTCCACCGTCAAAAGGAGGCAGTGGAACAAGGTCTAAAATTCCAAAAAATATTGCAACACTCATGACTGATTTAAAAATTTCAAGTAATGAAATAAGTACGTAGCGTGGAAACCCGCATGCAAAAAGAGCTTTAATTGCTAAGGCTGCGCAAAAAGCTAAAACAAAATTTCCTAACGATCCAGAAAGAGCCGTTAGAATTCCGCCTAATCGGTAGTTTTTAAAATTGCTGTCATTGATTGGGACAGGTATAGTCCAACGGACACCCAGTGTAATGAGCATAATAAAAAGGATACCGCGAGGTATGCTTTCGCCTAAAATGGCACCTAGTAAGAAAAAGACAACTAGTACAATTGATAGCCCTGCAATGTCTACGTGTGCAAGTGGATTAAGCGTTAAGAAGCCTTCGTCTTGAGCTGTCTGATCTCCCATGAGCTTTGCGGTAAGTGCTTGAAAAAATCCTTTAAAAGTAAAAACGAGTAGGAAAACGGGGAAGAGCGTAGCAATTAAATTGAGCACTTGCATCAGGTTGTTTGAAGTTGTCATTGTGTATCCTTTGGTTAATAAATCGAGTCATCTTTGCTTAAAATAAAAAATATTGAAAAGACGGTCAAATGCAATAGTTTTAGAAGTTGGAATATTTTTTTGTTCACCAACAGCTGTTTTTGGATTAGAATGCAATATGCAACACCCGTTCGTGGTGGAGGAGGTTGTTTGTAAAACAGCTTCTTGAGCTCGTAAGCATGTATGACCGATAAGCTTTAAAAAAGGAGAGCGTATGAGTCTTCAGAATGCTAAAGTACACCGTGGTAGTTCGAAAAAAACTTTCGATGTCCAGCAGTTATTGTACTCGCTGTTACCACCAGGAATCTTAGCTTTATTCACAACACTTCTGTATCTTCCATCACTAACTTACCCCTTTCAGTTTGATGATATAGCCAATATATCAAAAAAGTTTGCTATACGTTTTGATAATCCATTTAGCAGATGGTGGGGGAGCTCTCGTTGGGTAGGAGAGTGGCTCAACACGGTGAACTATCAAATTGGAGGATTCGACCCATTTTCGTATCGTCTATTTAACTTAATCATTCACATCGCAGCCGGCTTAATTTTATTTTTTCTTGTGCGCGATCTGTGCAAGTATCTTAAATCTAAACCATTTTTCTATGAAAATAGCTTATATATAGCGTTTTGTACTGCTGCGCTTTTCTTGCTTCATCCTGTACAAACACAGACTGTTTCCTATGTTATTCAAGCACGCCTTGAAGGGCTGGCGAGCCTTTTTATCTTGGCGACGTTGTACTTATTTGTTCGGGCAATGTCCACTCAAAATATTGTTGTTCGAGCTGTGCTTATTACAAGCTTCTTCTTTTTTGGATTTCTTTCATGTGGAACAAAAGAAATTGTTGTTGTTTTGCCATTTTTGCTTTTCTTAATGGACTGGTTCTTTTTAGCAGAAGAGAATTGGAGCAATTTCAAACAGCGTCTCTGGCTTCACGTAACATTTGATCTTTTCTTTGCCTTCCTGATGGCCCACTATATGGGTGCAAAATTTGCCGTCGATGCTCTCAGTATGAGAATATCAACAGGCAATAATCGCGGTAATATTTTGACGCAGCATGCATACGATGTTATTACTCCCTTTCATTATTTGATTTCAGAATTCAAGGTGATAGTTCATTATATTTTCATGTTTGTTTGGCCGTTTAATATTAGTGTTGAGTACGATTGGAAGTTAGCGCAACGTGTTTTTAGTCCAGATGTTATTTTTCCTTTTTTAATACTGCTAACGATGGTTGGAACAGCTATTCGTTGCATGATAAAAAAGCAAAATACATTTTTTGCTTTTGGTCTTGCTTGGTTTTTAATCAGTATTGCTCCTCGCGCTACGATTATTCCATCACCAGAACTTGCATGCGATTACAAAACATACCTTTCTTCGATCGGTATTTTATTTATTTTAGCGGTTATTTTTGTATGGGTTGTACGCAGTGCAGTAACCTCTTTCCAGAATGCTCAGCCTATGCTAGCAGATAAAAATGTTCAGCTTGCAGTCTTTTCTTTGCTTATGATCCCAATTACATTTTCTGCCTATTCACGCAATAAAGTGTGGGAAACCTGTGTTGCATTTTGGGAAGACAATGCCGCAAAAGCTCCAGGCAAAGCTCGCGTCCATAACAACTTAGGTGTTGCATATTCTGAAGCAGGAAAAATTGATGAAGCGCTTGCTGCATATAAGAAAGCCATTGAGCTTGATCGTGTCTATTCAGATCCTTTGAGCAATATTGCAGTTGCTTACTCGATGAAAGGTGATCTTGATAAGGCTATTGAATCTCTTGAAATTGCAATTCATATTTGTCCTAATTACCCAGAAGCATACAATAATTTAGGGACATTGCTGTTGCAAAAGAAGCAATATGAGGAGGCTGAACGTTATTTGAACGCGGCTATCCAATTAAGACCTTATTATGGAAAAGCTTTCTACAACTTAGCTCGTATGAATGAAGAGCTCGGTAGACCTGAGGAAGCATGGCAATTCTTAAAGCGTGCTGTTGAAGGCGATCTTGATAATCCAGAAGTTTTCTTCAAATTTGGTCAAATGAGTCTTAAGGTGCAAAAATATGCTGAAGCTATTCAAGCATTTGAATTTGTTGCACAACAAGGCTTTAATGATCAATCGCTTTGGTTTAATTTGGCGAACGCTTACTTTATGGTTAATCAACATGATAAAGCTGAAATGTTATATGAGAAATTAGTGAGAGATTATCCTCTCGATGGTCGCTATGCTTATAATTTGGGCGAAACTTATTTTGTAAAAAAAGATTTTCAGCGAGCGCTTGCCTTGTTTGAAAAAGTTGCAACATTGCCCCGTCCACTACAGCAATCATTTTTTAGAATAGCAAGTTGTCTAGAACAGCTTGAGCGTTATGATGACGCGCGAGAGTTTTTGGAAAATACGCTTACACGCAATCCACCTGAAGATTTCAAAAAGATGGTACAGAACGAAATTACACGTATGACACTGCAGCACAAAGTGACTGAAGGTAATGGAAGTATTCGTTTATCAGATCTTAAGCAAGCCTTTGCAGCACATACCCCAAAGTCAGAAGATAAGCAGCCTGCAATCCCAGCAGCTGCATAGTAATATGTTTTTGAAGTAATAAAACTCTTTTGGAACCAAGTAGATATAATGTATTTTTGGTTCCAAAAGAGTTTTACTGTAAAAAAAAGTTACTTTTACAAGAAGGAGTGTGTAATGAGTAAGCATGAATCATATGCTCATGAAAAAGCGTATTCAACTACTCAGATGTTTGGCATCCCTCTACTTATGGGATTTCTGACGGTTTTAGTTTATTATTCGTCATTATTTTATGGCTTCATTTTTGATGATTTTCCAACCATTATTCAGTATTTTCATATTCGTATTTTTGACCCAATGGGAATGTTCTTTGCAAATACTCGTTGGATTTCACGCATATTAAATCAGTTTACATATCACTATTGGCAAACGGATCCATTTGCGTATCGGGTTATTGATTTAGCAATGCATATTGCTATTGGCTTAATGATTTTTTATATACTTTTAAGTTTGCTCAGTCGCTTTACGCGTAACGATTTTGTCCAAAATAATGCCTATTTTATTTCGTTACTTACTGCAGGGCTCTTTCTGCTGCATCCAGTACAAACACAAACAGCAACATACATCACTCAGATGCGTCTAGAAGGGTTAGTTGCGCTTTTTTCATTTTTTGTGATAGCAACATTTATAGCGAGCGTTCATGCACCAAAGGCGAGTCATCGAATCTTGTGGTTGGTTGTTTCTTATCTTGGAACTTCATTTGCGGCAGGAACAAAAGAAATTATTATAGTGCTGCCTGTACTGCTTGTTTTAGTTGATTGGTTTTTTATAGCCCAAGGGGATTTAGAAAAATTTAAAACACGGTTGTGGGTACATGCAGGTTATTTTGCAGTTCTTTTTGGGACACTTGCTTATATGGGTATTCGTCCTGGATATGTTGCTCATTTGGTTGGCACTCCATTACGTAATAATCGTGGAAATGTTTTGACGGGAAACCCCGATGTTTACATCAGCACTTTTTCTTATCTGATTTCTCAATTCAAAGTAATGTTGCATTACATGCTTATTTTTGTCTGGCCATTTCGCATTAGTTTTGACTATGATATGCGGCTTGCAAAATCATTATTTAGTATGGATGTGATTGTTCCAGCAACGATCTTGCTCTCTTTGACATGGTGGACATTTAAGCGTTTTATGAAAAATAAAGCGGATCTTTTTGTTTTTGCTTTTGCATGGTTTTTGATTGCGATGCTGCCGCGTACGAGTATTTTTCCATCAACTGAGTTGATATGTGATTACAAAACATATCTTGCTTCATTTGGTGCAATGTTTGCTTTGGCGATTGTTTGTGCGCGAGGCGTTGAGTTTATTCTTCATATGGTTAAAGGGTTAGATATGATTATAAATAAGCATGTAACACAAGTTACGGTTGGTCTTTTGATGCTCTCTTGCATAGGTTTTGCATCAAATCAACAGAATAAGGTGTGGAGCTCGGATCTAAATTTTTGGCAGGCTGCTGTAGATCATGCTCCAACCAAAGCGCGTGCTCACAATAATTTAGCGACAGCAATGTACGAAAAGGGTGACATCCAAGGAGCGCTTAAAGAATTTGATAAGGCAATTGAGTGTGATGGGAACTATGGTGAGCCTCATGTTAATTTAGCTTCAATCCACCAAATGCGTGGTGACTTCGAAACTGCAATTAAGCATTATGCTCGAGCAATGGATATTGGAGAAGCTCATCCAGAAATGTTTCATAACCTTGGTATCTTGCATTTAACACAAGAAAATAATGAAACCGCTGCTGACTGTTTTAAACAGGCTATCGATCTTAAGCCATATTACAGCTCAGCTCATAAGTATCTGGGTAAAGTGTACCAACTTCAAGGTAAGCGAGAAGAAGCGCTTAAATGTTATCAAAATGCGCTTGCAGGCGATCAGCCTGATGACGAGGTGCATTATCTTAAAGGTACCTTGAATGTTGAGTCTGGAAATTTTGCAGCAGCGCTTGAATCATTTGAGAAAGTAAGTCGCAACTATTTGGATATTGAGTTTCAACTTGGATGTGCGTATTACGGACTTTCTCGCTATGACCAGGCTCGCGGGTTATTTCAAAAATCTTATGCAAAGGAGCCAACCAATCTCGTGTATACGCACAACTATGCGCAAACGCTCCTCAACTGCAAAGAATATGCGCAAGCATTGCCATTGTTTGAGCAGTGCTTAAAAGCAACGCAGCCAGGTGAATTACCGTATTTGCCATTGCATATTGCGAAGTGCAAATTCTTTGTGGGGCAAAGAGATGAAGCATCTAAAGCGCTTAATCAATTGGCTAAATCTGCTCCTCAAGAAGTGCGTAATGATGCAAAGGCATTGATGCAAGAAATTGGGATTAGCGAAATCAACTCTTCAAGAGGCGCATAATTACGCAAGGACATTGATACAAGAAATTTGACTTGCATAAATTAATAAACGAGTTTAAAAAAGTGGGTGTGGTAGGCTGTGTGCTGACCGCACCCACTTTTTTGTGAAAATAAAGTAAAAAGTTTTAATGAGTAGTAATTTTATGAAATGAGTTCAGTAAGGAGTTTATTGTGAAACACTTGTCGATATTGTTTTTAAGCTGTTTTATTTTTTCAACAAATGTGAATGCAATGAAAAAAGAGATTGAAATAAAGTTTACGCTTGAGCCGGAAAAGCACATGACCTTCGAAAAATGGTTAGAAGAGAATGCTCAATTCAAGGGTGTTGAGCAGCATGAAGAGGTTTACCTTAATAATCCAGAACGCTCGTTTTTCTTCGACTGTGAAGAAGGTTTTAAAGATGCTCATGTTACCATGCGTCTTCGTTCAAAAATAATGGGTGATAAGCGTAAAGATTTATTTTGTAGTAAAATTTGTCATGTAGATGCACAAAATAGAACAGTATCTCGAGATGAATATGAGATCGATTTAAGTCAAGAAGGCATGCATGAGAATTTGAAGCTTTGGCTTGAAGGAAAAGGTTATGAAAACTTTCAAGAGAAGTTTAATAACGTACAACAATTGACCAAGGTAAGCCTAACCAATTTTTTTAAAATGCTTGGTTTTACCGATGTATATGAGTTAAAAAAAGAACGAAAAATTTACCTTTCAGGTGATTTTGAAATAGCATTGGATACCTTGTCAGGTATTGGCTCATTTATCGAAATTGAGCTGAAATCTGATGAGCAAGATGTTGTAACGGGAACTCAACTCATACATGAATTTTTGAAAAAGGTCGGTATTACTCAATTTGTTCAATACGATCGCAGCTATTTGCACATGGTCGTTAACCCGGAATATAACTTCGGTCTGAAAATGAATATTGCAACTGATTTTTCTGCGCATAAAGAATAAAAGGTGTTTTGTATGATTAACGAATTAATGTTTTGGACAAAAAAATTAACCGATGGGTATGAACTTGCTTCTGATTTTCATGAGCATTACGAAAATGTTCTACCAAAGAATCCAAAGAGACTTGTTTTTGTTGGCATGGGTGGATCTGGAATCGCAGGTCGAATATTTAAAACATTTTTTGAGCAGCGCTCAGAAATTCCTGTGCATGTCGTTGCCGGTCCAACAATGCCGAGTTACGTTGACTCACAAACACTGGCCATCGTCATTTCGTACTCCGGTAATACGTGGGAAACGCTAGATGTTCTTAAGCAGCTTTCAGATCGACATATACCCATGTTTGTTTTGGCTCATGGTGGTAGAGCGGCTGAAGTTGCTCAGCTGCGCAATATTCCTTATACTCTTATTCCAGAGTCATCAACTCCTCGTTCAGCCTTAGGAATAATTTTAGGATTTTTATGTTGCCTTTTTGAAGCGATGAATCTTTTGCCAGGCAAGGAAATCTTTGATGCATTTTATAAACATGCAGGTATTTATCTATCAAAGTTTTCAAATGAGTCCTTTTTTGAGGACTTTATTAATAAGGCTAAGGGGTATGATAGCTTCCATATTTGGGGTATCGAAGGGTACACCGACGCTGTTGCTTACAGAGCACAGACCCAATTTAATGAAAATAGTAAAGTAGCAGCGGTTTTTGGTTCTTTCCCTGAAGTATGCCATAACCTTATTGTCGGATTTACTAAATTTAACCAAAAGCCTCTGGTAATGCTGTGTGAGACCAGTTTTCTACCGGCTCACCTTGATATTGCACTGGACGCTGCAAGCGAATTACTCTATGAAAAGGGGGTTGTCCTTTACAAATCGCCTATTTTGGGCGATACTTTTGAAGAGCAACTTTTTAATATTATTTTATGGTCAGACTTTGCTTCGTGCTATCTTGCCCAGGAACGGGGGGTTCAAGCTCGACCGAATCTCTTTATTGATGAGTTGAAAGAGAAGCAGAAGCAAAAAGGTATCAAGTAGAGGTTAAGCGGCATGAAGAACGAAATTCATCCACAAATAAATGAGATCAGTGTTCGCTGCGTATGCGGCAGCAGTTTTGATTCAATATCGACCGAAGAAAAAATTTCAGTTGATATCTGTTCTCAATGCCATCCCTATTTTACAGGGCAGCAGAAGTTCATTGATACTGCTGGTCGTATTGAGAAATTTCAAAAGCGCTTTACCAAGAAATAAACAGGAACACTGTTTATCTTGTGTTATAAGTTATAAGGCAATAGCGTAATAACGCTGTTGCCTTAGCTATTTAGATTGGTTTATCTTTAGAGGATCTGGAAGTCCCATCGTATGGGTAAACGCCTGTTTCTTTTCATTAAAATCACCGAGTACAAGACTTATGTTGGATTGGATACTTCTTCAAAAAGAATATGATGAGCTCATTGCAAAGCTTGTAGACCCTGGATTAGAGCAACGGCAGCGAGCCATATTTCAAAAGCAGGCATCACAGTATGGACATGTTCTTGATGCACATAAGCAAATTGTTGCTGCTCAAAGTGAATTTGACAGTAATAAGAAGCAGCTTGAACAAGAATCGGGCGAAATGCGACAGCTTTATGAAGAAGAAAATGCACAACTTGAGTTGAAAATTAAACAGCTCAATCGAGATCTTGAAGAGCTTTTATATCCAGCAGATGAGCGCGATGAGCGTTCCGTTTTTATTGAAATTCGCGCAGGAGCGGGTGGACAAGAAGCGGCTCTTTTTGCAGCCGATTTGTATCGAATGTATCAAAACTATGCATTGGCAAAAAATTGGGAAACTTCGGTTGTTGATTGTAGTACAACTGACCTTGGCGGCTTCAAAGAATTGGTCATGCATATCAAGGGCAAGAGAGCTTTTAAGCATTTTAAATTTGAATCTGGTGTGCATCGCGTTCAGCGTGTACCAAAAACTGAAACGGCTGGCAGAGTTCATACCTCAACAGTTACTGTTGCTGTGATGCCCGAAGTTGATGACGTTGATGTTCAGATTAATCCAAGTGATTTACGTATTGATACTTATCGTTCAAGCGGAGCTGGTGGGCAGCACGTAAATACTACCGATTCTGCAATTCGTATCACTCACATTCCAACTGGTGTTGTCGTGACCTGTCAAGATGAGCGCTCACAGACAAAAAATAAAGCCAAAGCTATGAAGGTTTTGCAGGCCCGTATTTATGAAGCTGAGCGTGCAAAGCATGAAGCACAAGAGAGTGCCGCGCGTAAGCAACAGGTGGGTACTGGAGATCGAGCAGAAAAAATCAGAACCTATAATTTCCCTCAAAATCGAGTTTCAGATCATCGTACCGAAGTGACGCTTAAAAAACTTGATTTGGTCATGCAGGGTGATCTTGAAGATCTTATTGAACCACTCTTTGAGTGGGATATTCAGCAACGACGATCACGTGGTTCCCTGTTTATCGGTCAGATCGGAAATAAATAGACATCATTTATTTTTAATGGTGAGCAAAGATTAGATCTAAGCCTTGCTCACCACACTATTATTAAATAAAATCTCTTGGAATGACTCTGTTAAAGCTTCTGCTTGCACATTGAGTTTCGTTTTCAAAAATATCTAAACTTCCAGTCAAGTAAAAATCCGTTTTACTTGAACTCATTTTAATATTTGATGTAATTGTGATAGTGCTCTTTGCTTGAATCATCTGATATGTTTGTGTCAGGAGATAACTTGCTGATAATGGGTCATCTTTATCAATAGAAAGCTCTCGCTTGAGGCTATGTGAAAGTGCTATGCCAACATCGTCGAGTCTGACTACATCTTCACCAAACATTCCTCCTTGACCATGCGTTACATAGGTTGCTTTACCGGTTAAAAGATCAAATTTTACAGAGCGTTCCATCGTGCCCTGAGCAATTTTTGTAACCGCTGGAATATAGGTTGATGTTGGTTTTTCAAAGCGAACTAATGCGTCTTTTGGTCGTGGGTGGCGGACTGGTAGTGTAAGCGTGGTTTCTTGTGTGCGCAGCGTAAGTATTGCTGCTTCAGGTGATGGCCATATCAGTGGCCAGTATGCTGTGCTGAGTGCTATTCTTAAACGATGCTTTGGTTCAAAAGCATAGCCGCAATCATTCAGCTTTATGGTAATTGTATAAAAACGGCCTGGCTCAAGGAGCTCAGGATTTTCATGGCTATCGCGATGGGTAAGATTAAGAACTTGATATGATATGCGGCGTGATGATCCATCAGGTGCAACATCACAAAGTCGTGCACAGATTTGAGCAAGTGGTGTATCAGATGCGATAGTAAGGATTAATTCTGGTGCTCCAAGAACTTCTAAGCGATCAGTCAGTGGTGCTGTGTCAAAGGTCAGCGAGCAGCCATCATCGTGTCGTTGGTCTAGAGGCATATCACCAGCAACACCAACACCCATCCATTCTCCTGTATCTGATCCCGTCCATTGAGGTGATTTAATTGAAATTTCTATGCCATCAGTTTGAGGTTGCAAATTTAAACCGTAATCAGAAAAATAGAAAGTGCGCTTTTTGATATTTTGTGATGGCCACACATCTTCACTTACCCAGCGACCAGGTGCGGGGTTGCGCCATCCAGATGGTGTTGACCATTCTTCGATGTAGGCCCGGAGCATTGGTTCTTTCATAATTCCGGTATCAATTCCTTTAAGCCAATAATCCCACCATCGACATGATTCATTAAGAAAATCGATTGCAGGGCCGGGGACTCCATCATCGGGATACAGATGAGCCCATGGGCCTATGAGCCCAAGACGAGGAACTTTTAAATGTTCAAGCATACGGGGGATTGTGTTGCTGTAGGCGTCGTTCCAACCTCCAATCACAAAGACTGGGCATGTGACATCATTCCAGTTTTCACAAATAGATCCCTGCTTCCAATAAGCATCTCTCCGTTGATGTTCTAGCCAAAGTGCCGGCCAAAAAGGCATTTCTTCAATGCGATTGATCCATTGTTTGTACCATTCATCTCCTATTAAATTTTTATCTGCAGGGCGTGCTTGATAAGCGAGCATAATTGCTCCCCACCACAAATTATCGTTAAGCAAGCAACCGCCCATATAATGGATATCATCAGCATAACGATCATCAGTAGAGCAGACCGAGATGATTGCTTTCAAAGCGGGTGGTCGACGAGCAGCCACTTGCAGCGCATTAAAACCTCCCCATGATTTGCCGATCATGCCTACAGATCCTGAACACCATGGTTGTTGTGCAATCCAGTTGATTACTTCAAGTGCATCATCTTGCTCGATCGGGAGATATTCGTCTTTAAGCAAGCCGCTTGATTCGCCCGAACCTCGAAGGTCAACACGAATGCAGGCATATCCTTTTCTTGCAAGCCAGTTATATTTTGACTCATCACGACAGCGTGTCCCATAGCGTTTTCCATAGGGAATATATTCAAGAATTGCAGGAATAGGTTGACTTTGAGCATCGACTGGAGCCCACATGCGTGCAGCAAGTTTTGTTCCGTCAGCAAGAGGAATCCAGAGGTGTTCTGTAACTTGAATAGATTGATTTAACGTAAGAGGATTAAGATTAGTTAAGCAAAAATTAATTGCTAAGAAGTGGAGTAAAAGTTTAAAGAAACAATTTTTTGAGATCATTTTTCAAGTTCCTGTTAATACAAGGTAAAAGAATTATTTTTTAGTTGCTTTGATAGCATACGTTTTTTTCTTTGAGTTTTGTTTATAGGTTACTTGGGAATAATTGTTTGAATCGATCAGTGCTGCAACAATGAGAGAGCAGTTGTCATTGCTGTCATCTAGCCAAAGGTAAAATTCTCCTTTGGTTTTTAGACTCTGAGTTACGTTGGTAATAATCATTGCGATAGTGTTGATATCATGAGTCCATTCTTCAGAAAAAGGACAAATGATCATGTCTAATTCTTTATTAAAATCAAAGCACAATGCATCCATGTGGATCATGTGAAGATTTTCTATGCCTGAATAATCTTGAGTAGCCCTTTTTATTTTTTTTTCATCAGGATCAATGCCAATAATGAACCCTTTTGAAACATAATTTCGAGCAATATAAGCATTTAAATCTTCTTGTCCATAGCCAATATTAAGCACGTTTTTATTTTGAGTAAGGTTAATTTTATCTAAATAATAAAGGGATGTTTGAAATTGCTTACTGTTAAAATTATCGATAGTGCTAATTCTTTCTCCTGTACTTGTGCCACAAAAAGAGAGTACTGCAAGAGATGTAATCATAAGAATGGAAAATATTTTTTGTTTCATCGATGACTTCTGTAAAAATATATAATTAAAAAATCATTAATATTAAATGCTATTACCGTTTTCTAGCTATAATGACTCTGCAGTTTATCTCTTGTTTGAATGTTCCATTTAGTAGAAATTATGGGCAGTCATGCTACAGCCTTATAACAAAGAGTACTGGTTCTATTTTTTCAGGCAAGGGTAATAATTTTTTGGAACTGAGTAATAACTTAAATTTTTAATATAGAAAAAATACAGCGTAATTAAACAAAAAATAGTAAGCATGAAGAATTTGTCTGAAGTTGTTGAGATATAAGTCTTAATTATGAGGCTCTGTTTGATTATTAATTACAGAATTATTATAACGCAAGGTATATTGTTCCCAGCCTCCATACTCACCTTCAGCATCTTCAGATTCATATTCAAAGCCAAGGCTTTTAATTAAATGAGTATAATTTATAGTTGTTCTTTTTAAGATTATGCAGGTAATGTTTATTTTTCCATATTTAGCTTGTATGTGCTCTAAAA
>Ga0154020_10005712_pt1 | contig 14622 bp, 14 predicted proteins | sample Klosneuvirus_201_FD_109709 | JGI IMG/M metagenome (GOLD analysis project Ga0154020, IMG submission 109709) | Active sludge microbial communities from wastewater, Klosterneuburg, Austria - Klosneuvirus_20160825_MG | ecosystem: Engineered > WWTP > Aerobic digester > Activated sludge | place...
CCTGACGCCCACGCAGCACACCGCTCTTCACCAAGTCTATCAACTGATCCTTTCCTTCGCCGCGCCAGCCGATCCCACACAGCGACGCAGAGCAGTAGAGGAAGACAGAGAGCACAGCAGAGCGCAGTGTCCTCTCCCCTCTCCCGCTTTCTCTGCGGAACTTTGCGTCTCTGCGCCTCTGCGCCAAGAACGGATTGCTCAACGGCGCCAAGGCGGGCGCTCATGAGCGCCGATCCGGTCGCCCGTCGCGCCCACACCGTCATTCGCTCCCTGCTTGACGGCACGCCCCTGCCCGCCGCCGCCCCCTGCGCCGACCTCGGCCCGTGGGCCGAGACGGTGCAGGCGCTGCTTGTCGCCTGGGACCAGGAAGGCCAGGCCGGAGTGCAGCGCGCTTTTGTCGCCCTGGCGCGGCAGGAGCCGGCGCTGGTGGCGCTTCTGGCCAACGACGAGCACGCCAGCCTGCGCACGGTGTGGACCGTGGCCGAACTCTACGCCGCCAACTTCCCGCCGCCGCGCTTTGTGGTGCCTGACCTGCTGCCCGCCGGTCTCACCATCCTGGCCGGCCGCCCCAAACTGGGGAAAAGCTGGCTGGCCTTGCAGGTGGCCGCCGCTGTGGGCAGCGGGCAGGCGGTGCTCGACCAGATGGCCGACGCTGGCGGCGTGTTGTACCTGGCGTTGGAGGACACGCCCGGCCGTCTCAAGGAGCGGGCGCTCAAGCAGGGCATCCCTGCCGCTGCCGCTATCACTTTCTACACGGCGTGGGCGCCGCTGACGCAGCAGGGGCTGGTCGACCTGCTCCTGGCTGCCGGGCAGGGCTACCGCCTCATTATCATTGATACGCTGAGCCGCAGCATGGGCCGCGCCGACCCTATGGATGCCGTGGACATGACGCTGCTGCTCAGCAGTTTGCAGCGGCTGGCTGCCCGTCATGACCTGGCCCTACTCCTCATCGACCACCATCGCAAGCCAGCGGCCGGCGTCGGCGACGCCATCGATGACATTCTCGGCTCCACGGCCAAGGCCGGCGTGGTCGATGCGGCGTGGGGACTCTACAAGCAGCGCGGTGAGCAGGCGGCGGTGCTCAAGGTCACAGGGCGGGATTTGTGCGAGCGCGAGCTGGCTGTGCGCTGGGACGAGATGCGCTGCATCTGGCAGGTGCAAGGCGAGGCGCAGACGGTGGAGCGCACACAGCGCCAGCAGGAGGTGCTTGACGCCCTGACCATGCTCGGCACGGCCACGCTGCGCGACATCGCTGAGAGCACGGGACAGGAGAAGGGCAACTGCTTCCGCCGCCTGCAGGCGCTAGTCAAGGACGGCACGGTGGTGCGCAAGGATGGCCACGGGCAGGTCATGTACTCGGTGGTGGCGTGAGTCTTTCTTACCGCAGTGGGCGCCGAAGGGCGCAGCGGGAGCATCGGCGAGAGGGAAAGACGATGGCGTGCCGCCTACAACGGCTACAACACATACAACCCCCGAGGCGTCGCTCTCCAGAGGCGGGGCCGGATGCGGTTGTAGCCATTGTAGGCGTTGTAGAGCAGCCACGGGGGCGCGTCACTCCCTTCGTTTTCTTTTGTTTTTCTGCATCTCCGGCGGTTCCATCTTCTTTTCTTTTTCAAGGAGTAACCAATGAATCTGCTTGACCTCATTAGCAAAGATACGCCGTTGCGCCGCACGAGCGCCAAGCACGGCGGCGAATACTCCGGTCCCTGCCCGCTTTGTCGTCGCGGCAGCGACCGCTTCAAGGTGTGGCCCCGCTTGGGGCGCTGGGCGTGTTTGGGCAGCGCGTCGGGGCGCGCCGGCTGCGACCGCTCCGGGGATGCCGTGCAGTATCTGCGCGAGCGTGACGGACTGAGCTACGGCGACGCCTGCGCCCGCCTGGGACAGACGCCCGATCCCTGCGCCCGTCGCTATGCGCCGCAGGTGCTCTCGGTCGGCGTGCCGACGCCGCTGACGCCGCCTTCGCCGGTCTGGCAGCAGCGAGCTAGGGAGTGGGTGGCGTTCTGCTGCGAGCAGTTGGCCGGTCGCCAGGGTAAAGGCGCCCGCGAGTGGCTGGTGCGGCGCGGGCTGGACGACCTCACCATCGAGCAGGCGGGCATCGGCTACAATCCACGCGACCGTTATGACGCCCGCGCCTTGTGGGGGCTGCCGCCAGCAGACGGCGCATGCGCCCGCTCGGTGTGGCTGCCGCGTGGCGTCGTACTGCCGTGGACGATTGACGGAGCGCTCTGGCGCGTCAATGTGCGCCGACCGCTAGCGCCGTGGCAGTCCGTCGCCGGACAATCCAAGTACGTGGGGCCGGCCGGCTTTGCCAACGCCCTCTATGGCGCCGATACACTGACGCCGGGCCGACCGGTGGTGCTGGTGGAGGGAGAGATCGACGCCCTCACCGTGCGCCAGGCAGCGGGCGACCTGGCCGGCGCCGTGGCCACGGGGGCGACGGGCGGGGCGCGGCGCGCCGGGTGGGTGGCGCAGCTGGCGCTGGCGCCGACGGTGCTGGTGGCCTTTGACGCCGATCCCAACGGCGCCGGCGACCAGGCCGCGGCGTGGTGGCTGAGCGTGCTTGCTAACGGGCGGCGGTTGCGGCCGGTGGGCGCCAAGGATGTCAACGCCATGCACACGACGGGGATCGACGTGCGGGCGTGGGTCATGGCGGGTCTCAGGTAGATTCAATCACTTTGACGTAGGGACGCAGAGAAGCAGCGGATAACAGGAGAAGAGAAGATGGCGAGATGCCTCCGGCCCTCTCTCTGCGCAATCTTTGCAGCCTCTGCGTCAGATCATCAATTCTTAACGAAAGGAAGCCATCATGGTCAGTGACAAACAACTGGCGCGTCTGCGCAATCTGGCGCAGCTTTACAGCGAGGAACTGCCCGACGGCCGCGCCCTGGACGCCCTGGTGCTGCTCTTCGACGTATGCGAGATCCTGGGGATAGCGCCGGAAAAGTTGGAGCGGGTCTTCGGGCAGGCGGTGCTGACGTGGGTGACGGGGTTGGTGTACGGGGAGGGGACGGCGCCCCCCCAATAGGCATTACTCGTGTTGGTGTGATACGCACGCCTGTCGGTGGTTGTCAGCGAGCGCCGCAACCACCGACAGCAATTCGCTTGCCTCAGAACAGCCCCATGCGCTGCAGCCACGGCCACAGAACATACACCAGCGCCAGCAACGCCACCAGGATGACTACTGCGCCGGTGCATCCCCCGCTAGAGGTTGAACTGCTCCGCCCGCTGGCGCCGGCGGCAAAGCTATCTGGTTGGACAAACGGTGCCTTAATGCCTTGGTTCTCCCACAAAGGGCGTATCGGTTCCACAGGGAACTTCCCCAGTGGCTCCTGGCCTGAGAGCGTTCCCAACGGCTTGATGCTGCCTAGCCGCCCGTGTTCCCAGGGTTCACCTAATTTGGAGGGGAAATCGACGTTGATCGGCAAGCCGGTTACGTCCATTTTCGGCCGGCCCTGTGCTTTTGTTTGATCGGGAGCGCTTGTGGCGACATTTGTCCTGCCTGAACAGACATGGGGAATTCTGCCTGTGCCCTGGCATAGGATGCAGGCAGCCGGCATTGGTTTGCCGCAGTTTCCGCAGTGCCTGCCGAACTGGTTCTCAGTATTGCAATGTTTACAAATGTGCTGGTCCAGGAAAGAATAGTCCCGATCCCCACAGGTTGGGCATACCAGGGGAGCACCGCAGAATCTGCAAAACTTATCACGCACTAAATTCGGCGACATACTGGGCCTCCGGGAAATGTGTTGTACGATTGGATCATAACCACATGTAGCCGACCAGCCATTATGTTACCATGTGTGTACCCGATTGTACCATCTTCTAAATACTACTACATTTCGGTTATCGATATCGAACTGAATAGGATGTTTCCCATGCCCACCACCGACGACGCACCCGACCGCCTACACCCAAACCCCTCTTTCACCGCCGCTCGCATCGGCGAACTGCTGCGTCTGCACCTCTGGCTCGACCAGACCGACCTCGACCTGGCCGCTGTGCGCGCCTACGTGGCCGACCGGCTGGAGCGCCTCTACCCGCTCGACTATCACGTCTACCGCCGGCGCTGGCACGGGCGGGGGCCGGACGGCGCACCGGGGCCGCTGTTGTCGTTTCTGGAATGGTGGCCGTTGGTGCAGGAGTTGACGGAGCGGGCGACGGTGGCGGCGATGGTGGGGGAGGTGGATGGGCGGGTGGGGGAGTTGAGGCGGGTGTTGTTGGTGGGGTGACCCATGATGACTGACGACACGGGCACAGCCCAGCACGCTATCGAAGCACCAGTAGATCAGCAGATGTCGGTGACTTTCGCTCTCAAGCTAAAAGCACAGCACACAGACCAAGCCATTTACGCCAGGCTATGCCCTGGGCGCAATCAGGAAATGGGCGCCGTGCAAAGGATGTGACCCACCGACCACGATAACAATAGTGGAACTGCGTTGGCCAACGACTCTTTTGTCAACCGAACGCTCATCTGAAAGGACGCAACCCTGTGTCAGCCACAGCCATCTCAGGCACCGCATTGCGGCTTCGATGCTTGCATCGCCTGGTCCGCACCCGCCGCATCTTGCTGCTATGCCTCTTTCTGGCGCTGAGCCTAGCTCTGGCCAGCCAGCCCGCCACCGCCCAGACCACTGCCCCGTCGTCCATCAACATTGTTACCTGGAACATCGGTCTTGACGACGCCGACCTGGAGACTATCGGCATGCGCTTGGCCGCATTTGAAGGTGTGGATTTGTGGGGGCTGCAGGAGGTCACCAGCCGGTCGGCGCCAGCCGTGCTGTCGGTTGCCGCCGCTGTGGGCGAAGACGACGTCTTTGCAGCGGTGCAGGGACGCGCAGGCGACGGGCTGCACCTAGTAGCGATCTACAATGCCGACCGCTTCGACCTGCTAAAATGGTGGGAGATCGACGCCATCAACACTACGGGCAACGTGCGCCCGCCGCTCGTGCTGCACCTGAAAGATCGGGCCAGCGGTCTGGAGTTTCTCTTCATGGTCAACCACCTCTACCGCAGCCGCGACGCAGAGCGCCATAAACAGGCCGAACTCCTGAATGCCTGGGCGACAACGCAGACGCTGCCCGTCGTAGCCGTAGGCGACTACAACTTTGACTGGGCCGTGGTGGGTGGCGAGCGCAACCACGATACTGGCTATGACCTGATGACCGCTGGGGAGGTCTGGCAGTGGGTGCGGCCAGAGACGCTGACAACGTCACAGTGCTCGGGCTGGCCGTGCCGCTACAACAGTGTGCTCGACTTTGTTTTTACATCCGGGCCAGCGCAGCGCTGGCTGGCGGAAAGCGTCATCGTTGTCGAAGTCGGCGACTTCCCCGATGATGCGAGCACCAGTGATCATCGACCAGTCGCCGCTACCGTCTGGGCAGGCGGGCTAGCGGAGACCACCTCTGCTTCGCTTGTGGTTGCCAACGCCAACGCCAATCTGCGCAGCGGCCCCGGAACGACCTATGCCGTAGCCGGCGGCACGCGCACGGGCGAACCCCTCGAAATCATCGGGCGCAACGACGATGGCAGTTGGTTGCAGTTGGCTGACGGGCTGTGGATTGCCGCCTTTTTGGTGGATGAGACGCCGATCGGACTGGGAGTCGTCGGCCAGACGGTGGTAACGCCGACGCCGACAAGTGAGAGCCAAGCGGCGGATGTAGTCAATTTGCCCGCGCCGACCGCTACACCAGTTGCGGCGGTGACGGCCACGCCAGCGCCTACAGCCACGCAGCCACCAACACTTGAACCGGCGCCGTCCGAGCCTGCCAGCGCCCCGGCTGTGCAACTGGTCATCCTCACCAACCGCAGCAGCGAGGAGATCTTGGAAATCCGCAACGTTGGCGCCGGTCTGCTTGACCTGGGCGGCTGGTGGCTGGACGGCAGCAAGGGGGACGATGTCTGTATCATTCCCAGGGGGACGACGCTCGCCCCTGGCGCTGGCTACCAGGTGGCGACGGGGGACAGCCAGCTACAAGGCGCCGGGCTGAAATGCGGCGACAAACCGATTTGGAATAACAACGGTGAGACGATCTATCTGCGTGGGCCGCAGGGGTTGATCCTGTCGATTGAATCGGTGCGGCGGTAACAGTCGCACTGAGGGAGTTCAGCTCACAGTCATGGTTTGTAGCAGCAGAGCGATGCGCCGACAAGTCGGGCGACCTGATTGCATGGTCGCCCGAAGAAGTGATGTTTTTGCCTGCAAACTTTTATAATAACTACTTCATTCTTCTCTTCTGAAATCTGGCTTCTGCAAAATATGTAGTGCATAAGAGACAGGAGGCAATGGATTATCTCCGCTTTTGTCTAACGATTTCGCCCGAAAGCAACGAGGTGAAGGATGTGCAAGGAGCAGCGCTGGAAATGTATCACGAACTCGATCAAGGGGAAGGCTCTTTCTGATTAGCGGGAGCGCTTCGCAGCGAATCATCCATCCAGCAGGCTTCCCCAACGACGCCTGCTGCTGCTCTAAACATGCTTACACCACACCATCTCCCCCATATTGCGCCTGCCTGCGTTTTCGACGTCATCAGCGGCATTGCCTGCAATCCAACCAGGCTCATCTCAAGAGCGTTGGATGCCAGGCGTCGAAAGGTTGTAACAGCCAACAATATGTTGCTGCCTTTCCGTCGTTTGTCCGATGCATCAGCCGACATCCTATGCGATCCTGTTGCCATTGCAAGCGACCGCCCGCTTCCTCGAACATCCGAAAGGCAGCAGCCCATGCGCACTTCCTTCGTCTATACCATTGACGCCTTCGACCGGGCGCCGGGCGTCATCGCCCTGGCTTTGCTCGTGCGACCCGCCGGCACGCGCTGGCGCATTGAACCGATCTACCACGACGCCACGCTGCGCCCGTTGGGCGCCATCGATTGTCTGACTACACCCGCCTTCAGCGCCGATGCGCTGCTCGATGCGGCACTGACCTATTATCCTGCGGCGTTTGCGACGTGCCCAGCCCTGGCGGGCGTGCGCTCCGGCCTGACCGGCGCCAGCGAACTCGACCTCACGCTTTCGCCGCCCGTCGGATGGGAAGCGCTGCGGGCGGAAGCGCGCCGACGCTTTCGTACGCTGCGCTTCCGGCAAGCGGCGGCGCCGGTGGGGTGAGAGCAGTGGGATGCAAACTGAGACAAACCAAACGGCTCACGATCATGTCGCTCGTGAGCCGTTTGGTTTGCCGCTCCACCCCGACAGGAGCAATCACCTGTATGTCACGCCCCTTCTCCAAAACGTGCGGCGTCGTCCGACGTCTTCCCTCCCTCCGCCGATACCCGCACCCTCCCGCCCTGTTCCACAATCGCTCCGCCACGTGCGGGTTACTCGCTGGCAACGTCGCTAACGTCACCACGGACCTTCATCCCAACACCACCCACGTTGTTCCCGTCCGCCCTTCAAACTTGCCGCTTGTGCGATTGTAGACCACCGCGCCCTCGCTTGCCCCCAGCGCATCCCGAACCGCCTGCGTCACGCTGCGCACGCCCATTGCCGTCGCCTGCAAACCGGCGGCGACGACTTGCCATGTCGCTGTGGGCGAATCAACCAGATAGTCCGTCACGAAATCCCTGACCGCGCCGTCAAAGAGCGACCAAGGCACGAGGTCGGGATGGCCATGCCCGGCGTTCGCCTTGCCTGTCAGCAGGTCGTTGACTTCCCCTTCCGTGTAGTAGCGTTCGTCGTGGCCATGCCCGGCGTTCGCCTTGCCCGCCAGCAGGTCGTTGACTTCCCCTTCCGTGTAGTAGCGTTCGTCGTGCGTGTGCGGCGCCACCAGCGCCGCCCCGTCCAGCGCCCCCACCACTACTCCTGAAGCCGGCGCTTCGGATAAGAAGACCGCCACCACCGTCGCCCCGGGCGCAAGCAGCCCGCCGCCCACCGCCGGGAGCGTCTCCTCCACCACGCCGCCGCCGGGTAAAAAGAGACGCACGGTGGCTGTATTTCCCGTCACCGCCAGCACCGTGCCCAACGCCGGGCGCCCGGTCAGATTCTCCTGCATCGCTCGCTCCTTTCCGCCCCCTAGCGCAGCCCCAGTTCCTGGTCGATGCGCCCGTTGACAAAGACTTCCGTCAGCGCCGTCAAGCGCCACATGCGCGGGTCGTCGTTGTGTACAATCACCGGGTCGAACAACTCGATGCCCAGGTGCGCTGGGCAGCGCACCCGCAGGCGCGGCGTCCCGCCCTGCGCCTGCCCGGCGGCGGCGGCCGCCACCGCCTCTAAGTCGGCGCTTGTCCAGCGTCGGTTGCGCAGCGCCAGCGGGTGCGGGCGCACGCGTCCATACTGGTGGGCGTCCGTCACCTGCACGCGCCAGTCCTCGCCATCCGCCGGGTCGCTCGTCCTCATGCCGATCGCCACGGCGATCACTGAGTCGGTGGTCGCTTCGGTCAGCGTCTCATCATCCAGATAGTGCACGATGTTTGCCCACACGTTGACCGCTTCCGTGCGGTGCACTAGGTGCAGGACGGGCGTTGCCCCGCCGGCGTCCCAGCGCGCCGCCACGATGCTGACGGAGGGATGGTTGGTGGCGATATCGCCGCTCTCCAGCCGCCCCGGACGCACTACTGCAGCGATGGGTTGTAGGTATTCCGTTAGCGCCCCGCCCAGGGTCTGCCCAACGCTGGCGACAAAGCCGGGCGACCGGCGCGCCGGGTCAGGCGGGGCGACGGCGTCGGGCTTGACCCCCGCCCATACAATCAGCGCCCGCACGTCTTCACTGCGTAGGCGATCGCCCACCCGCAAAATCTTCGCCCGTCGCAGATGGTGCTGCCAGAGCAGTCCCGGCCCGTCATACGCCACGACTTCGCTGTACTGGGGATGGTGCGTCACCGCCGCCACCCGAAAGCTGCGCCGGTCGACGCCGCCCACCGGCCGCCCGCCGGCGTCCAACGCCGTCACCGTGCGCTCCAGTTCCAGCACGTAGCCCGGATGGACGGGCAGGTCCCCCTGCAGCGGCTGGCCGGGTGTGACCACGACTTTGCCCGGAAGCGTGCGCAGCGTCAGCCGCCCGCCGCCGCCGAGATGCTGTTCGTAGCGATAGGCGAGCACATCCAGCGCATGGATGGCGTTGGTGTCCGAATTGACCAGCAGCGCATAGACCGTCGCTCCCAACAGCAGGGCGGACTCTGTGCCGGACACGGGCACCATGTGCAGATGTTCGTAGGGGGAGAGGGCGGCGTCGGCGTCCTCATCTGAGATAACGACCGGCTCTTCCATTTCGCTGCTGCCGGGCCCGCTCCACAACGCCGCCCGCACCCAGTAGCGGCGCGCCGACGCCGGCCCCTCCTGCATCGTCAGCCAGTAGGCGCCATATGCGGCGCCGGTGCGCACGCGCGCATAGCTTGTCTCCCCCTCCAGCCCGGCGCGGTCGATAATCGTGACGGCGCCCCACCAACTGACGAACGCACCCGCCGCCAACTGCACGCTGCCCACCGCCAGCGAGCTCCACGTGTAGTTGCGTCCCCACAGGTAGACAGCGCACCGGTCGCTCAGCAGACTCGTCGCCGCCCCCGGCGCGCCCGCCACCTCCCATTCCACCGTCGTCGGACAGACCGGCCAGTTCACCCACCCAGCGCCGACGTCGTGCGCCCCGCGAATGCGCACCTGCCCGCCCGGGGTCCAGGCGGAATACACCAGCACCCACTTGCCCGTAACATCCGGGCGCAGGGCAAAGTTGGAAAAACGCACGTAGACGCCTGCGCCGTCGTAGAGCAGGGCGGGCGCCGTCCAGGTGACGCCGTCGTCGGATGAGTGCAGCCACCAGACCCGGGCGCCGTCCGCATAGACCAGACGCACCTGCCCGTTGACCTGGGCGATCCCCGGCGTGCTGCCGCCCGTAGCGTAGGGCGTCGCCAGCGTCGCCACATCGACGGGCGGGGCGGTGGACACCTGCGTTCCGTTGAGGGTAAAGCGGCGCACCCCCACCTTGCCCGCCGCATCCGAGCGCAAGGCGTGGAGAATGACGCGCTGGCCGTGGCCGGCGCACGCCGCCGCCGTCAGGTCGCACGGCGCCCCACTGACCCGGTAGGGATGGTCGCTGGCGCTCCAGAGCGACGTGAAGCGCTTCAGCAGACGGAAGGCGTCGCCAGAAAAGGTGCTGCGCGCTTTGACCAGGGCGCGCACGCGGTAGCTGGCGTGGCGTTGCGTCTGAGCGTACCAGAGCGTGGCGGCGAGGGGACGCATGACTACACCCCGATCTGCGTCCACGCCGGGGTGGACGCCGTCCCATCGAGGAGCCTACAGCCGTCACTGAAGCGGGCAATCAGGTCGCCTGCCACTTGCACATAGGTGCGGGCGGCGTCTTTGGGGACGGCGGGGTTTTCCCCCACCTGGCGCACGCGCCCGAGCAGAGCATAGCCCGCGGCCCCGGTCGCCACCAGATCGGCATGGCGGTCGGGCAGCGTCGTCGCCGTCGCTCCCTCCAGCCCACTCACGGCCAGCCGACGCCAGTAGCGTAGACGCAGCAAGTCGCCAGCGGCGGGGACGCCGCTTTCGATGTGAATCGCTGCGTTGCTGGCCCATCGCCAGCGCGCGGCGTGAAATATCTCCTCGTTCGCTTGCCACGGCCAGCCTATAGCTGCGATCGTCAGCAGGTCGGGCAGCGTCGTCAGCGGCTGCGTGCGCCCTGCCGCGCAGGCCAGCGTCGCCTCGACCGGCGGCAGCCGTTCGGCCAGATAGAGCAGGGCGCTGCGCAGCCCAGCATCGATCAGGGCGTCCGTCCAGGTGGATGCATCGAGCGCCGTCGCCAGCACGCTGCGCACGCGCTCACGATAATCGGCCAGCGTCAGCGCCATTGGCGTCTCGTAGGCGGGCGCCGGCGGTACGCCTTGCGCCGGCGGCAGCGGCAGGTCAGGGAGCGTGAGGGCAGCCAGAGCGGCCGCTGGCGTCCCCGGCGTCGTGTGTTCGCTCAACAGTTCCTCCCAAACCGCATCCGCCACCGCCGCGGCGTCCGGGGCGGCGTGATGGCTCGTCGCCGCCAGCCGCGTCGAGACGGCGACATCCAACCGCCCCAGTTCCGGGGCGAGTTCCGTGCGCACGGCGGCGGCCAGGGCGCCCCCACTCGGCGGGGCGGGCAGCGCCGCCAAATCCATCCCGGTGGCAGCGTCATACGCCAGCAGCGCCTGCGCCGCCGCCGCCTGCACGCCGCTGCTGTTCAAGGGCGGCGCATAGACCGCCCCCGCCAGGCGGGACGAGACCGGGACATCCAGGCGCGTCAATTCCAAGGCAAGTTCCGCCCGCACGGCGTCCGCCACCGCCGGCGGCGGGGCATAAGCAGTCGTCGCTAGGCGACTCGACGCCGCGACATCCAACCGCCCCAGTTCCGGGGCGAGTTCCGTGCGTACAGCGTCCGCCATCGTTGCGGCGTCCGGCGGCGGCTGATAAGCGCTGCTTGCCAGACGCGACGAAACCGGCGCGTCCAGCCGTCCCACTTCCGGGGCGAGTTCGCTGCGCACAGCGGCGGCCACCGTCGCCCCACTGGGCGGGGCAGTGTAAGCGATTGTTGCCAGGCGGGACGAGACCGGCGCATCCAACTGCGCCAGTTCCGGGATGAGGGCCATACGCACGGCGTCCGCTGTGTCCGCCGCTGGCGACGGCGGTTGATAGGCGTCCCCGGCCAGCCGGGTCGAAATCGGCGCATCGAGCAAAACCAGCGCCGCTCGCCACGCCTCCGCCAAATCGGGGCGCACCGCCGCGACTTCGTTGGCGTCAACGCTCGCATCAGCAGTGACAAAGATGGCGATGTAGTCGTGCGTTTCTGGGGCGGCGTCGGGGAGCCAGTAGTAGTAATAGCCGCGCCGCCCGCTGCTGGCCGCACTACCCGTCACCACTTCCGTGCGCAGCCCGGTCGCCTTTGCGATGGCGTCCACATCGACGACAACGTCGGACAACCCCGACTTGCCGAGCTTCCCCGCCGTAAAATAGCCATAGAGCAACACATTCGTCGTCACGTTCGCTTTCCCTTCTCTTCACACTGCAAAGGTCACCGACCCCCATTTCTTCAACCCCGCGCCGCAGCCGTCGTACCGCAACTCGTGGGCGATCTCCTTTCCCGGTGTGCTCACCGTCACCGGGCACGCTTGCGCCGCCCGATGGACGCCCGACGGCGCGGCGTTTGCCCCGCTCACATCTAGCATGACGCCAGCGGCGGGTCGCAGCCGGGTCGCCTGATAGACCTCCCACAACACAGCGTCAACTGTCGCCTGCGTCAGCCCGGCGCTGGGGAGCGAGATGTAGGTGGTTGTCGTCCAGGCAGCGAAGCCGCCGCCGGCAGTCACGCTGGCGCCAGGTATGTTGCCCAGATAAAAATAGGTCGGGCGCCAGGTGCTGAGATCGGCGCTGTTGACGACGACGCTGAAGTCCACCGGCATCTGGATTAAGAAGAAATAAGTTGGATGCCAGGCGCTCACATCGGTGCTGGCAAAGACGCCGGTGAAGCCTATCGGCAGCGCCTGCAAGCGAAAGGTGATGGGGCGCCACGCCGACAGATCGGCGCTGTGGAAAGCGCCGGTGTAGCCGGCGGGCAGCGATGCCACATAGAAGACGGAGGGTCGCCAGGCGCTCACGTCGGCGCTGGCGAAGTGTCCGGCAAAGCCGGGCGTTGCGATAATTAAGGTGAAAGTGACGGGGCGCCAGTCACGCACGTCGGCGCTGTCGAAGCGCCCGCCCTTGACCCCCGTCAACAGAAAGGTCGTCACACCGCGCAGAGAGCGGATGCCGACGCTGCGCAGTGTAACCTTGCCGTCGCGCATGTCAAATGTGCGCACTGCTTCCGGTGTGTAGACCGTCACCGTCCAGACGCCCGCCCCCGGATAGAGGTGCGTGCGCTTGGCGTTACCCGTGTACGTGTCCTGCGTCCCATCCCCCCAGTCGATGCGACAACTGGCGCCCGGCGCCACTCCCAGTTCGTTGATGGTGTGCGTCTCGCCGCCGGTGGTCGTCACCGTATAAGTGGCGACTGGCATGGGCGGCGTCTGCGCACGCCCCAACACTGGCGCCAAGCAGCGCCCGCCCAACGGCGTCATCATCGCCTCACCCTACACCGCCAGCCACAATGTCGTCGTGAGATCGGGCGTCGGGTTGACGCCGCCGGATAGATAGAGCGTGATGTCCAGCGCTGTGCCCGCTGACAGCGGCACTGGTGTTTCCGTCCCGCCCAGGTGTCGGCTGCGCCAGTCGCCTGTCCAGGCATTCGCCCATTTGATGTGCACAGTGCAGACTTCATCCAGCACCGGTTCGTTGACCGACACGAAGCCGGTCGTAGGTGCACCGACGACGTTCACCCCGGCGACGGTGACGCCAACCAATGTCGCCGCCACTGGCAGGTGGAAGCTTACATACGCCTGGTCGCCCGCCCCTACCTGTGTTGCCGTCAGCACAATCAATTCCGCCATCTACGCCTCCTTTGCGTCCGCCTCCCCAGACTGGGCGGCTAATTGCGCCCGGATCACCCTAAGCGAGCGCGCCCCCACGACCGGGCGCAGTTGCGCATCATTGGCCGCCCGCACCGCTGCCAGCGATGGAAAATCGGCCGCCACCAGCAACGCCGCTGCCTTGCCGCCCAGGGTCAGCGCCAGCAGGTCGGGGTCATCCTCGCTATCGGCGGCGATCCCCAGATGCGCGCTTGCGTCCGAGGCGGTGGGAAACCAGATGCTGGCGGGATCGGCGTCCGGTTGCGTTGCGCTGTTCTCCAACGCCGTTACTCGGCGCTGCAGTGTCGTGACTTCCCAATAGATGTCCGCCAGCAACTCCGCCACCTGACGGTCGCTGACCGTCGCCAGCAGGGTTTGTGTGTGCATGGGTCTATGCTCCCCTCTGTCTTGGGCGTCAGCACCGGCCACCGCCCCACCTCTGGGCGGCGCTTCCTCTGGCGCTCCGTCGCCAATTCTGTGAGCGAAAGGCGGAAGGCAACAGCGCCGCCCTGCTCCGCTGCCCCCACGGGGGCGCTGCGCAGACGCCCCTCGCCCTGTGTTTACGCTACGTTGTTCTTGCCGACTCCGACGTAGGTGGCGATGCCGAAACCCCACCAGTCGCGGACTTTCACCGGCAGCACGTCGTTGGTGAAGAGCAGGCCGCTGCGCTCGGTGTCGCCGGCGAAGAACTCGGGCAGGGCGTGCAGACCGCCGGCCGGGGCGTTGGCGTAGGCCATGCAGATCACCGGCTGGAGTCTGGGATCCACAAGATAGGCCCAGTTGTTGGCATCGCTCCAGTCGGGTACGGCGACCGGGATCGGACGCGGGTCGCCCACCCGGCTGCCGCCGTAGGGGTTGACCGTCTGCGCCGTGCCGCCGCTGTTGGGTTTGCCCACGTCGCCCGCACCGTAGCCGTAGACCTCCAGCGCCGTGTCGTAGAGGTCGATAGGCAACAGGCAGAAGGTGGGCCACAGGCTGAGCGGTTTGCCCGTACCAGGCAAGGGCTGTTTCCAGATGCGCTGGCGGGCCGCCGCCCACGCCGCGCTGGAGAAGGCGGTCGTGTCCAAATTGCCATGGTCGGCGTGAAAGAGAGGCTTGCCGTCATCGGCCAGCGTAGGGCCGGCGCCGGCTGCGGACGTGAAAATGCTGGCGACGGCCGCCGAGCGTGTGCGTAGGCTGGCCGCCATCAGCGCGCGCGGGATGGCCTGCAGCTTAGCGATGTCGGAACGGC
>Ga0154020_10005713_pt1 | contig 14620 bp, 15 predicted proteins | sample Klosneuvirus_201_FD_109709 | JGI IMG/M metagenome (GOLD analysis project Ga0154020, IMG submission 109709) | Active sludge microbial communities from wastewater, Klosterneuburg, Austria - Klosneuvirus_20160825_MG | ecosystem: Engineered > WWTP > Aerobic digester > Activated sludge | place...
ACCGCTTGCTGCATGTGCGACGGAGTCGCTTCCCCACCGCACCGTTTCCCAGCCCATTCCCTAAGCCCGTCGCGCGATTACTTCTAGTCGAAAAAATGTAATGCAGATTTCGTTGAAGAAGCGGGTGACGAAGTCGGGCTTGTTGGCGAAATCGGGACGCAGGACTTTGATCGCGACCTGTCGCTCTACAGCGTCGTGAAAGCCCTCGTAGACCGCGCCCATGCCACCTTGGCTGAGCTTGCGGAGCAGTCTATAGGGGCCAAGCCTGGGCTCGGACATCGGAGCAGACACCTCGGCTTCAGCGTAGCATTTTAGTAATACAATTCACAATATTCACAAATTTCGTAGCGTTCGTACGTATTTAGGCGCAGCCGTGACCCGTGAGCAGGACGCCGGTTTCCGACGAGGCGGCGCTAAAACGCGGCGGCAGCGCCAATCATTGTCAGCTTGCCACCGAGGCTCACCCACGGGGCCCAGCGCGAGTCGGGCACGAAGTAGCGGTACACGTCGCACGCCGCCGGCACCATCACCAAGAGGCCAATTCCCCACGGCGGTACGTGCAGCGCCCGCGACATGCTGTTGACGTCGCTCTGCGGCGGGCCGATGGCGGCAAAGCCCGTGATCGCATAGCCGACCGACAGCACCGCGTGGAAACCGAGCATGCCCTTGAGAAACGGTCGGTGGTGCTCGCGCAGCCTCGGGTCAATGCCGAGGATCAGCTCCGAGTACAGACCCTGCACCGCAAATCCCATCATCGGTATCGCGTAGCGCAGCGCCGGCGACAGCGTCGGTGTGCTCGGCTGGATCGCAAAAAATGGGAACGGTCCGAGCGTCACCTTGCGCAGCTCCGGCTGACTGCCCGACGCGACATCGAGCAGCACATGCCCACCCTCGTGCGCCACGAAACCAGCCAGCGCGCCCGCCGCCAGCCACAGCCAGTCGGTGAAGCGCCGAAAATCCGCCTCCTTCGGGGGAGCCGCAGCCGCCGAGCGGACCAACAGCGAGAGCACGAGCACCAGCAGCAGTTGTCGACGGAAACGCACTGTAACCGCTTGTCACAGTTGAGTTGATTAGTCAACGCTTGTCGTCCGCCGCGCGTCTGTGGCATCTGCTCTTACATGGCGCAGCAGTTCTCTCTCTTCGCCGACGATCCGCAGCCGAAGCGGAAACGCGAGCCCGACGGCAAAGCGACCCACGCTTTCGATCCCGCAACCTTGCCGATTCCCGACAAGCTCGGACCGCCGACGCGCTGCTTTGGGACCAGCTCTTGGGTCTATCCCGGTTGGGATGGCGGAGTGTATCGCAGCGTGAAGGCGTATGGCTCGAGCAGTCGCTTCTCTGATCTCTGCTTGGCGGAGTACGCACGCGATCCCCACTTCCGCTGCGCGGGAGCCGACAACATGTACTATGTACGGCCTTCTTCTCGACGGAAACTGCTGGAAAAGTATGCTTCCCAAGTTCGGCCCTTGCCAGAGAAAGTAGCACTCTGTCCAAAAGTGTTTCACGAGCTGACGGTCAGCCGCTACACCCCTGCACAACAGGAGGAGTGGCGGATTCCCGATCCGATCAATCCGCACTTCTTGGATCCGAGTTTCTTCTTGGAGGAGGTCGCGATACCGCTGCGCGATGAGCTAGGGGAATACCTGGGTCCGCTGATTCTGGAGCTGCAAGAGAACGACCTTCACGAAGCAGAGTTCTGTCGGCTCCTAGAATACTTTCTGAGCGAGATCCGGAAGCAGTTTCAGGGGCATATTTCCGTCGAGCTACGCACCGAATCTCACCTCACGGAGCGCTATCTGTCGATCCTGCATTCCCATGGCGCTGGACACGTCCTAAACGCCTGGACCAAGATGCCCGCGATCGGTGTGCAGTTTGCAAAAATGCAAGCGGTTCATAAGGACTGGCCCGACTATGTGGTGCGGGCTCTGTTGCGGAGCGGAATGCGCTATGCAGAGGGCTCCAAGTGGGCTCCCTATGACCGCATCCATCAGCGGGCAGAGGACGTGCGGAGCGACATCTTGCAGGTCCTGCGGAGCATTCCGCTTGATCAGACTGCGTACGTCCTGGTGAACAATCATCTGGAAGGACATGCACCAACTACCGTCTCTGATCTGCAAGCAATGCTCTTTTAGGGGGACTCTGCTTGTGTTGTACTATGTCTAATTCTTATCGACCGTGACTGTGCGGACCGCGCTCACGATTCGGCAGGAATGCGCCGCAGAAAAAACCCAGCACACTGCGTGCGGAGAACAGCCACATTCCCAGCGCATGGCTGGACGGATTGTGCGCGCTCGCATGGGCCACTTCAGGAAACAGCGGCATCACGAGCACGAGTCCGATGAAGAGCAGCATCGCCTCCGGCAGCAGTGGTCAAGGTGGACGAAACAATCGCAAAACTTGTCCGCTCTGGCCATTTCCTGATCGCTGCAATCGGCTTATATTGTGTATGCCAAAATCCCATTTGACGGGATACGCGTGGGAGGTTGGCACCATCTTTCGAGGAGAAGACCATGACGCACCAAGATCGACCTGAGACCGTGGGTACCCTCAAGCTCAGTGGCGAGGGCATTGTCAGCACCAAGCCGGACGTCGCCGAGCTAGACGTTGGCGTGGCCACCGAAGCCAAGACCGCTGGGGAAGCGGTGCGGGCCAACGCGCAGCGGATGACGGAAGTAATTGCTCAGATCAAGGGACTGGGAATCCAGAGCGAGTCGCTGCAAACCACGGGGCTCAATCTGTCAGCGGTCTACGACTACGACGACAAGAGCCCGACCAAGGGTCAGATCATCGGCTATCGCGTCGAAGATACGCTGCGGGTGCGGAGCGATGTCGAGCAGGCCGGCCTCGTGCTCGATGTAGCGGTCAGTGCCGGTGCGAACGTCGCATCGGGAGTGCGCTTCACGGTGCGCGATGACCACAAGCTTCGCGAACAAGCGCTGGCTGCCGCCGTGAAGGCCGCGGATCGCTCGGCAACGATCGTGGCCCAGGCATTGGGAGCCCGCCTCGAGCCGCCGCACCAGATTGAGATCTCCTCGGCAGCGAGCAGTCCGATCTTCCGCTCGTCGAAGTCGGTGGAGATGTCCACGCCGGTTGAAGCGGGCAGCATCTCGATTCGCGCCAGCGTCCAGGTCGAGCGCCGCTACCGCGTCGAGTAACGGACTCAGTCCAAACAGGCGGCAGGAACCTACCAGCGCTTGGTCGGAGCGGCGAAGCCAATCGACAGCTCGGCGTTCCAGCGCACCGGACCGTAGATGCCAGCGTCGGCTGCTGCCTGGATGAAGAACCACGGCTTGGCGTGAACTCGCAGGCCAGCCCGCACATCGAAGCCGAAGCCCTTGGCTTGGTATTCCGCTTTGGCATCGTCGACCGCCACCCCAACATTGGTCCAGTAGGCATAGCCAATCAGATCGGCGAACGGCGCGAACACCCAGACTGGGTACTCGGCGCCGATGCCGAAACGCAGCTCATAGGGACGTACCGACTGGACCGCCACATTGACCGTCTTGCCGTCGAGCGTGTAACTACCCATCGCGTCGCGGGCCCGGAAGGTCGTAAACGGGAAATCGACGCCAATGGTGCCGCGAACGTAGGTAAAGACCGCGCGCAGGTCGTAGCGCAGCCCAAGCACAGTCTCGGAGTCGAAGGGTCGGCGAAGGAAGGGCTCGCTCAGGTTGGCGGAGACGCCGTTGGTGCTCTCGAAGGAAGAGTCCGAGTAGTTACGACCACCGCCAAGGAAGCCCATCGACATCTGGAGATAGTTGCGCGAGGTCGTCTCGCGATCCGGCTTGGGAGGAGGAAGCGGCGGCGGTGGCGGCGGCGGCGGACGGTAGGCATACGGATTGGGGTCATCCACCGGCGCGATCGGCTGGGTACTCTGCGCGAGTGCCACACCCTCGATGAGGAGCAGTCCCAAGGCCAGCTGCCCAAGCAGCACGGTTCGACTTGACATGCACACATCATCGACGAGCCGCGCCAAAACGGCAACCTCCGTCGCAGCCGCTAGCCGATGATCATGACTTCGCGCTCGCTCGAGCCGTCGCGGAACCGAGACAGCTTGCAGCGATCGAATACGGGGTGACGCTTGCCGCTGCAGAGCAGCTCGGCGTAGTGGCGGGCAATCACCGGCGCCATCATGAAGCCGTGACCGACGAAGCCGCAGACCAGATAGAAGCCGGGCATCTCCTCCGGCTCCCCGAGAATCGGCAGGCCATCGGGCGAGACATCGTAGGGCCCCGCCCACTGCCTCAGCACCCGCACCTGCGACAGCACCGGCATCACATGGAGCAACTCCGTCGCCATGTCCTCAAGGAAGCGCAGCCGCGAGCCCAAGTGAACCTGGCCGTCGTCCTGATCGGGAACCGTGATCCCACCGACGATCTCGCCGCGCATCGACTGCGAAAAGTACAGCCCCGAGCTGAGCATGCTCACCAGCGGATTCAAAAACGGCTTCAGGGACTCGGTGGCGAGGATTTCATGCCGGTGCGGATGGTTGGGCAGCTCGACGCCGACCAGCCTGGCCACGGCGGGCGACCATGCTCCGGCAGCGTTGATGAGGCGGTCGCAGCGAATCGGCCCTTTGCTGGTGTGAACCACAAACGAGTGCGGCCCGAGGACATCCACTGCCTTGACCTTGGTATATGTATGAATCTGGACGCCCAGCTCCGACGCTGCGTGCGCGTAGCCCCACAGAAATGGCCACGGAAAGACCACACCATCACGCGGGTTATAGCAAGCGGCGACGAAGCTCTTCGGGTTCAGCTCCGGCACAATCTTCAGCGCATCTTGCGGCGAAAGGATTCGCGTCGGCACGCCACAGCTGTTTTGAAGCGCCACGGTCCGCTCCATCTGCGCCAGCTCCGCGTCGCTGCGAATCAGAAACAGATAACCGCCTTGGCGCAGCCAGACGTTGACTCCGAGGTCGCTGGCAAAGTCGCGGCAGATCTCCATCGACTCTTGCATCAGCCGAATGTTGAGTTCCGTCGACCACTGCATGCGCACGCCGCCACCGTTGCGACCCGAAGCTCCGGCGGTCAGATAGTCCTGCTCGATGACGTGAATGTCGCTGCGACCGCGCCGGGCTAGCTCGTAGGCAATGCCAAGGCCCATGATGCCGCCGCCGATGATCACCGTCTCCGCCTGACTCGCAAGCTGTAGCGCCGCCGCTGGCATCCGTCCGCTAGTGCTCACGACAGGCTCCTTTGCCAGCCGCCAGCACGTACAGAGAGACAGGCACCGCCGGTGGTCGCGGCGTAAACGGGTGCGGTTCGTTCAGCGCTTCCGGCTGACGCTGTCGTCGCTCCGCATCGCCGGCCTGTTTGTCCGCGAGGAGCTGACAAGTCGCCACCATACAGAGCTTGCCTTGGCACGGCCCGGTCCCCAGCCCCGTGAAGCGCTTGACCTCGTCGATGTCGAGGTAGCCGAGCAGTACCGCCTGCTCCACGTCAGCCAGCGTCACATCTTCGCAGGGACACACGATGCACTTTTCGGACATGGCTCCCTCGCTGCTTTATTCGGGGGTCGGCAGACGGCGCAGAGCATCGTACTCGGCCACAAGCTCTGCGGCTACATACCGACCAACGCGGGTTCCTTCCGCCGCTGCATCCAAGGTTGCCTTCGGACCAGCTACCTCGCCGCAGACGAACACCCCCGGCTGCCCCGTACGCCCGTGCTCACTGGACTTGGCGACGAAGCCACCGGGCCGACGCAGCTCGACGAAGGCTCCGTGCTGAACGAGCAGCTCGCTTGCTGCCGCTGGAGGCGTCGCGATCACAATCAGGTCGCAGCTGACCGTGCGGGTGATGCCGCGCTCATCGGCGATCTCGGCGCCATCGACCCAGCTACCACCGAGCGCACGGATCAGACGCTCGCGCTCCCCATCAATGGTCATGACGAGCTGGCCGCTACGTCGCAGCGCCGTCACCAAGCCTTCAGCAAAGGAATCGTTGCCCACCACCAGCGGTCGCTCTCCGATCCGAATCCCGTGACAAGCGAGCAGTCGACCCACCGCCCGCCCCGACAGCACGCCGGGACGATCGTTGTCAACAAACAGCATGTTCTGCGGCGCACCGCCCGTCGCATAGATGTAGCGCTCGGCGGAGAGCTTGTAGAGCGCCTTCTCCGATGCTGCGGCGACCAGGCCTTGCTGACCGCTCGGCTGCTCGGCGTGACGATCTTCGCGATAAAAACCGAACGCCGCTGTTCCCGAGAGGACCTCAACGCCAGCATCCACCGCAAGCTGCTGCGCGTCACGAGCCTGAGCGCGACCTAGCTCGGGATGACACAGATAGCTGCCCCCGACCTCCAACTGAGAATCGAGGAGAAGCACCGGCCCACGCCCGCCGAGCGTATGGGCTGCTGCCGTCGCTGCTGCCAGTCCTGCCGGCCCCGCACCAATCACCAGCACCGCGACGTGCTTACAGACCGCCGAGAGGCCCCCTTCCGTCGCAGTATCTTCGTCGGGAAGCCGCCCCAGCCCGCCCAACTGCTGCACGACCTTCTGCATCAGTCGGTTCAGCGGTCGCGGCGAGGTGAACATCGTGTGATGGTCCATCCCGGCGGGAAACATCGCATCGGCTGCCGAGAGAAAATCATAGTCCGCCGACGGCCACGCATTCTGACGAGAGCAGCGCAGGCCCGGCTCGGCTCGCACCTGACAAGCACGGGTGTTCGGGCAGCCGTCGATTCGCATCAAGCACGAACCACAGGTCCCGCTGAGACAAAACACCGTCCGCGGGCGATGAAACTTCAGAGAGCGGCTGAGCACCTGCACGCCAGCCGCAATCAGCGCCGACGCCACGGTATCGCCATGATGCGCAGGGATCGTGCGGCCTTCAAACTCGATCTCGAAAGGCTCGGCACTGCGCTCAGCGCTCGACTGTAAGGAATCGGGATTTTCCATGAAAGAAAGCAGAGCCGAAGGACGCCCCTGCGAGAACCTGTTCTCGACGATCCGCTCGGCTACGCTGACGGAGCGCCTGGGGCGGCAGCCGGGTGGCTAGAACCAGAGCATCGCGCCAAGGTTGGCCTTGTAGCCAATGCTCGACGGAGCGATCGGACCGCTGTTGATGCCGTCGTAGAACTTGCCGGGCTCGCTGCCCTGGTCAAGCAACATGCCGATGGCGCGCAGGTCGGCAAACAGTGCCAGCCGAGTGAAGCGCAGCTCGAGACCGCCGCCGGCCTGGCCGAGCACTTCCCAGAACTGCTGCTTGCGCTCCTGCCGCGAGCCCTCATAGAGCGAGATGTCGCTCGCCATCAGGCCAAAGCCCGCCGTCGCGTAGATGTTGAAGTGGTTCTCCGGACGGTTCTTGAAGATGTACAGCATCGGCGCGAACGTAAACGGATACGAGGTCCGCACGTATGCTTGGTCGGCGATGTTGGACTTCAGCGCGTCGAGAGCAAGCTCGAAGCCCCAGTGACCCTGGTTGCGGAAGCGCATCTGCACGCCACCGCCCATCAGCGTCGGCTTCTCGCCAAACACCTCCTGCGAACGGATGCCCAGCGTGGTGAAGCGCACGCCGATGCCAAACACCGGCCCACGAGGCGCCGGACGAGAGATGATCGGCGTAACCCGTGGCCGCGCCATCATTGGCGGAGCGATCACGCGCGGCGGTGGCGCATACAGCCGTGGCGGCTGGACATACACCGGAGGCGGCGGCAACTGCGACGGCAGAGCCGGCTGCACCATCGCCTGTCCACCAGGACCCGCCGGGATGATCCACACCGGACCGTTAAAGTAGACCGGCCCTTGGAAACTGCCACCAAAACCCGGTGCGGGCGGTGGAGCCATCGGCATCGGCGGAGCCATCGGCATCGGCGCCACCACCGTCGGAACACTTGGCGGCGGCGCGACCGGCAGCGGCGAGATCACCGTCGGGGCAACCAGCGGAGGCGCCGGTAGTGGCGCAACCGCAACAGGCGGCGCGTTGGTGGTAACCGTAGTCGTGGTCGACTGGGTCACCGAGGTTGTCTGAGGCTCATCGGTGGCGATCACCGGCTCAGCGGCCCCTGCCGACGTGCTCGCCAGCGTGCTGGTCAGAGCAACGCCAGACAAGAGCGCAGCGACAGAGGTCATTCGCAACGAAGCGGACTTTCCAAAACGGCAACGCTCAGTGCTTACGAACAAGGACCGCATGAGGCCTCCTTGCATTTGCAGGACTATCTATACGGATGCCATAGCTAGCCCGGCCTTTCAATCACACAAGCTCAGCGACGAAGATTTTTGCACTATGGAAGTCCACCGAGATCGCCGCGCCGCGAGTTTTGATTCATGGGCCGCATCTGCTGCTGGTCACTGCGGCAGCGGGCACGGTCCGCAGCTGGCTGTGCTGGGCCGTCGCTAAGGCGCTGACCACGGCGGCAGCCACACCACTTCGCGCCAGCCCGGCAACGTCGACCTCTGTGAACCGAGGCGAGTCACCAGAAGGTACCGGCAGCAGCACCAATTCCGTCGTGGCCACCGTCGCAGATCGTCCGGTTGGGTCACTGCGCAGGGCCGTCCAACCAACCTGTGGCGAAATGAGCAGCTCGGGCTGGAGGGCAAGTCGTCGGGCGTGTTCAACGCTCCTTCGCACCAGCCCCTTGAGATCGCCACCGGGGAGTGTTCCAGCGACAGCCAGAACACAGACGTGACGATGTAGCACAACCCGTCCATCGCTCAGCTCAGCCTCGACAAAGTGAGCCCCATAGAGGGTCTGTCCCGACGCAGCGCGGTGGACAGCGCTGGCGACGCCACGTCCTCGTCGCTGCGCCACATCCGCTGCCGAAGATTGAGATGTCAACTTCCCAACTCCGCAGAGTTCTTGGAGCCGCTCGAGACAGCCCCGGAGCACCACACCATCGCCGCTCGCACCATCGCCCAGCCAACGAAGACGCAGCGTCACTGGATCAGTCGCCAGCTGCACGGCCAGCTCATCAATGGCTCGCTCGACGGAGAAGGTCAGATCCTGCCAAGCACTCAGGCGATTCTCGCGCGGCTCCGTCGGTAGGTGAAGGCGAACGGGCACCATCGTCAGCTCGCGGTTGGCAAAGCCATAGGCTGCCGCAAGCTCCATCACCGCCGTCAGTGCGCTCGAACTGCCGTCGCTGGTCGCTCCGATGGCGCCATGCAGCAGCAGCGCGAGCGGTCGATCGTGATCGTCGAGCCCCAGTTGGATAGTCTGTAGCGTTTCGGCAACCGACCCACACGCCGTCAGCGCCGGGAGTTCGACACGCACGGGGCGCTCGACGTGAGCCGACGCAATGGCGGCCAGCAGCGCCTGCGGTCCAAACGAGCCATCGCCGTCGCCCAGCTGCGAAGTCACCGTCAGCTGCTGCTCGGGCCGCAGACCGAGCTTGGCCGCTAGCTCACGAGTCGGCTCCCCGACGGTGTAGAGTGTCAGGGCATCGCCACGCCACAGCGCCGTCACAACGCCCAGCGCCGCCGAGTCAGTCAGCCGGGGCGCAGTGCGGAACGTCTGCTTGTAGTGCTTGCGAGCGCTCAGCAGCGACTCGACAGGTTCACCGCGGCTCCGACGCAGCGTTGGCTCGGCCTGGCCACCTGCCAGCGCTCCGGCGAGCGTCAGACAGCAGTCCAGCGCCCGCCAGCGCAGCGCCACTTTTTCGGCGGCGGTTCGTGCGAGCAGACGAGACTCGGCCAGCACCAGCGCCACCGGCTGCCCAGCATGCCGCACCGACGGAGAGAGCAGCTCGCTCAGTACCGGGGCAAAGCGCACCACCGAGGGACTGAGCAGCGTCTCCGCCGTCAGCACTGCCACCACACCTCGCTGCTTCAGCGCTTCGCTTGGGTCGATCGCCAAGACCTCGGCGTGGGCCAGCGGACAGATCACCGGCCAAGCCCAAAGCAGCGACGGTAGCCGCACATCGGCGGCACTGCGTTCCAACCCGGTCACCTGCAAGAGCGGTCGCGTCATCGTCTGTGTGGCGCTCCTCCGTTAGCGATCCTCGACGTGGCGCCAGCGATCGAGACCACCGCTCAGCGACGCCCGAAACACCCGCAGCGAGTCGGAAGCCAGCACCTTGCAGCGCGGCAGCGCAAAGCGGTCTTGGCCGCGCTGCACAGCACCAATGGCGTCGAGAAAGGCCGCTCGATATCCGGCCTCCTCGGCCAGCGCCCACTCGCGTGGCGACACCGTCTGACGCGTCCCATAGGGATAGGCCAGCAGGGTGATCGACTGCCCGAGCACCTCGCCAATGCGCCGTCGAGACTCGAGAAGCTGCCGGAGGGACTCCGCGCGGGTCTGCTGCGCGAGCACCGGATGGCTCAGCGTATGCGCCCCGATCGTCCAGCCGCTCGCTGCCAGCGACGAAATCTGCTGCCAGGTCAAAAGCGGTCGACTCGGCTGATAGCTGACATCTTTTGACTGGCCATCGACGAGCCCACTGATCACAAACGCCGTCGCAGGAATCCGTCGCTGGTCGAGAATCGGCGCTGCTCGCTCGAGCACATCAAGATAACCATCGTCGAAAGTGACCGCGATCGCTCGCTCGGGCAGCGAACCTCCGTCGAGAAGCCAGGAAATCAGCTGCGGCAGCGTAACCGGGTTTCCTTCGCCTTGCACGATCGTCATCTGCTCGTGAAGCTGCGCGGGTGTCACCGACCATTCGTCGGACGGCTGCTCGGTGACTCCGTGGTAGCACAGGACGCGCGGACCCTCGGACCGTCGCTGGCCGCTCCCGAGCAGCGCCACCGTCGACCGCAGCACACCCTTAATTACCGAGCGCAGCGCGGCCCGATTCATCACCGATTTTCTCCGTCGGCGAACTCGTGGCTGTGCAGCAGCGAGGCCAAGGCGCAGCGCGATAGGTACAGAGGAATCCCGACGAAATAGCGACGGAGCTTATGCGGCTGCTGGAGTACGATGTACAGCCACTCGAGACGAACCTTGCGCAGCCACGTCGGCGCCCGCTTGAGGCTGCCGCCGTAATAGTCAAACTGTCCGCCAACCGCCAGCCACAGCGTGCCCCGCAGCGACGGATGGTCGAGGTAGCGATCGATCAGCTCGACCTGCTGCGGATTGCCCATACCGACGAGGACGACTTGGGGTCGCAGCTCACACAAGCTCGCGACCAGCTTCTGCTCATCCGCCTCTGTGAGGAAACCATGAAAGCTGCCGACAAAGCGCAGGTGCGGAAACCGAACGGCAAACTGCTCCGCGGTGCGCGCCGCCACGCCTTCCTGTCCGCCGAGCAGAAACACCGTCGTTCCCGCCGGAGCCGCCAAAAAAAAGCGCGGTACCAGATCGGTGCCATTGAGATTCGCCGGCAGCGGCTTGCCTCGCCAGTCAGCCACCCACATCACCCCAGCCCCGTCGGGCAGGACGATCATTCTCCGCTGGAGCAGTCGCCGAAAGCTTGGCTTGTCGACGGCAAGGTTCAGCGTCGACATGTCGGGAAAGCAGACTCCGTGGCTGTCACCGCTGCGCAGCTTCGCGAGCAGCAGCGCCACCGCTTCCTCGCTATACAGTCGAGGAAAGCGCACCCCCAATACGTCGACGGTGTCGGCCATCGTCTCGCTCGCGGAATCACTCATGGCACAACGAGAACATCGCCTCGCATCAGATACAAGTTCATTTCGGGACGTTTGCCGGTGGTGAGGCCAGGGTACGAGATGGGAACCTTGCGCGGCGCCGAAGTCGCCCGTCGCAAAATGAACATCCTTTCACCTTTGGCATACGGCGTGAGTCCATGGGCCAGAGCGATCGCGTCGAGCACCGTCACAAAGTGGCCGGGCTGATAATGACCGGGCTGCGTCACCTCGCCGACGATGCTGATCGAGTAGCTCTGGAACTCATCGACAGCGACAGTCAGCGTCTGCATGTCGGCGCTTTGGGCGATGTACTTCTCAAGGCCCTTGCCGAGCTTCTCGCGCAGCAGCCGCGCCGTCAGACCCGCCGCCTGCACCTGCCCGAGCAGCGGCACCGCAATATTGCCGTCGGGAAACACCCTCACCCGCCCCGAGACATCGGGATTCTTCCACTGCCTGATGTCGATGATGTCGCCCGGCCCGATCACGTACTCAATCTTCGTCGGGTCAGGCTCGATTCCATAGTCGTATCGCGGCAGGTAGGGAGTACAGCCCAGCCCCGCGACAAGGAGCGTCCACAGCAGCGACAGAGCCGGCAGCCAGCGCGTAGTCAGGATCGGCATGGTGACGGCGAATGCTATCACAAGGGATCAAAGCGACCCCCTATACTTGGGGACATGGCCGATGCGAAGTCACTTGTCGATGCTTCGGAAACCACCCGTCGCGCCCGCCTGCCGGTGCTGCATCGTTACACGGTGCCGGTCGTCGGGCTGGATCCCGCCCACGATGGGCTGCGCGTTGCCCACCTGAGCGATCTGCACGTTGGCTCGCTGACCTCCCACCGCTTCATTCGCAGCGCCGTCGAGTTGGCCCAGGCCGAGCGGCCCGATCTAGTCATGATGACCGGCGACTTCGTCTGCTACAGCCCCAAGTACGTGCCACTCCTCGGTGGGCTGGTCCACGGCTTCGAGGTTCCGACGGTCTGCGTGCTGGGCAACCACGACTACTGGACCGATGGACACGGCGTCACCGCCGAGCTACAGCGCGAGCAATACACCGTGCTGCGCAACCAACACACCCGGCTGCGAGTGCGCGGCGTTCCGCTGTCAATCGTCGGCATTGACGACGCCGTCACCAGGCAGGGCGACGTGGCCCGCGCCTTTCGCGGCATTCACCGCAAGGACAGCCGGATCATCCTCAGCCATGTTCCGTCGCTGATCGAGCCGATCGCGGAGCACGGCGGCGGGCTGGCCCTGGCCGGTCACACCCACGGTGGCCACGTCCAAATTCCCGGCCTGACCGATCGAATCTTCCAAAAGCTCGGTTACAACTACGTGCGCGGCTTCTATCGCGTCGGCAGCTCGCTGCTCTATGTAAACTCCGGCGTCGGGTCTAGCTCGATCCCGATTCGCGCTGGCGCTCCCGCTGAGCTGGCCATTTTTACCCTCCGGGCAGTCGACCCATCCGAGGCCAGCCCCTAGCACCTAGTGGTCGTCCGTGTCGGAAAAACGGCTAGCTTTCGCAAAAAAAGCAGGTTTCCCAGAATACCGGGTTGACATCGGACGGCTGCCATGGAAAATCCCTGGTCGTCTTAGGGCGCTGTTGGCAACACCTCTATGACATTAGGTTCTCAATCAGACCCCATCGTCTAGCCGGCCTAGGACACCAGCCTTTCACGTTGGTAACACGGGTTCAAACCCCGTTGGGGTCGCCAAAGTTTCTGTAATTTCCCACCCTTCGCGAGGGTGCGGCTCTGTGATTCTATTTTCGCTTTGGTTGTGTTTAGTTGGTGGGATGTGTATTGGCCCATGCTATTTTGGCTGCGCCAACCGCGACCCATGACTAGATTTCTGTGCTGTTTTCTTACTCTTTACCGTCGGCAGTTAGCCTGGCTCTGTCTCCTCACGATAGGCCTCCTGCCGAGAGTCTTGGCCGCTCGAACCTTTTCGCAACAGTTCGAACGGATCAAGCATACCGCCACCCGAGAGCAGCTCTATCGACTGCTCTACGTGATGCCCAAAGGCGGCGACCTCCATCAGCACTTCAATCTCGCCAACCTCCCCGAGTCGTGGCTCAGCCTGGCCACCGACCCCAAAGTCACTCACAACAACGTCTTTTACACCCGGGCCCGTCCGCGCGACTGCCCCACCACACCCTCGACGCAGCCTCGCTTCACGACGCTCCAGAAGTCGGAGGTTGAGGCGCTGACGGCGTGCCAGCGAGAGGAATACGTCGCGCTGACGGCACTGACCGCCGAGGAGCGAACGCTCTTTGTCTCCAGCCTCAAGCTCGACAGGGACGAGGAAGGTCGGCAGGAGTTTTTCGACTCGATTGGGACGCGCATTGGCGACCTCGGTCGCGACCCCAACCTCGCCGGTGCAGCGCTGGTCGATAACATGAGGCGCTTTTCCGCCGAGGGACTGCGCTACATGGAGGTCTTCGTCGTCGGGCCGGCGTTCAAGGACATCTACGGCCATCACGTTCCCGTGGAGCGCGGCGTCCAGATTCTGCGCGAGCGGCTGCTGGCCCCCGACGCCCAGGCGACGGGAATGACGGTGCGCTTTTTGGCGACGGTGGTTCGCCATCACACCGACGCAGAGACGCAGATCGAGCGCGCCTATGAGCTGGTGTCCAAGCAGCGCGACCTGTTCGTCGGCATCAACATGGCGGGCCGCGAGGAGGATGGGCGCGGTCATGCCCAACGCTTCATCGACGTTTTTCGGCGCATGCGCACCCGCTACGGCGGCATCCCGCTGTCGCTGCACGCCGGTGAGAGCGAGGCGCCCGGCACCCAGGTCAAGGACACGCTGCTCCTTGGGGCCAATCGGATTGGTCACGGCACCAACTTGCTGTCGGACTCGGCGACGGTGCTGCTGATGCGCGGCAACCACTACCTCATCGAGACCTCGCTTTTGAGCAATCAACTTCTCAAGTACGTCCCCGACATCAAGACCCATCCGTTCCCCGAGTTTCTGCGGATCGGGATTCCCGTCTGCCTCAACACCGACGATCGCGGCGCCTGGGACTCGAACATGAGCGACGAATTCTACGCGGCAGTGACCCACTTTAACTTGAGCTGGGAAGAGATCGTCGCCATTG
>Ga0154020_10005715_pt1 | contig 14620 bp, 17 predicted proteins | sample Klosneuvirus_201_FD_109709 | JGI IMG/M metagenome (GOLD analysis project Ga0154020, IMG submission 109709) | Active sludge microbial communities from wastewater, Klosterneuburg, Austria - Klosneuvirus_20160825_MG | ecosystem: Engineered > WWTP > Aerobic digester > Activated sludge | place...
AACAATTTGAAGGGGAATTGCTGCGCTTTCGCGCAGCGAGTCCCGCCATGATTCTCCTATTTTAATTTTCAATAATTCAGAAGTTTTGTCTCGATCCGAAGAGGACGTGCCGCGCTTTCGCGCAGCGAGTCCCGCTTCGATCCTCCTGCGATTGCAAAAGTCAAAACCCTGGCGGGTTTTGCTTTTTTGTTTCAAGGTCCTGCTACAAGCGAGCTTGAGCAGTCCCCTGAAACAAAAAAGGACCAAAGCTACGCTTTGGTCCTTTTGCACTCGAATGTACCCGGAAGGGGACTTGAACCCCTACGCCTTACGGCACACGCCCCTCAAACGTGCTTGTCTACCAGTTCCAACACCCGGGCAAACCTAAAACCGATAAATTTGCGGTTTTACGGCGCCAAAATTAGCAAAAAACCCTGAATTTTTGCCCTGATTTCAAATTATTTGTATATTTGCCTCCCGTTTCAAAGCCGCTGTTTACACGAAGTAAAGTATGCTGGAACCGATCATCAAAATAAAAATACAATGAGCACATTATTAGATTACGCAAAACAAACGCTTACCGCAGAAGCAAAACACCCTAAGTTTAAAGCAGGAGATACCATAACCGTATCCTACAAAATTAAAGAGGGTGATAAAGAACGCGTTCAGCAGTACACCGGCGTGGTGATTCAACGCAAAAACGAGAGAGCAACCGCTTCTTTTACAGTACGTAAAATGAGCAATGGTGTTGGTGTTGAACGTATTTTTCCTATCGCCTCACCCTTCATCGAAAAAATTGAAGTGAACAAGGTAGGTATTGTTCGCCGCGCTAAATTGTTCTACCTCCGCGATCGTACCGGTAAATCAGCCCGTATCCGCGAAAAAATCCAAAACAACTCTGAAGCTTAATCAAGCATCACATAAACTAAAAGAGCCGGTTTTTCCGGCTTTTTTTATTTACCCCCACCTTAATAAATTGTACAATAAGCGGCCACACACACATTTCCATTTTTGACACTTATTGTTATATTTGATAGAGAATAACCTATGCTCACCGAACTTTTTATTACTTTTTTACTGATCCTTATTAACGGCTTTTTCGTTGCAGCCGAATTCGCCCTCGTTAAAGTCAGAGCTTCACAACTTGATATTAAAATTCATAAAGGCAGCACAAGGGCCAAACTGGCTAAAACCCTGCTTGAAAAACTTGATGCTTACCTTTCAGCCACGCAATTAGGCATTACCCTGGCTTCATTGGCCCTGGGTGCAGTGGGTGAAGATGTAATTTCTCACCTGGTCAGCGCCTCGTTTACAAAATTTGGTATAGCCATCGACCCGCTAAAAATGCACAGCATCGCGCTTCCTATTGCGCTTACGCTTCTTACCTTTTTCCACGTCACTATTGGGGAACAAATCCCAAAAATGATAGGCATTAAATACAGCCTGCAAGCCACTCTGATTATTGCCTGGCCCATGCGTGTGTTTTATTTTCTCTGCTCCCCATTTATCATATTTCTGAATAAATCATCCAACCTGGCCCTAAGAATGATGGGGCTTCAGCAAGCAGGAGAAGAAGACATACACTCTGAGGAAGAACTGCGTTTGATTTTAACCGAAAGTGAGGAAGGCGGGGCCATTAAACCCAGCGAAAACGAACTCATACAAAACGTGTTTGATTTCGATGACAGGATTGTAAAACAGGTGATGGTACCCGAGAACAGGATTCTGGCCATTGATGTTGAATTGGGCAGGAACGAATTGATCAAACGTGTGGTAGAAGAAGGGTTCTCTAGGATTCCCATTTACCTGGGAGACATCAATAACATTATCGGCATTGTGCACAGTAAGGATTTGTTGAGAGCAGTAATTGACAACAAGTTCAGAACGATTAAAGAAATCATGCGTCCCGTACATTTTATTCCTGAAAGCATGAAGATAAACGAATTGCTCAGGGATTTCCAAAAACGCCATTACCAAATGGCCATTGTAACCAATGAGTTTGGCTCAACAGCCGGTTTGGTGACCATGGAAGACATTATTGAGGAATTGGTTGGTGAAATTCAGGACGAGCACGATGAGGAAAAACCAAACGTAGAGAAAAAAAGCGAAACCGAATTTATTGTGAATGCCCAGGTGGCCATCAGCGACGTAAACGAAGCCTTACCAATTGCCATTCCTGAGGACACACACTACGAGACTGTTTCAGGCTATATCAATTTTATTTTTGGTCGGATTCCGGCTGAGAACGAGAAAAAAAGCATCAACGGCTATACCATTACGGTAATAAAACGCAGTCGGCAGTATGTTGAACTCATTAAATTTGAAGTGAATGCCACAGCCTAAAGTGTCGCTCGATAAAAGCTACTGGGACAAACGGTATAAAACATCTGATTTCGGTTGGGACCTAGGCGAAATATCTCCACCCTTAAAATCATACTTTGACGGTCTTGAGAACAAAGCTCTGAAAATTCTGATACCGGGTGCCGGAAATGCCTATGAAGCGGAATACCTATATAACAATGGGTTTACTAATGTTTATTCCTGTGATTTTGCAAGAAGTGCTTTGGACAATTTAAAATACCGTTGTCCGGATTTCCCCGAATCGCATTTGCTGGAAAGTGATTTTTTTGAATTAAAAGAAAAGGAATTTGACCTCATTGTAGAACAAACTTTTTTTTGTGCCATCAACCCTGCACTAAGAAAAAAATATTTCGAAAAAATGCACGAGTTGCTTCAACCTAAAGGTAAACTTGCAGGTCTTTTATTTGACGATGAATTAAATGCCGATGTGCCTCCTTTTGGCGGTTCGGCGGCGGAATACAAACCGCTATTCCAAAATCTGTTCACTACACTTCACTTTGAGCCCTGCACCAACTCCATTAAACCAAGGGCCGGCAGGGAATTGTTTATTGAGTTGCTTAAAAAAACCTAAGCCGTTTTTATGAACCAGCGTGAATTATTTCTGCGCCATGTGGCCCAAACTTCAGATGAGCCCATGCTCGGTATTGATATTAATATTGTAAAAGCAATAGGCTCTACCCTTACAGATGTTAATGGAAAAACCTATACCGATCTGATTAGCGGCATTTCGGTGAGCTCAATTGGGCATTGCCACTCTAAAGTTGTAAAAGCCATACAGGAACAAAGCGAAAAATTTATGCACCTGATGGTGTATGGGGAATACAACCAAAAACCCCAGGTGGACTACGCGGCATTGCTTTGCGAACAATTGCCTGCTGCCCTAAACTCGGTATATTTTACCACCGGAGGCAGCGAAGCCGTTGAAGCGGCTGTTAAACTGGCCAAAAGGGTCACGGGAAGACATGAGATCATCAGTTTTAAAAACGCCTATCACGGCAGCACACAAGGCGCTTTAAGCTTAATGGGTGATGAATATTTCAAAAACAGTTTCAGACCCCTGATACCCGGTGGACGACTTTTACGTTTTAATTCCAAAGAAGACCTTAACCTGATTACAGGGACTAGCGCCGCTGTGGTAATTGAACCTGTTCAAGGAGAAGCCGGTGTACGAATTGCTGATGCATCCTATTTGCAAATGCTGCGCAAACGCTGCAGCGAAACCGGTACACTTTTGGTGTTTGATGAAATTCAGACGGGGTTTGGAAGATGCGGCAACTTGTTTGCTTTTCAAAATTGCGATGTAATTCCCGATGTATTGCTTATTGCCAAAGGTATGGGCGGAGGATTACCCATAGGGGCTATGGTAGCCTCCAAAGAATTGACTCAGCACTTCACCACTCATCCGGTTTTAGGCCACATCAACACTTTTGGAGGTAATGCCCTCTGTGTGGCAGCGGCAAAAGCCAGTCTTGAGGTGATCCTGGAAGAAAAGCTCTATAAAAAAGCCTTGTGGATAGAACAAAGCGTAAAGGCAAAATTAAAACACTCTGCCATCAAAGAACTCAGAATGTTCGGCGCTTTGGGAGCCCTTGAATTTGAGACCGACGCCTTAAACAAAGCCATTATCAAAGCCTGCATAGAAAACGGTGTGATCAGCGATTGGTTTTTATTTTGTCCCAAGGCCATGCGCATTGCCCCTCCCCTCACCATCAGCGAAAAGGAATTGAACGGGGCGCTGGATGTTGTTATGAAACAAATTGACCGTGTTTCTAAAATGAAGTAGGGTTATTAGACTAAATTCTGGTTAGTGAAATGATCTCAATTTTATGCTGAGGGTAGTTTTCCAGCAACTTACTTCTTTGGGCCATTTCAAAATCCTCAAAATCAAATCCGGGAGAAACTGTACAGCCCACTAAAGAAAAATCTCCGCTTTCTTTTACCCTTGAGGCAAACCAGGTGTTGGCTTTCACTGTGTATTGCAACTGTTCGTCTTTTTCTAAATTCCTACCAATGGCCGTTTTTTTCAATTGCCCATGCGCCGCAAGTTCTATCACTTCCAAAGCGCTGCCATCATAAAAATGCCAGGTTTCATCTGATTTTATGCGATGAAAGGCCGAAAAATTCCCTTGCTCTATCAAAAAATATATGGAGGTGCAGATTTGTCTGTTGCCTCCGAAACTCTGAGGAAGTGCGCCACTAGAAATGCTAAGTGCTGATCGATACACCTCTTTGTAATAGCCTCCTTCGGGATGAGGCAGCAGGTTGAGCTGGTGTATGTAATGTTCTGCATTTTGAGACATGAATTTGAATTTGGGTTATGGGCATAAAAAAAGCCTTTCACAAGGAAAGGCTTTTTAAGAAGAAAATTAAATTTAGAAATAGAAATTTAAGCGCAACGTGCCTGCGGGACCCCACATGCTATTGCTGTTATCTGTGTCCAAAGACCAGACACCTGATTTTGCACCTTCAAGTGTTGTTTCACCAACCACAGGGTTACCTGGAGTTACTGCATCTATACCAACAGATTGCCCAACCTCAGTTCCTTTTCCCTGATTTACCAGCATAAATCCCCAACCAAATTCACCACCCAGGCTTATTTTTGGAAACATAAAGTACTCAACACCAATAAAACCCCTAAGACCTACACCAAAAGCAGCACCACTTTTACGATCCGTTATACGAACACCATTTACATTAAACCCACCAATATTACCTGGACCCGGAATGTAGTTGTTGGCTAGGTCTCCATTGGCGTTAACACTAAATGCATCGGCAGCATCCACATCAACAGTAATGCTTGAACCGGAAACCGCCAGAGCATTTCCATATTCAAATTTATCACGACTAGAAGCATAGAGAATACCAAATTCACCGCCATAATAGCCTTGCAGTCTGGTTTTACCTCTGCGCATTTCTAAACCTGCCGATAAGCCAATTGTGTTTTGAGAATGTTTCCATACATTTTCAACTTCTGCTGGCAGATTTGGATATGTCGGGGATGTACTGGTATTGGATAAGTCGGCTACCATGTTCCTTTCGGTAATATTGCTAAAACCAATTCTTAGCGACCCACGGTATACAGTAGTGGCATCTTTAAAGTACCTTCCTGTAATGGTTTGGAAGGGGCTTAGAAAGTTAAAAGTAGGCGCCGGATTGGTAGTTGTTTTACCAAAAAAGTTGCCTGCATATTCTAAAAACGGATTTGCATCGATGCCAAGCCCCCAGTCTCCTGCTTCAGGAAGAATGGGCTCTCCCTTTTTAGAGGTTAAATCCTGCGCAAATGCACCTGACATTCCAAGCACAAATGCTAATAGAGTCAATGATTTTTTCATGTTTATAGGGTTTAAAGTTTATAAGAATGAAGGTAGGAGTAATTCGGAAAAAAGTGAATTGCTGAAAACCAGTTTATGAACAGGCAAGTGTTTGTTTAGGAAAAAACAAGTAATAGCCTGATTTATTGCAGGTTGCTGAGATAACGCAGGATTTGTATGGCCAGATAATCGGTGCTGGCGGAGGCATTCCCAAGTATAACCAAGGCTGCTTTTGCATCCGGTATAAACCCACAAAAACTGCTGAAACCATAAGTTGCTCCATTGTGCCAATACAAATTGCCTGTGCTTTTTCCCGTTCGTATCTGCCAGGCCAAAGCAATTTTTTCATTTTTTTCAAAGCTGGGTTCATGCGAAAGTTTACAGGCCGAATCGGGTTCAAACAATTGGTACTCCAAAAAATTCAGCATGTCTTCAGTGCCTGTATGCAAAGCGCCGGCCGGCTGAAACACACCAAGGTCCCAGTGTTTGGTCTCAGATCCTGAAGCCGAATACCCCGGAACTAATTTCTTTTGTAATTCAGGAGTGAGATCAATACATGAATTTTTCATGTTGAGCGTGTTCAGTATCTTTTCCTGCACCAATTCTGAATAGCTTTTTTTATACACCTTTTCAAGGATCTTTCCCAGCACCGCCATGCCGTAATTTGAATAATTGCTTGTGCTGCCCGGTGCCTGATCAATAACCTGCAGACGCAAATCCTGATACAACATTTTTTCAGAATAGTTTTTATAAGGATTCAGTGTATCAAAATTCTCCTGTGCAAATAAATTGGCCGGAATTCTTGGAAGGCCTGAACTGTGATTGGCCAAATGCAAAAGCGTTATGGGTGTATTGCCGTAAGCCAGATTAGGATAGCGGCCGGGCAAATACGCGCGGATATCATCCTCCGGCTTTACTTTCTTTTCAACAATGGCCTGGGCCAGTAATAAGCCGGTAAAGGTTTTAGTGATGGAGCCGGCTTCGTAAATGCTGTGTTGATCCGGCAACTGAGCTGAGCCTCTGGAATTTTCTCCATAATTGTAATATGTTCTTTTTCCATCTCGAAGAATACCAATACTTATTGCACAAGTTTGTGGCAACGACATATACTCCTTACATAAGTTTTCAATTAATGAGTCAAGACCGTTTCTCAATTGGTTGTTGCTCGCGGCCCCGGGCTTTTTTTGAGCCGGCATTTCCTGATAAGATAAAAACTGAAACAGGCTAATTTGGTCAGTTGCATTCAGAGCGATTCTAAATTCCTTTTTGTTTTTCTCAAACTCGAGAAGGAAACTCTGGTAGCGATCGGTTTGGTACAGGTGTTCGTAACGCTCAATTTTTCCATACCTCCTATACAGGGAGTCCTGAAGGTAAGTAAGGAAAGCGTTTCTGTCGAATCCCGATTGAAGAGCCGAATCCAGGAGTTGGTATATCTGGGGCCGTTGATTGTTGTTGTATAACTCAACAACCAGTTTTGTTTTGCTTAAACAGGATTTAAGATTACCGGCCTGAGGTAAAAGTTTCCCCGAAAAGGACAAAAAACAAAGCAGAAATAGGAATAAGCGAAGCACCAAAGTGTAAATTTAATTTCCTAAATTACTCAATCCTGTTGAATCCGATACTGAAATTGTACATTCGTTTAATTGAAATTACTGAAGGGAAATAGTCGCTATTTTGTGTTTGCACTCCTTATGTTGTGCTCCGCTGCTTTTGCTCAGAGCCCGATTGAAGTAAAAGGAAAAGTACTGAGGGCCGGGCTGAACGAAGCCGTGCCCTTTTGTGCTATCGGCATTAAATCAACAAACAAAGGCTGTTTAAGCAATGAAGATGGTGACTTTCTGATTCAGGCAAACCACAGTGACACGCTGGTGTTTTCAGCCATAGGTTACAAAAGGGCCTTAGTTCCGGTAGCTCAGGTTCTGAATCAGGAGGCAGTATATTTGAATGTGAGTGAAAAGTTGCTCGACGAGGTAATTGTGTATTCAAACAACGACTTTGTGTATGACTTGCTTGGGAAGAGCCGTAAAGCCCTAATGAATTCATTGAGCCGGAGCGCCAAAGCCTATTATTTTCTGGAGACTGAAATTTCAGGTCAGCCTGTTGAGTTGCTGGAGTGTTACTACACCGCAAAACTGAACAACAACCGCATACAGGAACTTGGCTTTAAAAATGGCAGGGTTGGTATAGCGCCTTTTATCGACAGGTATTTTGTGAGTTTAGATATTTCAAAAGCCTTTACCATGCTTAATCTGCTTTATCCTGACTTACGCATGCCATCCAACCCTTATCAATTCAACACCAAACAACTCAAAAAAAATTACCTGCTGCATTTGGAATCGAGTTACGATAGTATACAACCGGTTTACATTATTGAATTTATTGCCAAAAACAGAGAGGGGCATTTTTTTAACGGCAAGGTGCATGTGTCAAAAAGCAATTTTCTGCCCCTTAAGTTGGAGTTACGCATACAAAACACCACACATCATCCCTTCCGGCCTTTATTTCCGAATTCAAGCATTCGTTCAGCGAGCATGCAAATCAATAAAAACTTTGAATTCAAAAACGACTCCTGTTATGTGCACCACGTGGACTTCAATTACACACTGCTTTACGATGTGCAAAACCAAACCCGTACCGTTAACAGCAAGGGGCTAATGTATTTTTACGATTACCACTTCCCCTTCTATCCGCCTCTCTATGCTTACAACACCGAAACCGACGATTACAGAAAAATAACAGGCTTAAGTTACAACGAATTGTTTTGGGATTTAAACACCGTGCTGGACTACTCCAAGAGCATGAAATTAAAACGCGAGTATTTTGAAAGAGAAGGTGTACTGATTAATTACAAAAACGATGGGAACCAAAACCAGGGTATTGGGCAGGGTGGATTTTTTGAGAACAACGATCTGAAGTGGTCTGATACAAAACGTTTATCAATTAAGGGTAACAGAATACCAAACGATACAACGGGCCTTGGCGGTACCTACCGTGCAGACCGGTATGCGTTAAAGGCCGGGATTTTTTTGGACGTTAATCCTTTGGGAGAAGGCCTGCAGCATTTTTCAACAAGTGTTTTTAGTGTGAACGAGAGTTATTACCACCTGAAAGAAGACGCCAATACAAATTGTTTTATCAACATCTATTTTGATTTGGTAGAAATTGAACGCAGAAAAATGGAAATTGAGATTGGGAAAAACCCCAATTCATGGTCACACATTAAATCCTGTTATGCAAATGCTATGTTGGAAATTGAGAATACGGGCTTAAGATACTTTAAAGAGGCAGAAAGAGGGCACAACAAAAAGAAATTGCTGGAATGGAATCAAAAAGTTATGGATGTCACCGGTATTGATAATGTCGCAATATTTTACTAGATTTAAATATGAGATACATTTGTTTTTTATCACTGGTGCTCGCTTTACTTCTTTCATGTAAAAAGGAGGATAAAAAGCCTGCTACTCCTGTTACTGGAGGCTCGGCTAGTTCAACTATCCCCAGGGTGAAAACCATCCGTGTTCAGACCTCCAATGGTATAGGTGGATTTAGCAAAATATCGAATGAATCGTTAACCTATAATTCTCAAGGCCAATTGATATCCAGCCAGATTATTGACAGTATTTCCACTGGGCTGGATTGGGCGGTTAATAACTCGATAATTAGTTATAGTTATACAACTTTTAATAAGATAAGCGCCTATAGCGTTTCGTACTCCTTTGGAACTTATTATTATCAATACCTATATGATGCAAGCAACACATTGGTTGCAGAAGTATCTGGTTCCAATCTTGATACAACACATTATTACCATTCAGGCAATTTGATTATCAAGGATTACACTGCCTCTAATTACACAAGCAGAAGCTATTATTCTCAAAACCTGGATTCTTCTGTGACGTATATCAACTCGAGCGTGAATGATAGAATTGTATATAAACATAACTCCAGGCTTGACAAAACCAACCAATACAATAATCAGTTTCAAGGCATTGTAAGTCATAAACACGAATTATTGTCAGAAACATTAACATACGGCACCACTAACATCACGTATTATAGCACACGCAGTTATCTGGCAAACGGAAACACCGGTGAGGTCATTGTAAAGCTTAATTCCGAAGTATATACCATTTCGCGTTATACTTACTATTAGTTTGGCTATTCTACAAGATTAATTCTCTTTTTTTTCATACATATATCTGATTTATAGCAATTTACAAAATTTATATGTAACTTTTATAAATATGTTTTATATTTATGAAGTAAAAATATGAATTATGGCCACATTCACATCATCACTTCCTGATGCGCTTCTTCACCTGCTTGATGAAAAAGCCAAAGAGCTCTCCATGCCAAAGAACAAGTTGCTTGAAAAAGCACTGAAGCTCTATCTGGATCACCTGAACCGTGCGGCTTATATCCGCTCTTTTAAACAAATGGCCAAGGATAAGGATATTCTTTCCATCGTTGAAGAAGGGATGACCGATTATCACGCCCAGCTCGAAAAAAACGATGAGGCAGTGTGAGCTGTGGTATGCCGACCTTAATCCGGTGAAAGGAAGTGAGCAGGCAGGCTGGAGACCGGTGGTAATCGTTAGCGGGAATCTAGCAAACACTTATCTGAATACGGTGATTTGTTGTCCGTTGACTTCGCAAATAAAAAATTATAAAGGCAATGTGGTGTTACAACCCAATGCTGACAATAAACTAAAAAAGGCATCTGAAATTCTGACCTTTCACATACGCTCCATTTCAAAAGAAAGGCTGGTAAAAAAAATAGGCTCCATCACAGAAAGTGAATTGAGTTCAATTAAAAAAGGGCTGGATGAGATTTGGAGGTATTGATTTTTGGAGAAGCTGCCTTTTCAACCTTGCCACTTATAAAGCCATTCGGTCGATTTGCTCAATGCAACAGGCTTGATTTTCATTTTTATTTAAATTAGTGTATCATTTGATTTGAGCAAAAAACTCAATTGTTCAACTAAAAACGCAGGATGCTAATGAAAAACATACTCTTTATTTTCCTCATATTGTTTATTTTCTCCTGCAAGAAAGAAAAGGTAAGTCCTGACTCAACAGTCACAGGTAGCTCAATTTCCCCAAAAAAAGCACCAAAGGTCATGACGGAAGATCGATTCGAATTCGAAAACGGAATGGTTATTAGACGTATATACACTTTATATAATTACGATAATCTTGAAAGGCCTTCATTGGCCATCATGAAGGATACTTTTTACAAATTTGCCTTCACGCCATGGACCTACACTCTTAATTACAGCTACAATGCAATTGGAAAAATGACAGAGCTTCGCAAAACAAGAAGTGATATGACTTTTCTTGAATCCTACATTTACGATTCAAATAACAACATCAAAAAGATACGTTATGGAGGTGAGGTCACTTTAAATAACAGTATTCTTACCATGTTTGACGACTCTTTAGTGTTTACAAAAGAGAATAACGTGCTTATCTCCGACCACAATGGTTTCGGCACTTCGAGAAGTTTTTACTCAACAAATTTAGATTCAACCAGGTTGTTTTGGTCGAATCCTAATAACATAGAGGTCAAACGAATTATTACCCGTTCGGCAAAAGAGGACCTAGCCTTCAAACACCTCAATAAATACTTGCCATATGTGTCTAACAAACACGAAGCAATAAGTGAACAGCTTTACGATTATTCTTCTCAAACATCAAATACCAGAATTTATGAAAGGGAATATGACCAGAATGATTTTCCTGTAAAAATTACATTCAAAGAAAATTCGACAATCCTAACCATAACCTATTACACTTACTACTGATTACAGTAAGATAATTTATAGAGTTTATTTGAATTATTTAGAAATCAACATTGAATACAGAGATAAATTCACACACCTAATTCAAAACGCTTTACGCCAACCTGGATTTTTTTAACACTTCAAAACAATTAAAATATTTCAAATGATTTAAAATGAGGCTCCTGCTTTTCATATTATTTTTAGCTTTTATTGTTGCCTGTAAAAAGGAACCGAATACTTCCAAGGGTTCATTACACTATCCTGTGCCTGGTCTAAGGGTAGATAACACCAGAGAAGTTTTCTATCAGAATAACCAGGTAAAAGCCATTTACACACAGCAGAACAATTACCATCCTGATGGGGAACTGGACCTAATCGAGCGTATCGATAGCACTTTTTCAGGAGGCATATGGTTGGTGCAGACTTACAGCATTACTTACACATACAACGCTTCTAAAAGGTTTAAAAACATTTTTTATTCGGAGGGGTTTGGTCTCAATCTACAATACAATTATGTGTACGACCAAAAGGGCAAGCTGCTGTATTCAATAACACAACAATATCCGCATTATCCCGACACAACTTTCTACTTTCATTTGAACAATACACACAGTTACTCAACGCGCAAAGGCTCCTTGTTGTCCACCTCTTATTATAGCCGCAACCTTGACTCAGTCGTCAACACAAATTTCGATGGAGGTTCTACAAGGCTTCGTATAATTTACAAGAGAAACCATAAAACGGATTTAATGTACCGATATAGTAATGCTTACGAACCAATTATCAGCGAAACCAACGAAAGGGTTTCACTTGAGATGATTGATTACCTGGTACCCATCACTTACCTTTATACTTATGAAAGAATTTACAATGAAAATGGATATCCAGTCCGGCTAATCACCTATCTGGATGGAAAAAAACGTTCGGAGCAATTTATCAACTATGAATAAGCGACTCCGACCTTTCACAAAACTTTTTTGAAGAAGTACGTCATGAAGTTTTAACTAGCTTGAACTACTTTTTTTGTTCAATTTCTTAAGAGAACAAGCTATCCACAAATTCCGGCGCATTAAATACCTGCAGGTCTTCCATCTTCTCGCCCACGCCAATGTATTTTACAGGAATGTTGAACTCGTCTGAAATGCCAATGACCACGCCGCCTTTGGCTGTGCCATCCAACTTGGTTATTGCAAGCGCGTTCACGCTAGTGGCCTGAGTAAACTGACGGCATTGTTCTATGGCATTTTGTCCCATACTGCCATCCAGCACCAACAGCACCTCATGTGGCGCGCCGGGCACTACTTTTTGCATCACGTTGCGGATCTTGCCCAACTCATTCATCAAATTCACTTTGTTGTGTAAACGTCCTGCGGTATCTATGATTACTACTTCGGCGTTTTTTGCCTTGGCTGAGCTCAAGGTATCAAATGCCACAGAAGCAGGATCGGCACCCATGCCCTGCTGCACCAGAGGCACATCAACGCGTTCACTCCAAATGCGCAATTGATCAACAGCGGCTGCACGAAATGTATCGGCAGCGCCAAGAATAACCGATTTACCGCCTTGTTTGAAGCGGTGAGCCAATTTGCCAATGGTGGTGGTTTTGCCAACACCATTTACGCCTACCACCATGATCACATAAGGTTGATGCGGCAAGGTTCCCGAAAAATCAAATTCAGTAGTTTGTTTCCCTTTAAACAGGTTAACGATTTCTTCTTTGAGCGCGGCATTGAGTTCGGAACTGCCCAGGTATTTATCGCGTTTCACCCTCTCCTCTATTCTATCAATAATCTTTACCGTGGTGTTTACTCCCACGTCGGCACCAATCAACACTTCTTCCAGATTGTCGAGCACTTCCTCGTCAACCGTGCTTTTCCCCGCAACCGCACGAGCAAGTTTACCAAAAAAACTTTCTTTGGTTTTGGCCAGACCCAGGTTGAGGCTATCTTTCTCTTTTTTACCGAATATTTTTGATATAAAACTCATCTTAAAGATCAAATTCGAGTTTAACCGTAATGCTGGCTGATTTATTTTTGGCTTTCGTATTAAACGACCCGCCCCAGGAATAATCCTCATTTGAATTTTGTCCTGTAATTTGAAATATGCCCATATTGGCATTCTTTAAATTTCCCAAACGGCTTTTAGCGTTCCCGGCAATGGTTTGTGCTCTCTCCAGGGCGTCTCCTGTAGCTTGCTTTAGTAGTTCAATTTTCAGGTCTTTCAGTTTAGTGAAATAAAAGTCTGGCTCCATGGCAATACATTCCACACCCTGCTCAATAAGGTTAGAAATATCTGAACTCATTTTTTCAACGTGCTCGATGTTTTTACTTTCTACAATTACAGTCTGGGAAAGTGAGTACCCATCAAATACATTGCCACTCACATTGCCTTGTTGGTTGTAAAGCGTTTTATAATTGCGGCTCACGCGCACACTACTGAATGAAATCTCAGCAGCTGTTATTTTGTGCTCCAGCAAAAATTTCTCTACCACTTCGTGATCGGCTTTCATTAAGCGGTTGGCTTCGGCTAAGGTGCCGGCACTACGCAGATAATTGGCCCTCCACACAATCAAATCGCTGGTAAAGTCCTTTGTACCTAAACCCGTAACCGCCAAAGTTTGGTGGGAGTAATGGGTTTTATTCCAGCTGTCTGCTAAACGATAACAGGACAGTACAATGGCCAGGCCAATGAGCGCAGATGCAATGATTCTGGATTTGTTCATGAGTAAAGAAAGGGTTTAAAACAAAAAAATTCTTTCCCGCAAAGAAAAGAACTTTTTAAATGGTGTTCGATTAAGAATTATTTCGATTTCAGGAAATCCTGAATGTGGTCGTTGTGTACGATTTCTTCTTTGAAGTTATACGCTCCGGTTTTAGGAGATTTAACCATCTTGATTACACGGGTAAAGTCTTTACCTTTTCCGCTTTTTAGAGTTGCTACTACTTTCTTTGCCATGTTCTTTTAGGTAATGGGATTATTTAATCTCTTTATGAACGGTCATGCGTTTTAAAACGGGGTTGTATTTTTTCAACTCCAAACGCTCGGTGGTGTTCTTTTTATTTTTAGTGGTGATGTAACGGGAAGTTCCGGGTTTACCGCTCTCTTTGTGCTCTGTGCACTCCATGATCACCTGAATTCTGTTGCCTTTTTTTGCCATGACGCTGATGTATTATAAAATTATGCTAA
>Ga0154020_10005716_pt1 | contig 14619 bp, 1 predicted proteins | sample Klosneuvirus_201_FD_109709 | JGI IMG/M metagenome (GOLD analysis project Ga0154020, IMG submission 109709) | Active sludge microbial communities from wastewater, Klosterneuburg, Austria - Klosneuvirus_20160825_MG | ecosystem: Engineered > WWTP > Aerobic digester > Activated sludge | place...
ATTTATTCGAAAATGCAAATACACGTTTTCCTGCAGATAAGGAGGAAAGGAGATGGTTGCAGATTTTTCCAGGGTGTCGATACCGGCCATACCTTGATCCCACTTGATTTCATCTCTTAAAAGTGTAGCATTCTCCGGATCAAAGGAAGGCAGATTAGAACCATATACTTTTGTTTTGACATTTTTATTGATATAGCGCCCTCCGCCGTCATTAATTTGTAACCAGGAAAGTGTAAACGCAGATGTACCATCTACTGTATCAGGGAAAACAGGCTGGCTGATATGAAGATCCGGATTGGCCAGGTAAACGAGATCAGGATGTGCGTATTGATTGTTCGCTTCCATATTGAACTCAAATTCATCGTTGTAGATGTCTGTATTTCCATAGAGATAATAATAGCCTGCAGGGAGCAATAAGGACAGTGTAGCAGCTGGTAATGTATACTCATCCTGTGATAGCACATTTTGTATACGATATTGACTGCTAAACGGTAAATTGAAATTTGGATTATAGATCGGCGCAGGAGAGATGTAAAGTTGATCCTTCCATTTTCCGGACAGACTTGGTCCGGCACCCATATTGGAGACGGTCCATGAAAATACATTTGGATACCCACTGGAGATGGTATCGGCAATTTGGATATCCGTGATGACCAGATCTGCTGGTGGCGTCAGCACGACTTCCATCGTATCACTCCTCATGACATTATTGGATTCTGCCGCAAACTCATAGATCACATTGTGGAAGTCGCTTTGAATAAAAATGTAATAGATTCCATCAAGGCTATTTGGTATATACGCCTGGATGGTCTTTGTGTATGAGCTGTCTGGCTCCAGATTACCTGTTTGCGGGAAAGTCCCAAGAATGTAACCCACAGGATTGAATGGATCACTGCTTAGCATGACTCGGTCATGCCATGTCCTGAGACCTGTTGCAGCCGTCCCGCTATTTTCAACAGTATACAATACGGATATCGATTGGCCGGACAGGGCAAGTTCCGGAGCTGTTACCACCACCATATCCATATCTGGCAATGGGGATAATTCGATCATACTGACCGCAGCAGATCTTTCCCAATTGTTGTTATTATCTGTCTCTGTCAGATTGGAAAAACGATCACTATATACAAAGACGTAATAATTTCCGACCGAATAATTCGGAAGTGTAAATGTGGCTTCATTCGTATAGGACATTCCACTGTCAAGCGCTGTCAGGTTTTGTACTGAGCCCAGGTAAAAATCAAGACTTGGATTGAGCGTGGCGTCAGAAGATAAGTAAACCGCATCGGACCACAATACACCCTGGCTTGACCCAGCTCCCTGATTGCGCACAACCCATTCTACTTCTATTGACTGACCCGTAAAAGCTGTAGGTGGGGCAATAACAGTATCCACAACGAGGTCAGGAAGATTGCGCACCGTAAATACCTGGGTCACACTACCTACCATTTGATTACAACTATTCTTAGCGACCACCTTCCATTCATAAGTCTGGCCATAAGCAACACTTGAATAATTTTTATTGATCTGTGCAAGGTCAGAAATCTGTGGTGATATCGGTTCCGGATCCCCTACTTCCCATATATAGACATCATACTTCGTTGCATTTGGAGCGGGAGACCAGGACAGGTTTACAGTTTTGTCTACATCAATAGCATTGTGCACCGGTAACATATTATCAACACCTTCAACGAGGGCTGGAATGTGAATAACTTCAAGATTCGTAATCGTATCATTAGTCGAATTAAGGTCCCCGGACAGAGAAGTGGCCAATGAAAAAGTGTAGATGTCTACCTGACTCAGATCAACCGTAGGGGTAAATGTATAGTCCAGTATTCCTCCAGGTTGAACCACCAGCCCTCCAATATTTTCAGTGACCCATGTATTGTTACCGAATTTAAAGGAGACATTAAACCCTGTCTCAGGATTTGCTCCATAGTTTTGGATTCGTATAGTCACTTCCTCCGTCGCTCCGAAGCCGCAGTAGGTCTTTGGTGCCTGTAACAGCTTAGCACCAATATCATGCGCCAACAACGTAAATTCTCTTGCTCCTATATCGGGCGTAGATCCATTTCGTGCTGCACCGTAAATATCAGTCGTCACACCACTGACAGGTATGCCTTCACCATCCAATGCTGCCTGCAACACATCGGGACCATCTCCATCAAACAATGACTCTACACTGACGCCCTGCAGATTTTGGCTGGTACCTGTTTGTAGCGCCTGAAGATCAGCGTAGTTCGTAAATAGATAGGCCAGCACTGATCCTGTTGTATAAAAATTACAATGATTATAGGTATTGTTTGTATAGTAGGGTGACCAGGATGCATTGATTGCTTTACCCCCACTCTCATTTGAAAAGATGCAATTGCGCAAGTGTATATTGTAGTAGGAACCAATATCATTAAAACCAATACTGCCTGATCCTACGTCTTCCAGGCGGACTGTATTATAATTATACTTGACATGATCGCAGTCTTCCTGGGCGATACCATAGGTAGTGTGTATTGAGTTTCGTGACAGTATATAATTATTATTCAACTGTATTGGCAACATCGCTGTTCCGTCCGAAGCATAGATACTAATACCATAGCCTCCACCTGCCAAAAGCCGGATATCATTACTACTGATGGATATGTTTCCGGTAAGAAAAGAGACCACAATGCCCTGATGAAGGTTTAATGAATTGGTTATCGTATTATGATTGAGCTGAAGGTCCTGGGTATATCTTGAATAAATCGAACGGGAGAAACAGTTATGAAATTGATTATACTCGATGACATGATGCTTCTCTCTGTCACCACTACTTCCAAGCATATAAATACCCTGTTCTCCATACTCAAAATAATTATTGGAAATCGTAATGCTGTCTTCACTGGTGGTACCACTATATATTAATTCATAGCCATTGTAGGCATACTGTAATTGAACACCCTTTATGTGGCAATTAGCTACCGCCACATCACTTGTACCATTTATCATTTCAAGCACACGACCCTTTGTGGAGGCAAGAGAAATGTTTTCAAACCTGATGCCATGGGCATCCTTGAGTCGCACCGTATAATTGTTGTCGCCGGTAATGACAAAATTCCTGGTCAGACTGACCAGTGAACTATCCCCTGATTCAGCTGTGAATGTCACTGAATGTGCGGACGACAATCTTGGAAAGTTCTGGATTAAAAGTTGAGACGCATACGTTCCGTTTCGAATGGAAAAAGTGACATCATTTAAAATACCACCATAATGCAGGGCATTTTCCAGCTGCGAAAAGAGATTGAAATCCGGCAACACTCCTCCTACTGTATAGGGACCTGATAAGGCAGCATAAACATTGGCCAAATGAATGGTATCATTGACACTGGTGCTGTCAGGAATATTATTTGGGGATTCGGTCCAACAAATCAGATCATGTGCAGTATACTCGGGAAAGTTAAAGGTACCGATGGTGACCGTATCACATTGGGCGGAAGGCAACGACCCTGTCCATGCATAGAGCGACTGTTCAATCCCATTGACCACCCATCGCACATTGACACTGGTCAGGGTATCTGCACCAAAGTTCTTGATAGCAATATCAATAGGTTGGCTCCCGGGAGCGAAAGGAGCATGTGGACCGACCACCATAAATACGCCGGCATCATTCGCTATTGAGGGATCAAACTCATCTGCACCTATATCAGGTGGATTTTGTCTGCTTTCTCCATCGATGTCTTGCGGCACAAGTGCCTGAAACAATCCGGCGCCATTCAACAAGATATTACTAACATGTAAATCGGCGTCAGACATATATTGTGGATTCAATTGCACCGCATTTACATCCTGTCCGGTGGCTGTCTGCCAGTCGGACAGGGTAGTTCTGGAGGTCCCGTTCCAATAACCTACATGTTCACCCAATACATAATAGTTGTTGTGGTCAGCTAGAAAAGTAGTGTTGTTATTCGCATAAATACCATAACCTGCTCCTGCATTTGAACAATTATTGTTGTACACCTGGAGCGAAGGACTACTGATCAAATACAATGGTGTCCCGACAGATAGTCCGCTGTGTGTGTTCGTGATATGAAAATTATTATTCAGGATATGATGATAGCTGGAACCTGTCATGTAAATACCACGGGCAATACTGGTCCCTCCTATACTAATGAAATTGTTAGCGATCAATCCCGGACTTGAAACCAGGTTGTCACAATCTTCAATATACAAACCATAACCTCCATCGGGCAAGTCAAATTTATTATTGGATACGCTTTCAAAATTATGACACAGATATAAGACAACACCTATCAGATCATTGTCTGCAGCATGAAAGACATTGTGATCAACCGTAATATTCTTTTCGTAAACAGCATAAACGCCAGTGCTAAATTGTTGATCGAATGTATTTCCTTCAATAACAGTGCCCGCTATTCCCGTGGTGGCGCCGTATAGATATAAACCATAGGATCCGTTCTGGATGAGATTGGCAGAAAAGACATTCTGTGTATCTAATCCCGATTCCGAATAGATCACCGCAGCCGATGAAGCTGAGGTGTTCCCTTCAAAACCAATGAGCGTATTATTTGTAAATTGGTTACAATGCGCACTATTGTAATAGGATACCACATGTCGGAAAGCCGGGTTAACCGATGCAATTTGCAAATTTTGAAAAATAACACCATCAGCTCCATTGAGCACAATGGTATGTGCATCATACCCCAGATTCGTGATGAGTACATCCTCCCGATTTCCTGACTCCGATTGGAATATGACCGGCCTATCGCAATCCGATCCCGGGAAGTCATGTAATAAAATGGTATCCAGATAAGTACCTGATCGTATATTGAATGTCACGGGTGCATAAGCCCCACCTTTATTTAATTCATCAACAGCTTCCGTGATGCTTTCGAAATCAGGATCAACCCCACCAATCGTATAGGTACCATGAAGTCCGGGATAGAGACTGTCTACATAAATGGTATCATTTGTGGCTAGTTCGTCCTGCATTTCATTTGGTTCACTCAACCAAACCTTGATGGAATGATATTCACGTGAGGTGAAATCAAACTCACCAATATCCAGGGAGTCATAGGTGCCTGCAGAAGGAAGTAGCCCGGTCCACAAATAGCCTGGTTGCAGGATACTATCGACTTCCCAATCCACCATCATGGATGTTAATGTATCTTCTCCATTATTGATAAACTTGATATACACCGTATTTGTACCTGATGGAAAAGGTTCTTTAGGATAGGAAATAGAGACTAACCCTACATCATGGGTGAAGAGATCAAATTCATCACATCCAATATCCGGCATGGTTAGATCCCTTGGCATACCTTCAATATCAATCGGCGTATTGGTTCCAGGTATGGCACTACCATTCATCTCTGCATTGTCAATAGCATATCCCAGCGGATCTTCCTCATCATATAACGGCTCAATAAACTGAGAATTGACATCCCGGCCAGTAGCCTGCCAGGCGGCCAGACTTGTGTAATTAGTACCCAGATAGTTGATCAGGTTTGTGCCATCAGTGTAATGTGTATTGTAATCAGTCGTCAATGGCGTACCCGATCCATTGAATTGCATGGTCTTACCATTGGCTTGATTGTCAAGGATATTATTCAGGAACTGGATATTTCCTCCAGAATGCCTCAGGATATTTGTTCCGGTATTATCACCGCCTGAAATACGGATGGTATTGTGATATACATGGACATAGTTGCAATTGTTCAATTGTAATCCGTATGTTCCTGCTCCTTGTCCTCCAATGATATAATTGTTGGATATACGTCCAGGAAGTAACGCAGTCCCACTAGAAAGATAGTAATAGATCCCGAGGCTCCGTTTTCCATGCAGTAGCACCTGATTCGCAGAAATGGAAGCATTCTCAGCACACGCCTCAGCATAAATACCATAAAAGATACTGATAGCGCTATTGGAGGAAATAGTGTTAGCCGTGATTTGAGGCGCCTTCAATCGATAAAAAAGCATGCCCATGGCGTATGCATCCTGCAGGATGTTGTGTGCAACATGTAACCCTGTGGTGCCCGTAGCCCCATCCCAATAAACACCGAAGGATCCATTGGAAAAAGTGTTGTACTCTATAGTGATATTATGATTGTAATTTGTGGAGCCTGTACTCACACCATGAATAACTGAATAACCAGATGTGTTATTCGTGGTCGTAACTCCATTGAGGATACAATGGCTAATGGTATTGCAGGTTGAGGCATTTTGAAATTTTATTGCATTAAAGGCATTAATCACGGTATTGATGGTCAAATGACTAAACTCAATTCCATCAGCACCATTAAATAAAATGGTATGTGTGCCTGTACCTAAATTATCCCACACCACATCCTCAGCATTTCCGCTGACTGAAGTAAATACAACTTGGGAATTACAATCCAGGAAGGATAAGGAATTCAGCGAAATCGATTCATGATAGGTGCCCGTCTGAATCTCAAACCGAACACTATCCAGGATTCCGCCCTGTGTCATCGCATTCACGGCATTAGCAATCGTCAGTAATTCACCGGTTGGGCCGATAACAATCGTCCCGGAAACTGCGGGATAGATGGCAGATTGATTCAATGTGTCGTTAGCCGGATTTGAATCAGCTATTTCGTTTGGCAGCGAAGTCCAGATCGTGAGCTGATATGCTGTACTTAGCTCAAAATCAAGTTCGCCAAGGACAACTGTATCCTGACCCAGGGAAGGTAATTCACCCGTATAATAATAATCAGGTTGTGGATCGCCGTTCAATGTCCATGATATCACCGCTGTCATCAGCGTATCTGAACCATAGTTTCTAATGACAGCCTTCACATCCCGCAATCCATGAGCAAAAGGCATGTCAGGCAAAGCGGCCAGAATACCAACATCACCAGGCTCAGTACCTATTTCATCCGCTCCGATATCCGGAGTTGTTGGATTACGTAATTGGTCATCGAAATCTGCCGTGATGCCCATTTGAGGAAGTGCAACCGCATTTAAAGCAGAATTAAGTATGTGGAGATCCGCACTGGAGACAAACAATGGATTGATCGAAAATGAATTTGAGTCGAGCGTAGTTCCTGCCTGCCATGAAGCCAGATCAGCATACGGTGTATTTGCCCTGTAGGCTAATTCAGTACCGCTTGTGTAGTAGTTATTATAATCACCATTGACGATAGGTATATAAAATGTTTCAGAATATGCACGTCCTGCATTGGCAACTCCAATATTATTCTGCACCGTAATGCTATCTCCACCAAAGAGTTTGATAGCGTGGTGGCTGGAAGCCGTCGTGCCGGCAGTGTATCCGGTATTGTAGACAAAATGCAAACGCCTGTTCGTCGATAATGTAAAAGCTGATCCACTGACAACGGACGACATATTGTTGTACACCTTGCACAAACCAGGCAGACTACTTTCACTGTTGACACCATTAATGGTGATGCCATCCCCGGTAGCAGTCAGATTGACTTTATTACCGGCAACCGCATTGGTGCCATGACTGGCAGTCAATTGAATACCGGTATAAGTTGCCGTTGTGTTGGAAACCACACTATTCCTTTCAATTGAAATGTCCTTTAGCTGTTGGGCCAGTATAGCCCCGGTCCGTTGGTTCACAAAACGATTGTCTTCGATGATGAAGGAATCCTGTCGTTCAGCAGGTGTGACATTGCCTAACAGGTATATGGCGCGTGTTCCATTTAAAAAATAGTTATTCCGCAATTCTACATCGCCTTCAAATGCATCATTGGTATAGCACAAATAACTATTTCCGGAGCTTATGGTTGGACTTCTACCTTCCAGATAACAATGTTCAATCCGAACATCTCCAGCCCCATCTCGCAGGAAGAATATATTGGCATAGGTGGTGTTTATAATCTTAAAACCCAAATGCTCAAAACGTAGGTGTTTTGCACCATCAAGTTGTACAATGTAATTGGCAGTACTTGTGGCATTAAACTGAATGGTCACCAGGGAGCTGTCCTGGTTTTCTGAACTAAAGGTGATGGTATTGAGGGTAGAAGAACCTGGAATAGAATCAATAGAGAACTGCTCTGTGTAGGTACCATTGCGAAGTAAAAAAGTTACAGGTCCACAAACTGCAAATGTTTGCAGGGCAGACACGGCATCGGCGATGGTTGCAAAATCAGGAGTCACCCCCCCTATTGTATACGATCCACTGAGGGACAAACTATACGTGCGCGTCAAGGTGTCATTGAGCATAAACAAATCATCATCTCCATTGAGGTCTTCCGCCCAGAAACTTAAGGTATCTGCCTGATCATTAAATGGGACAGTAGCTTGCACCAATATATGCGCAGTGTCCCCTTCTGGCAGTAGCTGTCCGGAAAAAGTCGCCGGCGTTTGTATATCGCCATTGAGTGTCCAGTGTATATTGGCATCCGTAAGTGTATCATTACCCAGATTGATCAACACAACTTTAATATTTTGGAACGTATCGCAGGATACCGCAGGGGAAAGGAGGGCGGCTATGGACGCATCAAGGGGTTGTGGATCAAATTCGTCTGCTCCAGGATCCGGATTTGTACTGTTACGTAGATCTCCATCGATATCATAGGTCGATGCCCATGCCGGGGATGCCTGACCATTTAAATACGAATTACCCAGATGGAGATTGGTTTCGGACAAATAAAAAGGTGGATAGAAAACCGCATCTGCATCAAACCCTGTCAGGGATTGCCATTCGGCCAGATCATCAAGGGTTATGGCCCCATAATTATATTTCCCAAGGATCGGACCGGTATGATAATAACCATTGTTATCCATCATGGACAGTGTGGCTTCTCCCATATAAAAATCTATACCTCCACCAAAAGCAGTGATGAGGTTGTTGAAAATCGAGTCTTGAGTTGCAACATCGATTTGCAGCGTAACATTTGCACTGTTCGGGCCTGTCACTTTCAGGGTATTATGAATGACATCTGTATTGCTTAATGTATATGCCCTAATGCCATAAGCAGCAGAAGATGCATGCTGCACATAAACCATATTGTTTGTGATATGCGCTCGTGCACTTACAGGTTCAATGTTGTCCAGGAGTATACCGTATTGGCCGGATGACAATTCCAGTTTATTATTGGAGACTGCAAGTGTGTCATTCTCATTGTAGATATCTATCCCTTTGGTTGCATTTTTGGTGGAAACGATTGTATTTCCATCTATCTGGAGGCCTGAAGTATGTGCAAACTGCAGACCTGCAGCACTGAAATTTTCTATTCGATTGCGACGCACCTCAAAGCCATTCACAAAAGAAGAGAAGTACTCATGTTGTATCCCGTAAGAGCCATGCTTTATTGTATTGTACTGAAATAAATTGTCGGTGTTAGTCCCATCCGAATAGATACACGAATGTGCATTTGTCGTTCCGGAGGTATTGATACCGTTGATGGCACAGTGTTGAATTCGATTATCAAAACTATGGGTACTAAACTGAAAGACACGGCCATAGTCAGTACCCAACGCATTGAAGGTCATTTTTTCCCAGGTGATGCCAGAAGCATTCTCCAATTTTACAACATGCTTGTTTGTGTTAGTTGGGTCAAATTGAAGTATGACAGAGCTGCTATCCCCGTTTTCGGCTGTAAATATCACCTGTGAGAATGAAGCACCTGGAATCCAGGGTACGGTAAGCTGTTCATTGTAGGTGCCGGGCCTGACCAACATCCATGTGGTATCGCAGACCCCTGTTGTTTGCAAAAATGAAATCGCAGCAGTAAACGTTGCAAAATCAGGACTTGTACCCCCGATCGTAAAAGTATCACGTACGCCAGTTGCTATGATTGAACTTATCGTATCATTCCACACATAATCATCAGACTCTCCATTGGGTAGCCGGGTCCATGCAGTGATGTCGTATTCTTCTCCTGAAACAAAAGACTGTGAGCCAATTTCGATCACTGTAGAATTGCCGTTCATCAGGGGAAAACCCAAATCAACAAATAAGCTGTCCTGTGCGATATTGTCCCAGGTCCAATCAAGCACTACAGAATCAAGAGGTAATGCTCCATAATTAGTGACCAGGACTTCAATCGCCTGAGTGCCTTCACAAGGTGGGGAATTGAAAATATAGGACACACCTGCATCATTTTGAGGTAGCGAATAAGAAGGGGTAAACCTTACTACATCACCGCAGCATGGGACATTCCAGCTTGTATTGGCATTACGATCAAACAGGTAATATGCTTCCGTACCATCGATGTTTTCAATTCCCTGCGTGACATTCGAGCATGGTGATGAGCCATCTGCCCAGGTATCCGTGTGGATCTCAATAATATCGGCTCCTTCATACAACTTGATTTGTCCCGAGTAGTAAGCACCACAATTCTCTTCAAGGGATAAAGTCACGACAAACACCCTGTTTGGTTCAGATCCGATGGTTTCATATTGGAAAACACTATAATCATCGCCCTGGTAGCAACAATTAAATGAATACCCATCCATCCATGCCGCGGCGATCAGGTTGTCAGGATTAGTTGCAGAAGGGAGAAATTGACCGGCGCAGCAACCACCTTCTGGTGAACTGCCAAATTGAATAAAGCCATTCTCGGAAAGATGGCAGGTAGTGTAGGTGTTGCCGAAGAAAGTAAAATCAAACCCAATCGGAAGCTCTTCTGTGCTATTGTCATTAATGGTGACATCCGTGGGTGATTCAAATACCAGATCAAATGCACCATTATCCTGCATCACGAAATACGCCTGCCCATTACCTATCCGGGAACCCAGGAAGAGAATTGCCCAGAAACTCACTATTGTGGCTATCCGTGTACTTCGCATCATATCGGGTATCTGCATTAATATGGTTGTTACGCTCCAGGACCCGATCCGCATAAGGATAGCTCTCAGGTTGAAGTCTGTGATTGTGGTAAAGGTAATTTTGGGCAAAAGGGCTATCAATAACACGTTCGGGTGATTTTCAGCATAAATCAGATAATGGAAGGGGCTTGAGTGGATTTTACTTTACATTTGATACGAGCAGCTGCCATGCTGTCACCTAGTGACAGAACCGTATCTATCTCCATGCACTTTATGTTATATCCGTGAGATCTGTATTGTTAGGAATCTTTATCACCATGGGTGTCATGCGTACCACAGCGCAGCTGCAGGACTATTACTTCCACAGTGAATTGTTTGGAATGGAAGATGGATTGGAACACGGTGTCATTGGTGATTTCCAGATAGACAAGAACGGGCTGCTGTGGGTGCACACCATCAATAATCTTCAGCTCTTTGATGGTAAAAATTTTACTATCATGAATGATCAGATCCCATCCGAAAGAATACAGGGCACCTTTAGTTTTGGAATTTCTCCAGAACTATTTTTCCTCAATGATCGCGACTTGGTTAGACTGAATACAGGCAATTATCTGCCAATTCAAAACAATGTATTAAATCTACCAGTATCTCCTGACAGCGGTGATGCTAGTATTCTTTTTGAAGATATTACCTTCCTCTACATTTCGCATCCAAATGACAGTCTGTACAAAGTTGACAAACGCACATTGCATGTCGATCAGACATATTCTCTTGCTGAAAGACCGTATTATCCATATAGACTGTGTGATGTGTATAAGACCGCCACTCCTGTTACCTCTATCGTGTACATTAGTGACAAGCGACAATTTGTAAAGCTTGATCTGGTCACAGGAAAAACAACATACCCATATGCCGATACAGATGCACCCGGCAATATAGCCATTGCTGCACCCGATACCTTGATTACCTTCAGCGATACTGAACTTTTAATACATACGCCGGCTCGACGTTATTCCATTCCATTACCTGCTCCTATGCAAGACTTTGCAGGTGAATACTTCTTGCTCGATGGGCCTAATAAACTGCTGGTGGCCTTAAAGGATAATCTCTATGAATTTGATTTGCGACAGATGCGCTGGACCTGTAAGTTTCACAAAGTGGGTGGCAGTGCAGTCTTTGATGTCAAAATTCGCGACCTCCTGAAGGATGCTTTTGGCAACCTATACTTCGCAGACTTCAACCGCGGCTTGATCAAATTGTATCCGCGGCAACCTGGGTTTCAATATCTGGGTATACAGGATGAAAAAAAGAAATTTGTAAAGAATATCCGTGTCTCTGAAAAAAACAACCTGGTGCTCATGGGCACATTGCAGGATGGGTTATTCCTGTTTGACACCTTGGGAAATTTTAAAAAACAATACTACCGGGGCATTGAAACACCTGAGCTGTGGTTTGTTCGCGCTATCATTCAGCTTTCAGAGGATAGGTATGTCATCATTGGTGATGAAGTATATGAATTGCTGGTGTATGGCGATACTTATGAGATACGGGCTGTTCCATTTATGAAAACAGATTTTGTGTCTTACTACTGTGATATTATAGAAGATCAGGCTACAGGACTCTTTCTAATTCAAACAGGAAATGGCCTCCTTACCATTGTACCTGAAACACCACTACAATTAAAATTTGATTTCTCCGGGTATGTGCCTCAATCTCTGGCACTGACTCCGTTTGGTGATGACATCCTCATGGCATCCAATAAGCAACTACTTTTTATGGAACGGAATATGAAGGAAGTACGCAGCCAATTGACTATTCCGGATTTTGGGTACGTACGATGCATGGCGGAATACCGACCAGGACAGATCTTATTAGGGACTGACATGGGGTTGTATCTGATCGAGGTCAGTGATACAGCGATTGTGCGACAAAAACTCTATAGTAAAATCGTCTATGATATTCAACCAGGGGCAGCGAAAGGTGAATTTTGGTTTAGCACGGATTATGGGTTATTTCGATTAGATGCTCAATTTCGTTTGATGCATTTTTCTAAAGAAGCCGGGCTTCAGGAAAATGAATTCAATACCAATTCGGGGGACCGAAGTCCATCTGGCAAATTATTCTTTGGAGGTGTCAATGGCATTACGGCTTTCTATCCCACTCAGATCGCTGCTGCTACAGATCATATTTTCACCTACGTCAGTAGCCTGAGCACATCCAGCGGTTTATTGGCCCGCTATATTCAACCAAGCGACAATCCTGCATACAAACTCTCTTATCGGGAAAGCAATATTGAAATTGATTTATTAGGCAAAGGCAGGAAATCACCCTCCAGTTATAATTATCAATACAAGATGAGAGGACTAAGTCCGGATTGGATCGATATGGGTAGGAATACAAAGGTAAATTTCCATCTTACTCCAGGCACCTATACCTTTTACTATACGGTCAGCGACATATTCAATCCTGACGCTATCGTTGAAGATGCTTTCACCATCATCATCCGCCCGCCCTTGTACAAGCGATGGTGGTTTGTTACGTCAGCGATGCTTAGTATCCTTGGCGCCAGTATTTACCTATTTATTCAACACAAGAAAAAACAGACGCTTAAGCTTATGTACGAGTATCAATTGAATGAAAAGCTCCAGAAGGAACGCATGCGCATATCGCGGGAGCTCCATGATAATATTGGCGCTCAAATGGCGACCGTCAAGCGCAATATCAATTTCCTGGTCAACCATTTGGACAACCTGCCGAAAGAGCAAGTTCAAATCAAGATGCTCGATCTCGAAGGGATTTCCACACAGATCAACCAGGAATTGCGTGATACCATCTGGGCTACGCAGAATGAACATATTTCGGTTTCTGATTTTATCACACGGATCAAGAATTACGTATTTCAAACACTTGGACAAGAAAGCGCATACCGGTTGATCTATGAAGAGCGGTGTGATACAGAGGTTATACTCGGTCCTTTCCTGGCACTCAACCTGCATCGCATATGCCTGGAAACACTCAACAATGCCTTTAAACATTCCGGTGCTTCTGAATTGATAGTAACCTTTGAAGGCAATGCAGATTATTTCAAAGTGACCATACGCGACAATGGCGTAGGTTTCGATATGGAAGCGATCCATGAAGGATTTGGATTGGGCAACATCAAGCATCGCGCTGCTCAGATCGGCGCGACACTGTATTTTAACCGGGGCATTTCACAAGGAAGCAGCCTGGAAGTCATCATCGAACGACTTGAAAACGCAAACAAATCAATTGACACATGAGCACGATCAAGATAGCACTGGTAGATGATAGTTTTCATACACGACGATCGGTGCATGAGCTACTCGGCTACTGCAAGGAAATGGAGGTGGTGCAGGTCTGCGATAGCGGAATGGGATTCCTGGACTATCTGAAAAAGACAAAAGATCAGTCGCCACCGGATATCGTGCTGATGGATATTGATATGCCGGAGTTAGATGGCATCGATACTGTATCTATTGCCAAATCCGTTTACCCCAGCATAAAATTCCTCATGCTCACGATGTATGATGATGAAGATTTGCTCTTCCGCGCGATCAAGGCAGGTGCTTCGGGCTTTCTCTTGAAAGATGAAAAGATCAATGTGGTTGAAAAACACATCCGCAATCTGTATGAGGGTATTGACGCGCCTATGAGTCCGAGTATCGCAAAAAAAGCATTGTTGCTCATCCATAAATCCAATCGGAATGAAGCACAACCCCAGGATGGCAGCCTGCCTGTGCCACTCGAAGTTTCATCCCGTGAGATAGAAGTCCTTCAGCTCCTGGTCGAAGGCTATAACTATAAGGATATAGGGGAAAAACTATTTATCAGCTACAACACCGTCAAGAA
>Ga0154020_10005717_pt1 | contig 14619 bp, 10 predicted proteins | sample Klosneuvirus_201_FD_109709 | JGI IMG/M metagenome (GOLD analysis project Ga0154020, IMG submission 109709) | Active sludge microbial communities from wastewater, Klosterneuburg, Austria - Klosneuvirus_20160825_MG | ecosystem: Engineered > WWTP > Aerobic digester > Activated sludge | place...
CAAGGTCTCGATAGGTGATCGTTAGTGGATCCAACCGATCCTTGGCGCCATGGCGTCATGGCGGTAACTCCGATGGCGTCTTCGCGGTCAAGCGATGGCGTCTTCGCGGTCAGCGATGGCGTCTTCGCGGTCGAGCGATGGCGTCCCGGCGGTAGCCCGGCGTCATCGCGGTAACTCCGACGGCGCCGTGCCGGCGTGCACACCTTTGCGGTCGAGGCGCATCGTACGATGCAGAGATGCACATCGAAGTGTGGACCCCGCGGGTCGATCGCGCGTTTGCCGAGTACGTCGCGAAGACCGTGGCCGAGGTCGTGACGCCGCACGCGGAGACGATCGATCGCGAGGACTTCTATCCGACCGACATCGTGCGCGCGCTCGCGAAGGCCGGGTTCACGGCGGCGACGTTTCCGAAACATCTCGGTGGTGGAGGGCGTCCGTTCGCGGACCTCGTCGCCATCTTCGAGGAGGTCGCGGCGGCGAGCGCGGCGACGGCGACCTCGCTGATCACGATCTTTCAGGCCGGCGAGACGATCCATCTGTTCGGATCGGAGGCGCTGCAGCAGAGGTTCTTGCCGGCGATCGCGAATGGCCTTCTGTGCTCGTTCGCGATGACCGAGGCGCGCGGTGGCAGCGACGTGAAGAAGCTCGACACGAAAGCGCGGCGCGAGGGCGATGTGTGGATTCTCGACGGCAAGAAGTCGTTCGTCACGAGTGCGAGCGCCGCCGAGCTGTTCGTGATCTTGGCCGAGACCGAGAAGGGCGTGACCGCGTTCGCGGTGCCGAGCGATACGCCGGGTGCGTCGCTGCACGCGCCGCCGTCGACGCGCACGATCGGGCTACGCAACGGGCCGCACGTGGACCTCGTGCTCGAAGGTGCGCGGTTGCCGAGGGAGTACATCATCGGCGAGGAGGGGAAGGGCATCCGCGCGGCCGCGACCACGCTCGATCACTCGCGCGTGCTCGCAGCGGCGATCGGGTGCGGCATCGCGCGGGCGGCGTTCTCGGGGGCGCTGCACTTCGCGGACAAGCGGAGCGTGTTCGGGCAGTACGTGATCGAGCTGCAAGGGATCCAGTGGTACTTGGCGGAGCTCCTCGCGGAGATCGATGCCGCGCGGCTCCTAACCTACGAGGCCGCGCATCACCTGGATGCGGCGGGAGCGACGCACACGTTGCCGCGCGAGTCCGAAGTGCGGAGGCGGAGCCTGCTCGACGTCCAGCGGTGGTCGTCGTCGGCGAAGCTAGTCGCGACGCGGACCGCGGTGAACGCGGCGCTGCAGGCGATCCAGATCTGCGGCGTCCGCGGGTGTTTGGAGACGGCTCCGTTCGGGCGGTACCTGCGTGACGCGAAGACTTACGAGATCGCGGGGGGCTCGTCGGAGATTCTCAAGAACACGCTGGGCGAGTATCTGGTAGAAGCAGTAGATGGTCCGGGCTAGAGGTCTGTTACTGGGTGGCGTCCTGCTCGCGGCGTGCGGTGACGATGGCGCGAACAAGCTCCCCGATGCACCGCGCGCGGACGACGCGCGCGGCGACGACAGCGGAAGCGGGACGATCGATGCGCCGATCGACATGGCGATCGATGGCGTGGCGCGCACCTACAACTGCGGCGCGTTCACCGAAGCGCCGACGTGGACGATCACGCCCGGGTTTCATGCGGTCGTGATCGCGGACGCGGCGGACGGCCTGGCGCAACCCGTCGCGGCGGTCGTCGCGGGCGGCGCGTTCGACGGCAAGATCTACGTGGTCAACCAGAGCGACGACACGCTGCGCGCGATCGAGCCGACGGATGGCACGACGACGACGGTGGTCGCGGCAGCGGCGTGGCCGACGCCGGCGGCGCTGCTCACGACGATCACGTGGGATGCGGGAGGGACGTTCGACGGCAATCTGTACGTCGGCGATCAGGGCGGCGACGGCGATGCCGACTCGACGATCTTCCGCGTCGCGCCGAATGGAACGCCGACGCAGTTCACGACCGCGCCGGGACCGGGGCTCGACGACATCTACGGGATGGCGTTCTCGACGGCGGCGTATGGATCGAAGCTGTTCGTCACCGGCGACACCGACGGTGCGGGCGTCGATTGGGGCGCGTTCGACTCCGCCGGGGTCGGCACTGCATTCTCCGAGCTCGCGGGGAGCGAGGGCATCGCGTTCGACACGGGGGGCACGTACGGCGGTGGCCTGCTCGCGTCACGTCCCGCGGGCGGCGGCTACGCGGGCGACGACACCATCACGAAGATCGGCACCGACGGCCTCACGCAAGGCGCGCTGATCTCTGCGCGACCCGGCATCCACGCGATCGCGTTCGCGCCGGCCGGGCCGTTCGGCGGCAAGCTCGTCGCCGCGAGCTGGTCGACGGGCGAGTTGATCTCCGTCGATACGCTCGGCGCTGCCACGGTGCTCGCGAGCGGGCTGTCGCTCACGAACTACGATGGCAACATCCTCGCGTTCTCGCCGGACGGCAACGTGCTCTATGTCGCGGACCGGCTCGCGAATCGTCTCGTGTGTATCGAACCCGAGATCTGAGCTACTTCTGGACGAGGAAGCCTTCGATCAGCAGCAGCAGTAGCAGCGCGGCGGCGAGGGCGTGCCACAGCTCGATGCGTCGCGACGAATCGGCGGGTGTCGTGCCGGCACCGGTGCCAGATGAGGGCAGCTCTTCGGGCGACGCACGCGTGAGATCGGATCCCTTCGCGTCGATGTTGACGACGAACGCGAGCTCGTCACGGTCGTGCGTCGACGATGTCTGGTCCGTGCCGATGACGCGATACACGCCCGGTCGCTCGGTGCGCGTGAAGCGAACGGTCGAGCGGCCCGCGATGCGATCGCCTTCGAACACCGCGCCGAGGTTCTCGGGACCACGCACCTCGAGCCGTTTGAGATCGCCTGCGGGCAGCGGCACCGACGAGCCGACCATGTGATCGCTCTCGCCGAACGCCGCATGTTTGCGCGCCAGGTGACGCATCGCCTGCTGCATGAGCGGTAGGAAGCCGGGGTGCATCGGCAGGTCGTTCCAGTCGCGATCGAGTGTCGACGTGAATAGGAGCGTGCGACCGGAGCCGATCGATGCCTCGACGAGCGCAGCAGCGCCGTTGGTGAACCGTGCGAGCACCTTGCGATCGGCGGTCTGCGTCGTCGGGCCCAGCAACGCGATCTTGTAGAACTTCGCGTCGACGAACTCTGCGCCGCTCTTCGTGAACGGCGCGAAGATCGGATGGTCCGCTTCCCACTTCACGAGGTGGAGCGCGCGACTGTCGCGATCGTTTTCCTGCGCGCCCCACGTGGTGTCGATCGGATCCCGCAGCGCCTGCGGCAAGAGCGGCAGCATCGTGCGGTCGTACGCCGCCGGGTCGAAGTGATCGCCGGGCGCGACGAGGATGCCGCCGCCGGCCTTCACCCACGCCGATAGCGCCTCGACACGCTCGGGCGAGAGGGCAGGTACGTTCGCGAGCACGATGACATCGAAGTCGGCGAGGTCGAGCGCGGCGGCGGTGCCCTTCGCTTTGGCATCGATGCCGGCGAGCTCGTCCGGCGTGATCGTGCGGATCTGCGTGCCCGAGTCTTCGCGATCGCCGGGTCGCAACGCGGCGTGCACGTAGAACAGCTCGTCGTCGAGGCGGACGGTGCGCGGGTCTCCGTCGACGAGCAGCACGCGCACCTCGTCGCGCAGCGATGCGCGCACCCACCGATGATCGTCGATCGAGAGCGAGTCACCCTGCAGCGCGACCATCGCATCGGAGGCGCGCGCACCGGGCGGCAGCGTCGCGAGGAAGCGCTTCGTGCGGCGATCGTGCGGCGGAATCTCGAGCGTGCCGCGCGCGACGACGCGGCCCGCGACGGACAGCGACAGCTCGTTCTTCGCGAGCGTGTCACCGTAGTTCGCGACCTCGGCGGCGAACGAGACACCGCGTGACCCCGCGCCGGGCTCGGGTTCCACGCGCAGGGATACCACCGCGAGGTTCGGCATCTTCTCGGGGCGGAGATCCTCGGTGACGAGCGCCGGCCCATCCTTGCCCCACGGCGGATCGTCGACGTGCAGACCGGACTTCGCGACGAGCGAGAGCAAGTACACCGTCTTCCGCGAGTGGCTCGAGGCGGACAGTAGCTGCGCCGCTCGCGACAGCGCACGCGTCGTATCCGCGGGCCGCGCGCTCGGCTCGAGAGCGATCAGTTGATCGCGAAGGCGGAGGTGATCGCGCGTGAGCTCGGTCGGGTGATCGGCGCCCTCCGACGCGCGGACGATCGCGACTTCGGCGAGCGGGCCGAGCTGCTGGAGGATCTTTCGGCCTTCGGCGGTCGCGCGCGACAGCCACGGCTTGCCATCGATCATGTAGCCCGCAGCGAACGAGTCATCGATCACGAGGACCGCCGCCTGCGGACCGCGGGTCACGTGCGGACCTTTGCGCTCGCACGAGGTGAACGGCTTCGCGAGCGCGAGCGCGATCGCCGCACACGCGATCACGCGCACGAGGAACAACAAGCGCTCGCGCAGCCGGATGCTCCGCGCTGTCTTGCGCTTCGTGGCGAGAAGAAAGTCGAGCGCGGCGAACTTCACGACGCGCGCGCGGCTCTTGCCGATCAGGTGGATCGCGATCGGCACCGCGAGCGCGGCGAGACCGATCAGCATGAATGGCGCGAGGAACCCCACTAGCCACCCCGCGCGATCGAACGTGCGGAGCCAGGGCCGAGTCGCGAACGCGCGATCACCAGATCGAGCAGCGTCTGTTCGAGCGAGCGATCGGTCGGCACGAAGTGATAGTCGACGCCGGTTGCGGCGAGCGAGCTGCGCGTCTTGGCCAAGAAGGCGTCCATGCGCTCGAGGTACTCGCGCTTGATGGCGACGGGGTTGACGAGCATCTTGTTCGTCGACTCGAGCGCTTCGAACTGCGTGAGTCCGTCGTACGGGAACGAGATCTCGTGAGGATCGAGCACGTGCAACACGCTGACGTCGTGCTTCTGTGCGCGCAGCTGTGCGAGCACCTTCAGCGTCTCGTCGCTGGCATCGAACAGATCGGACGCCAGGATGATCAGCGCGCGCTTGCGGCGCGTGAGCTCGGCGATGCGTCCCAGCGCGACCGCGGGCGATTCGTCGCCGGCACCGCCACGCGTGATCAGCGAGTCGAGCACCGCGAGCAGATCGTGGAGGTGCGTGGAGCGCGCACGGGGCGGCACCACCGTCTCGATCGTCTTGTCACCACACGCGACGAGGCCGACCTTGTCCTGCTGCTGGATCGATAGGTATGCGAGCGCGGCGAGCGAGAGCCCCGCGTACTCGATCTTCGGGATGCTTCCGCCGGCGAACCGCATCGAGTTCGACGCGTCGAGCACGAGGTAGATCGTGAGTTGCGATTCCTGCTCGAACTGCTTCACGTAGTAGCGATCGACCTTCGCGTACGCCTTCCAATCGACGTGGCGCAGCTCGTCGCCGGGCGAGTACTCCTTGTGCTCGGCGAACTCGACGCTGGAGCCGTGGAGTGATGCGCGGTGCAGGCCGGACAACGCACCTTGCACGATCACGCGCGCTTTGATCGGCAAGCTGCCGAGACGCGACAGCTGGACGGGATCGATCTTCTCGGGCAGCGTCGGCACGCGACCTACGGGGTGACGACCGACAGCAGTCGATCGACGAGATCGCCCGGGCGCAGACCTTCCGCCTCGGCGCGGTAGTTGAGGATCAAGCGATGCTGCAGCGTCGGACGGGCGAGCGCAGCGACATCATCGATCGCCACCGCGAAGCGACCGTCGAGGATCGCGCGCGCCTTCGCGGCGAGGATCAAGAACTGCGATGCGCGCGGACCCGCGCCCCACGACACGCTCTCGCGAACGAACGCGGGCGCATTCGGAGCGGTGGGCCGCGTCGAGCGCGCGAGCGCCACCGCGTACTTCACCACGTGATCTGCGACGGGAACACGGCGCACGAGCTCCTGGAGCTGCAGGACGCGCTGGGGCGACAGCACGCGCTGGAGCTCGGGGCGGTGATCGCTTGTCTGCTGGCGAACGATCTCTTCTTCCTCGGCCTCGGTCGGATAGTCGACGTCGACCTGGAACATGAACCGATCGAGCTGCGCTTCGGGCAGCGGATACGTGCCCTCCTGCTCGATCGGGTTCTGCGTCGCGAACACCAAGAACGGCAGCGGCAGATCGTGCGTGGTACCGCCGGTCGTGACCTTGAACTCCTGCATCGACTGGAGCAGCGCCGCCTGCGTCTTCGGCGGCGTACGGTTGATCTCGTCGGCGAGGACGAGGTTCGCGAACACCGGGCCCTTGATGAACCGGAACGTACGTTTGCCCGTGGTGTGATCCTCTTCGAGGATCTCCGTGCCGGTGATGTCGGCCGGCATGAGGTCCGGCGTGAACTGGATGCGCTGGAACGACAGGTTCAGCGTCTCGGCGAGCGTGGAGATCAACAGGGTCTTCGCGAGTCCGGGAACGCCCACGAACAGCGTGTGACCACGCGCGAACAGAGCAACGAGCAACTGCTCGACGACACGGCGCTGCCCGATGATCCGCTTCTCGATCTCCGTGACGATCTCGGCGTGCGCTTCCGCGAGCTCGGCGACCGCATCGAGGTCGTTCTTCGGCGACGGCACGACCGGCTGGACATCGGTGCGCATCTCGCCTCGGATGGTGGTGACTTCGTCGGCGAGCGGCAGCTGCTCGGGATCCGAATGCAGCGGAGTCACGTCCGCGAGCTTCGGTTCTCCCTGCGTGGGTGTGGGTCGGGTCTGGCGCACATTTACCTTCGCATCGCCATGTGGCGGTGCTACGCGCCCCACGGCGTGGGGCTTGTCAGTTCTTCAGCTCGTCACAGGCATTACGTTCGCGGGCAGCGCGAGGATCGCTCGTCTGACCATACGCCTCGGCGAGGCCGCAGCGGGTAGTCGGATCGAACGGACTCACGCGAAGTGCTTGTTCGTAGGCGGCGATCGCCTCGCGCCATTCATGCCGCGCGGCGCGCGCCATGCCAAGGGTTACGGCCACCACCGCATCGCGGTCATCCGCCGCAGCCAGCGGCGTGGTCAGCTCGATCGCGCGGTCATGCCGACCGAGCTCGACGAGCGTGCGCGCGAGCTTTCCGGCCACGAACGGATCCTGCCCGCCCGCCGCTGTTAGTGCCTTCTCGTACTCCATCACCGCCGCCTCCAACATCCCGCGCGCTCGCAGCATGCCACCGAGCCGCGCGTGCTTGCGAGCCCGCACGGCCACTTGCTCGAGGCCAACGTTCTCGGAATCCACGCCGCCCTTGCCGAACTTGATCGGCTTTCCCGCCCGCGCGGTCGCCCCGGGAGGCGGCTTGTCCGCGACCTTCAGGTACGCGTGCCATTCCTTCTCCACCGCGCCCCACGTCATGCCGAGCGCCTCGGCTACGGCGCGCCTGGCACTCTTGCCATCGCGTTGCGACACGAGCGACGCCTGGATCCCGGCAAACCCGATCTTCTTCTGCATCCACCCGACGAGCGTATAGACCTCCGCATACGCGAGCGCCGCAGCCTCCTGGCTCGGCAGCTTCGCCATCGATGGGTGCATCTCGTCGAAGCTGATCAACCGCCCCTTCTTGAGCGCGGTCGCCAACAGCGCCTGCTCCGAGGCCGACAACTGCACCTCGGGCGGCCTGCGCCACCGCGTCTGCTCGAACCGCGCGAGCCCCTCCTGCAGCCACACCGGCACCGTGTCGTGCGAGAGCCGCGACACCACGAGGTGCGTGTACTCGTGCGCGAGCGTGTCCATCCACGGGTAGCCGAAGATGGTCGCGCGGGGCGACACCACCATCAGCTTGTTGTACTTGGACAGCGCGATCGTCCCCGTGGTCTCGATCTCGCTCTCCGTCAGCGGCGACAGCTTCGCCAGATCCGCCGGCGCTCCGAGCAGCTCGATGCGAATCGGATCCGCCGGCTTGAGGCCGAGGTCGTCGCCGACCGTCTCCCACGCCGCATCGAGCACCTCGCCCGCGAGCTCGGCGATGGTCGCATCCGGCCCCGGCGCGAACCGTATGATGAAGTGACCCTTCGGCGACTTCTGCTCCGTAAACGTCTCGGTCACCGCGAGCGAGCTCGTCGCGAGCTTGCGCGTGGATCCGACGAGGCCATCGACGGCGTCATTGGGCAGCTTGTCGAGCAGCTTCACGGCGCCCGCGTAGTCGCCGGTCTGGAACGCGAGCTCGGCCTGGAGCCACTTCACTTCGGCGGTATCGCCCGCGCGCTTCTCGAGCTCCGCGAGGAGAGCGCGCGCTTCGTCTAGCCGCGACGCTTGGAGGAAGCGGGCGGCTTTGATGACGTCGCCGGTGACGGTGCGATCACGGCGTGCCTCGGCGGGAACCGCCAAGAACGCCATCGCGGCGACGACCGCCAGGGCGCGGGTTACCGCCAGGGGGCCGAGCGTTCTTACCGCCAGGGGGCGGCGGGTTACTGCCAGGGCGCAGAGATTTATTACCGCCAGGGCGCAGAGATTTTTTACCGCCATGACGCCATGACTCCAAGCAGAGACCTTTTTTTCGCTTCGCGAAGAAAAGACTCCGTTTGGGCGTCGCTGACGCTTGGTTGGTTTCGCCAGTTCGCTCTTGGACGCATCGATCTGGGACGCATCGACGTCATGCTGGGAATCGCCGTGCCGACTCTCGTCGTGGTGACCGTGATGTGCGGACCGCAACGTCGACGCGATTCGGGTCGATGCGATTCGGGGGCTCGCGTTCTCGACTACCGATCGTGACGGGCTCAAAACGATCCTTGGCGCCATGGCGTCATGGCGGTACCGCCGGGTGGCGTCTTGGAGGTCGCGCACCGGCGCCTTGGCGGTAATCCGCGACGGCACCTTGGCGGTATTCCGGGACGGCGCCGCACCGTGTGGTGTCTCGCGAAGCGTCACTTCGCCAGCTCCTCGAAGTACCGCTTCGTCATCTCCTGAAACCCGTCCGCCGCCTTCTTCTTCTGTCCTTCGAGGAGCTCCTCGCGATAGCGCTGCGGCGCCTTGAACTCCTCGGCACCCGGGATGCGCACCGGCTCTTCGCCGACGGTGCCTTCTTGCGCTTGGCGGGCGGCGCTGCGTGCGCGATCGCGCGCCTTCGCGAGCGCCTCGGCGGCGGCACGCGTCGCTTCGCGGGCGCCCGACGGATCCTTCGCTTTCATGCGGTCGTCGGCGGCGCCCATTTGTTCGACGGCGCCGCCGAGCTTCTTGCCGAGCTCTTGGCCCGTGTCGCCGGGGAGCTCGGCGCCGAGCTGCTTCGTGCGCTCTTGCAGCTTTTGCGCGCGGCCCTTGTTCATCGCTTCGCGACGGCGCAGGCGGTCGAGCGCCTTGAGATCGTCGGGTGACATGATCTGGTCGGGGCGCGGCGAGAGGCCTTGCAGCTCTTTGATCAGCTCCTTGGCGATCGGTTGGCTCCGCTCGATGCCGTCGAGGGCGTCGGTCGTCGCGTCGGCCCACTTGGATTTCGGATCGTCGTTGAGCGCGGCTTCGAGCTCGCCGGCGATGGTCTCGAGGGAGGTTCTCGCCTGGCGGGCCATGCCGAGGGCCTCGGCGAGATCGCCGTCGGCGACCATGTGCTCGACGTCGCCGATGCGGCGCTCGACGATATCGAGCTCTTCCTTGGCGAACGGGGTGAGGCCTTGCGCGTTGATCTCGGCGAGGCGCTTGCGCAGCTTATCGACGAGGGCGCCGACTTTTTTGCTCGCTTCACGGCGGTGGTCTTTGGCGACCTCGTCGGCTTTCTCCGCGTACGCCTCGAAGATGCGATTCGCTTCGGCGGCGATGTCGTCCTGGTCCTTCGCGACGTCGGCGAGCTCGTTCATGACCTCGTCGAGCTTCTTCTGCTCGTCGGAGAATTTGTCGCCGCGCAATCCGGCCAACGAGCCTTCGAGCGAGGACGCCGCGCGATCGTGTTGCTGCCGGCATTGCTCGAGCTTGGCTTTCGCTTGCGCGACTTGGCCCGCACGCATCAACGTGCGGACCTCCTCGAGACAGCTCTGGCCTTGCTTGGCTTGGACCGCATCGCGGTTGACGTATTGATCGAGGACGTCCTCGGCCATGCCCTGGCGATGCTTCTCGAGCTCCGCGTACGCCCGTTCGAGGGCCTTCATCTCGCGCTCGATCTCGTCCAACAAGCGCGGGTCTTTGGTCTTCTCGTACTGCGCCATGAGATCCGAGAGGCGCTTCTGGTGCGCGCTGATCTCGTCGGAGATATCGAGCAGACCTTCCATGCGCTCGCGATCGAGCCAGTCCGCGAGCGCGATCGTGTCGTCCTCGAGCTCCGCGATCATGCGCGGATCGAGGATGCCGAACCGACCAGGCAGCATCTTCTGGCCGGGCTTCGTGGGCAGCAGCTTGTGCTCGCTCGTCGCTAGCTTGTCGAGGCGTTCGCGCATCGCGACGAGTGACTTGCGCAGCGCATCCGACGCGTGCGGGTCCTTCTCGAACGCCGCGCTCACCGAGCCGAGCTCGACGATCGCTTCGCGGAGCTCGCGCGCCGCTTGATCGCGCGGGCCTTCTTCCTGCGGCAGCACGAGGCGCGTGCCGAGGTTGCGCACGATCTTCTCGGCGACTTCCTGGTGGCGACCGAGCGTCTCCTCGTGACGCTCGCGCGGCGACACGACGCGCAGCCGCAGCTCGCGCGACTTGCCGATGTTCGGCCCGCCGACGTTGTCGTTATCTTTCGATTCCATCCAGTAGCGGACCTCGCCGCCGCTGGGGACAGAAATCTCGGCGATATCCCAGAGCACCTTTCCCTGCGCGCGTCCGCCCGGCGCCGCTTCGAGCTGGATCGCCTTCTTGCCCTTGTCCTTGCCGGACTCCCACACGAGCTCCGCGCTGACGACGCCGAAGTCATCTTCGATCACGTAGGCCAGCTCGACACGGCGCAGGTTCGTGACATCGAGCTCCTCCGCCGGGGCCATGAGCTGCACTTGCGGCGCTTGATCGGGCTCGGCTTCGATCGCGCGAGGTGTGACCTCGACGGAGCGCGCACCCTGTGGAGAGCGAACCGCGAAGCGATACGTGGTGCTCCTCGCGATCGTCAGCTCGACGCGCACTTGATCGCCCTCGAGCTTCGCGACGATCGTTCGGTCCTTCTCCGCGACGAGCTTCTCGGGATCGTCGACGACGACTTCGACCTCGGTCGCGGGGACGAGCACGCGGGCCTTGAGCTCGACCTTGGTGCCGGGCAAGCCACGGACATCGCCAGATGACGAAGGCAGCGGCAGGGGAAGGCGCTTCGAGTAGGCGGGAAACGTCAGCGTTGCTTCGAGATCGCCGACGAGCGGCACCGCGGACAGCGTCGCGCCGTCGAACGGTGCATCGGGTGCGAACAGGAGCTGTCGCCATCCACTACCGATCACACCCGGCATCAGGGCGAGCGCGATCGCGTTGACCAGCACCGCGGCGATCAACCAACGTCGCGCACGCGGGACCTCTTGCTCGGGCAACAGCGTCGCCGGCTCGATCGTGGCGCAGCGCGCTTGCGTGGCATCGACGAGCGCGTCGACGAGCGCCGCCGATGGAGCGCCGGGTCGCGGCTTCGCGGTCGCGAGCTCCACCGACGAGAGCAGATCGCTCGCGACCTCTCTCTTGCGCGTGCCAACCCAGCGAGCGAGATCGGTGTCCGCCTTGTAGCGACGCCGCGGCGCGATGAAGCCGATCACGATGGCGAACGCGAGGATGCCCATCGCGACGAGACCACCGATACCGAGGACGGTGAACGCGGTCGCGCGACTACCGCCGAACAATTGACCGAGGAGCGGAACGACGAGCGCGACGCCGCTGATCGCTGCGAGCGCGAACAGCACGGCGCGACGCGCTTCATGACGGTAGACAACCAAGCGCACGCGCTCCAGGAACCCTGGAATCCCGTCACCCTGCTCGGTGCTGACTTTCCCGATCGCGACCACGTTGCACGTCCGCCCGACGCTGGACGGTCCCGGCAGCATAGCGCTACCCAGGTCCCCCGACACGTCGCCAAGTACATGAGCTATAACCGGATGCGCGGTGCCTAAGGTGAATAACGCCGGTCAGCGAGCGTCCACCCGGACGCATGCCAATGACCTGGACGACCACGACCTGGTCGACGCCGCTCGGCGCGGGGATCGCGACGCGTTTCGCACCCTGTTCGAGCGGTATCATCGGCGCGCCTACGCACTCGCTTTCGGTGTCCTGCGTCACCAGGACGATGCCCTCGATGTCGTCCAAGACGCCTTCATCAAAGCCCACAAATACCTAGACAAATTCGAAGGTAACTCCAGCTTTTACACGTGGCTCTACCGGATCGTCATGAACCTCGCCATCGACCACATTCGCAAGCATCGCCGGGTCAAGCCGGTCGAGCTCGACGAGTCCAAGCTCGAGGACGGCGGCGGGGATGATGCGCTCCTCCCCCGGATCCTGGGGGCGAACCCGGGCCGGGCGCTGATGGACAAGCAGATCCGGGCGCGCATCGACCAGGCGCTGTCGGAGCTGTCGGACAACCACCGTGCGGTCCTGATCATGCGCGAGCTCGAAGGCCTGTCCTACGAGGAGATGGCGGCCGCGATGGAGTGCAGCAAGGGAACGATCATGTCCCGCTTGTTCCACGCACGCCGGAACATGCAGAAGCGGTTGCTCGATCTGGTCGAGAACCCATCGCCGGAGCTGATCAAGGATCTGACCGGCAAAGATTCGCTCGACGAGGACGTCCAGTGAGCGCGCAAGCCAAAGACGACATCGATCTGATGCAGCACGCCGATGGCGAGCTCGACGCGCGCGCGGTCGCGAGCATCGAGAAGCGCCTCGCGAGCGATCCCGAGGCGCGCACGAAGGTCGAAGCACTCGGCGAGGTCAGCGAGCTCGTGCGCGGACACGTCGAGCTCGCGGTGGACGACGTGCCGGACGCTCGCTTCGATCGCATGTGGCGCTCGATCGACGATGCGACGGCCGCGCCCGCCCAGCGCGCGGAGCGGGCGCGACCGAGAACCGAATCGCGCGCGCAGGAACGCGGCACCGGTGTATGGGCCGCGTTCGCCAACTGGTTCGATCGCTATCGCGGTCACGTGATCACGGGTGCGATCAGCGCGGGTGCCGTCGCTGCACTCGCGCTCGTGCTGCGCTCGGGATCGACCGAGCCTCAGACGCCGTCGAGCGGCAACGCGATCAACGTGCAGCCTGCAGCGCTGCGCATGTCGCCCGAGATCGAAACGATGGACACGCCCGATGGTGAAGGCACCGTGCTGAACCTCGAGGATGAAGATGGTCACACGACGGTGATCTGGGTCTCGACTGCAGATACTGTGGAGGGCATATGAGTCGTCGCCTCGTCGCGCTTTCGATCGCGTTGCTCGCCATGGGCAGCGTCGCGAACGCGCAGAAGCCCGAGCCTCGGCAACAGCCGCCGGCGAAGGACGCGATCAGCGTCACGTGCGACTTCATCGAGATCACCGCGACGAGCGAGAAAGACGCCTCCGTCGATCCCGCCCTCGATGGTCTCAAGAAGAAGTTCAAGAAGCCGCCGTTCTCGTCGTGGAACGTGTTCAAGCTGCAGCATCGCGAGAACCGCACCCTCGCGCAGAAAAAGTCCGAGACGATCAAGCTCAAGCTCGGTCAGGCCGAAGCAAAGCTGCTCGGCACCGCGAACAAGTCGCAGCTCCGGCTGTCGATCTCTCTCGACGTCAACGGCAAGAACATCGTCAACACCACGGCGACGGTCGAGGCCGGTGACTACCTCGTCTACGGACACGCACTTCCCGATAACGCGGGCCACTTGCTCGCGCTAACGTGCAAGTAATGCGTTCCATCGCCATCGGCGCCGCGCTCGCGAGCGTCCTTTTCCTCGTCGAGGACAGCCGCGCGGATCAGGTCGCGCCAACCGCTGCGGTCGAGCTGTCGGCTGCAGACTCGGCGAAGATCCTCTCGTTCTTCGACAAGCTGATCCCCGTGATGATCGCCAACAAGGACGATTGTCCGAAGATGGCCAAAGCGATCGACGCGCTGGTCAACCAGAACGCGGCAATGCTGCGCGTCGTGATGAAGCAGCTCAGCTCCGGCAAGGTGCTGCCGCCCGCCGACGAGCAGAAGCTGACCGAGCGCATGAGCAAGGATGCGCAGAGCCTCATGACGTGCCTCTCGGATCCCACCGTGGCCGGCGCGATGAAGCGCATCGAGGATCCGGACTTCAAGCTGCCGCCTCCGCCGAAGACGTATCCCGAGGTCAAAGCGCCCGTGGCGGCGGATCTCGAGACCTACGCGAAGGCGATCCCCGGCAAGGGCGATCTGATCGCGACGATCAAGACGAACGCCGGCACGGTTCGCTGCAAGCTGTTCGGGGACAAAGCGCCGATGACCGTCGCGAACTTCGTCGGTCTCGCGACCGGCAAGAAGCCGTGGATCGATCCCAAGTCGCAGAAGCTGATGAAGAACAAGCCGTACTACGACGGCCTCATCTTCCATCGCGTGATCCCGGACTTCATGATCCAGGGCGGCGATCCCACGGGCACCGGCACGAGCGGTCCCGGCTACAACTTCGCCGACGAGACGTCCGCCGCCGACAAGATGGCGCCGGGCACGCTCGCGATGGCGAACGCGGGACCGTCGACGAACGGCAGCCAGTTCTTCATCACCGAAGGCGCGCCCGAGCACCTCAACGGCAAGCACACGATCTTCGGAACG
>Ga0154020_10005718_pt1 | contig 14615 bp, 8 predicted proteins | sample Klosneuvirus_201_FD_109709 | JGI IMG/M metagenome (GOLD analysis project Ga0154020, IMG submission 109709) | Active sludge microbial communities from wastewater, Klosterneuburg, Austria - Klosneuvirus_20160825_MG | ecosystem: Engineered > WWTP > Aerobic digester > Activated sludge | place...
CCCACCACCCGCACCGCCGCCGGCCGTACCCGTGGCGGGAACCGGCTCGACAAAAAACACGGTCCCCGCTGGTCCGGCACGCAGTTGCGCATAGTCGCGCTCATTGACACCGGTCACGGCCACGATGCGTTGCTGCATGCCGTCAAATTCAATCACCACCGGGCGCGGCACCGACGGCGTCGCACCGGCGGCGAGTGCGGCGGAGGCCGGCGCTCGACTGCTGTCAGACGCAGTGCGTGCGCTGTCCCCCCGCACGCGACCGGACTCATCATCACTCTCCGGCAGCAACGGCGACGCCTCACCTTTCGACAGGATCGCGAGATACAAGGCGCGCGTCTCGGGTCGGTCGTACTTGGACATATCCAGCAGCGAGGAATTCAGCGCGAAGTTCGTCGACGCAAAGAACCAGAGGTATTTGCCGCCGGCATCCCACGCCGGTGAGGTGGCATCCGCCAGACCGTCGGTCATCTGCGTCACACGTCCGCCCTCGACGTCATACACGAAGATCGCGCGGAACAGCGACTTGAGCCGCTTCGGGTAGGCGAGCCACCGCGAGTCGGGACTCCAGACGGGCACGATCGAGCGGTCCGCCATGAAATACGGATCGGTGTCGGCCACCTTCGCCACACCACTCGCCACATCCATCACCCAGATACGGAAGTGCGTGTCTTGATACGCGATCTTTCGCCCGTTGGGCGACCATGCCGGTGCGTATGGCCGACTCGGCTCGGGCAGGGCAATCTCGCGCGGCGTGCCCATGCCATCCTGCGGCGCGATCACCAGGCGGTATTCGCCCGATTTGTCGCTGAAGTACGCGACGCTGCGACCATCGGGTGACCAGATCGGCAAAATTTCCGACGAGCCGCCCGCGTGCGTGAGATTCCGCACATCGCCCTTCTCCGCTGGGATCGTGAAGATCTCGCCGCGCGCTTCAACTGCGGCACGCTTCCCCGTCGCCGACAGCGCAAGATTGGTGATGCGGGCCGACACATCCTTCCACTGTGGCATCATCCACGGAAAGTCACCCGACGCCGTGATCGGAATGATGCGTGCACGAGCCGTCTTGGGATCGTACTCATGCAGGTATCCCGCCTGCTCGAAGACCACCACGCCGGCACCGGCGTCGAGTGTCTTCACATCGAAGTCGGTGAACGTCGTCACCTGCGCGAGCTTCCGGGACCTGGTATCGAACGACCACACGTTCGACACGCCGTCGCGGTCCGACAGGAAATACACCACATCACCCACCCACGCCGGATCCATCTCCTTGCTCCCGGCGAACGGCGTCGTATCGACGGCCATCGTTTTCAGATCAAGGATCCAGATCGGTCGATTCTGCCCGCCGCGATAGTTGCGGCGCTCCTCGTCCCACGATGTCGCCATGCGATACGCCACCCGACCGCCGTCGGGCGAAATCTTTCCCTGATTCGCGCGTGGCATCGGCATCGCCGTCTCCACACCGCCGGTCACCGGCACGGTCCAGAAGCGCGGCACGCCGTTCGCCGCCCACGTGGCACGTCCCGAATTGAAGACCACGGCTTTGCCGTCGGGTGTCCATCCCTGGACGAGGTCCGCACCGGGATGCCACGTCAATCGTGTGGGTTGCCCCCCTTCGACCGGCACGACATACACATCGGTGTTCCCGGCGTACTCGGCGCTGAATGCGATCTGTCGGCCGTCGGGCGACAACTTCGGGCTTTGCGTCTGCCCCTGAAAACTGGTCAGTCGTCGCGCCGCTCCGCCCGCACGCTCCACCACCCAGATGTTGTTGGCGTACGCGAAGGCCACATGCTGCGCGCTGACGGACGGCGAGCGCAACAGGCGCGTCCCCGTGGCACTCTGCGCGTCGGCAGTGAGCGGGGACACAACGGCCGTGACAAGGACGGAGGCGGCGATCGCGGCACACACACGCGACACGTCACGCGAGACCTGAGGGAACTGGCGCATCGACTGGACCGGTGAACGAAGGTCGAGGAAGGGAGCGTGTCGGCACTGCCGCGGACGCGACGGGCACCGCACCGCTTCCATGCTACGCGTCCCGCGTCAGTACGGCCAGAGTTCGCCGCGCGCGTTGGTATGAAGCGTGAGATTCGCCAGTTCGCGCGTGGTCGATCGCGTATCGGATGGCCGGGTCGGTGCGCGATCGAGCATGATCCGCAGCTCGTAGACCGCGTTGGGAGACAGCGGCGCCGCCGCAAAGCGCGCAAAGGACAGCGTGAAATGGTGGCCGTCCGCCGAGCCGATCCAGCCGTCCTCCCGCGCTGGTGGCGCGGACATCGGACCGCGCGCCGCCAGCCCGTCGCGCTCCACTGTGGACGGCACAGCGCCCAGCTCGGTACGGCGCATCGGCAAATGACTGGTGGCCAGCAGCTTCGATCGCTGACCATTGGTCGGCCGCTCACGAAACTCGATGTAGAACGCTCCGCCCGTATCGGCCCAGCGGCGATCAGACTCCGTCAACCACACGTGCAGCGCGGCGGCCCGCGCCGCAATCGAAAGCGAATCGGGCTGACGATAGAACGGTCCCCGCTCGTCGCTGCCAAGGAGCGTCGCCGTGGTCACGCGAGCGCCCGATCGCGCATACCGCACAGGCCCAAGATCGAGAAACCCATCCAGCTGCCAACGCACGGATGAGGTCAGGTCATCACGGGTGTCGCGAAAGGTGGTCATGACCACGCCCAGGGCGTCGGAGAATCGCAGCGCGCCGTGCGTGCCACCCAAGGGCCGCATGCGATTGGCAATCGACACCATGCCCAGGCCAACCCGATAGCCGTCGGCAACGGACACCAGAATGGGCGCCGGATTGAGTGTCACCACGGTGTGTCCGCGCACAATGCGTTCAAGCGCCGCGGGATACGTCGCGCCGCCCGTATAGGCAATCCAGCTGCGGGAATCCGCAAACCCCTCGCGGTCAAGCACGCCATCCGCCCGCATGCGCGCCAGGATGTCGCTATAGGCCAGCGGGTCTCCGTCGATGGGCACGTAGCGAAACCAATCGCTGGACGGACCAGGGCGACGGTCGATGGTGGCGCGCGTCCTGCCGCGTCGGACCACGAACCGATCCGACGTGATACGCGTACTCACGACGTCCACGCCCTCGGTGGCGATGAGCGCATCAGCTACGGCGGTCACGGAGTCGGGATCGCAGAAGACACCAAATCCGGTCGTCACGCCGTCCACCGAGAATGCGACGTCGGTCGGCTGCCGCAGCGCATCACTCGCACGAAAGCCACGCGTCTGCAGCGATTTCACCACCGGCAGAAACTGCGCGTCGACGCCCTTGTTGTGCCCGTGGTCGGAGAGCACCACGATCTCCAGTTCCCTGCCCGTACGTCGCCGATACTCCGCCATCAACTCACGCAGCTTGAGGTCCAGATGGTCGAGATACTTGGGCAGATCGCCGCGCGTGTGCTGCAGCGCATCAGGCCCGACGTTGTAGACGTACACCGTCGACCGTCCGGCGTACTTGAAGAAATCACGCACCGCGACGTCCACTTCCCGGCGCGCAATCGTATTCGAAATCAGATAGGCACCGAGGTGATGGAACTTGGCGCCGAACGCCATGTCCATGCGGTCCTCAAACTCGATGGGGCGAATCGCATCGAGTGGGGCGCCGATGACCGCATTCTGTCCGAGGCTGTAGAAGATCCGTTGGTACCCGCGCGGCGCCTGCACGCCGAAGATCTCATGCCACGCAATGTCGCTGATGGACGGAAAGGTCGAGATCAGCCGACTGGGCTCGCGAAACGCCGAAAAGAGCCCCCGTTGCCGGGCCGCAACGATGTCACGGTAGTCGATGCCATCGAGTGCCAGCACCAGGCGCCGCGGCGGCGGCGCCTCCGGCGTGGGCGCATGGCGCGTCGGGAGGCAGGCAGAAATGAAGAGCGCCGGGAGCAGTACGGCCCAGGGCGTCAGTCGGCGGCGAACGGTCATCACGCAAACTAGTACGCGGTTCCGACGCGCTGGTTTCCGCATCGTCGCCTGGACGCCGGACGGCAAGGTGCATCGCTGCCGCCACGGTTATATCATTTCTGAACCAGTTCCAGCACTCCCCTCCCAGCCAGCTGCGCCCGGACGCCTTCGCGTTCGCGTGACGGGTGGCGCCACGCCGAGCCATGGCCAAGATCAAGGTTGTGAACCCCGTCGTCGAAATGGACGGCGACGAGATGACGCGCATCATCTGGCAGTTCATCAAGGACAAGCTCATCCTGCCGTACGTGGATGTGCAGCTCGATTACTACGACCTTGGGATCGAGCACCGCGATGCCACCGGCGACCAGGTGACCATCGATTCCGCTGAAGCCACCAAGAAGCACGGCGTCGCGGTCAAGTGCGCCACCATCACGCCCGACGAGGCGCGTGTGAAGGAGTTCGGGCTCAAGAAGATGTGGAAGAGCCCCAACGGCACCATCCGCAACATTCTGGGCGGCGTGATTTTCCGCGAACCCATCATCATCTCCAACATCCCGCGATTGGTGCCGGGATGGACCAAGCCGATCGTGGTGGGCCGTCATGCGCACGGCGATCAGTACAAGGCCACCGATTTCAAGGTGCCGGGTGAAGGCACGGTGACCATCACGTACACGCCGGCCGATGGCAGCGCGCCCATGGAAATGCAGGTCGCCAAGTTCGGTGCGGATGGCGGCGTGGCGATGGGCATGTACAACTTCAACGATTCCATCCGAGACTTTGCGCGCGCCAGCCTGACGTACGGCTTGCAGCGCAATTACCCGGTCTATCTCAGCACCAAGAACACCATTCTCAAGGCGTACGACGGTGCGTTCAAGGACATCTTCGAGCAGGTGTTCGAGGACGAATTCAAAGCCGCGTTCGATAAGCAAGGCCTGACCTACGAACACCGCCTGATCGACGACATGGTGGCGTCGGCGCTCAAGTGGGAAGGCGGCTATGTCTGGGCCTGCAAGAACTACGATGGCGACGTGCAGTCGGATATCGTGGCGCAGGGCTTTGGCTCACTTGGCCTGATGACCAGTGTGCTCATGACCCCGGATGGCAAGACGATGGAAGCGGAAGCGGCGCATGGTACCGTGACCCGCCACTATCGCGAACATCAGAAGGGCAACAAGACGTCCACCAACCCGATCGCCTCCATCTTTGCCTGGACGCGCGGTTTGGCGCACCGTGGCAAGCTCGATGGGACACCAGCGGTGTCGGCCTTCGCCGATGCGCTTGAAGCGGTCTGCATCGAAGCGGTCGAGGCGGGCGAGATGACCAAGGACCTCGCGGTGCTCATCAGCAAGGATGCACCGTATCTGCACACCGAAGCGTTCCTCGACGCGATCGACAAACGGCTGCAGGCCAAGATGGCCTAAGCGCCACCGACACCGTGCTAGGACCGTGGCGCGGTGTCGATGGTGTGCGCCAGCAGCGACAGAAAATCCGACTCCGTACGAATCGCGGGTACATCTTCCATTCGGATGGTGTACCCGTGTTGCGTGGCGATGGCGTCGTACAACGGTTCACGGTGCCGCACGAGCTGTTCAAAACCCCAGGCGGCAAATTCGTCGGGATCGACCGCGTCATCGTCGGCGACGCGCATCAAGTCCTTGTAGCGCGCCCACGCCGCTTCCAGGAACTCGGGCTGATAGTACATGGGCTTGGGATGCCGGCGGAATCGCGCCACAAGCTCGCGGGTGTGAGCCTCATTGCCCTTGATATGGACCAGCAGTGTCGTGCTCGCGAGACTCGACAACGCCGCATCGTGGGGATCGTGGACGTCCACCACTTCACACAGACTGCCGCCTGAATCACAGACGAAGTGGTGGTAGCCGTAGATGTCGTGGGCGCGTTCGATGAACTCCGCCACATCCAGCAGTGCGCGCGTCTCGGCCTGCCGATGTTGCGCCTGACGCCGCTTGTACTCCACAAACGGAATGCCGCCCTTGGACGGATCGCCCGGCTTGCCCAGGTACGTGGACAGCGGACTCAGATTCTCGAACGTGAGATTGGAGCGAATGTAGATGGAGTCCGACTTGAGCAACTGCCGCAGCAGCGGGACCTTTGCCGCTTCGCGCTTGAAATTGTCGACAATGTGCTCGTCCATATACCGCGTCCCGATGCGGTAGTCCACCGAGTACTGAAACCAGTCCTCTTTCTGCAGCAGACCCGCCAACGTCGTCTTGCCGACCCCCGACATGCCAAACAGGGTCACGGCGTGTGACGTCTGCGCGAGGAATTCACGTCCGGAAGAAAAGCGCATCGTTATTCGAGTTCCTTGCCCTGCGTGTCGGGAATGCCGCTCCACGACATGGCGCTCAACAAGTACGCGGCGCCTGCCACCGCGAAGGCTACCTGGAACCCCATGCTGGTCGCCAGCTTTCCCACGGTAAATGGCGCGGCAGCGCTGGCAATACGCCCAATGTTGTACGTAAAGCCCTGCGCCGAGGCACGAATCGAGGTCGGATACAATTCGGCCGTCACGGCGCCGAACCCGCTGAAGAATCCCGTTCCAAAGAACGCCACAAACGGGCCGAGAATCAGCAGAATGGTGGGGTTCGTCATGGAGCCGTAGAGTGGCAGCAGCAGACTCGCCATCAGCAGGTAGGTGACATACACCTTCTTGCGGCTGATCACATCGGTGATGTACCCGAACGAGACGTAACCCAACCACATGCCGAGCTGCATGAACACCACGAGCGACGACATGACTTCGGTGCTCAGGCCGATGCCTCCCTGCGCCGCGGGCAGCGACAGATACGCCGGCACCCAGCCGTTCAATCCCCACCAGCCAAACAGTGCGCAGGCGTTCATGAACGTCACGATCGCCGTGATGCCCAGCATCTTTCCGCGAAAGATGTCAAACACGCTGCCCAGCGCACGTTTGGCCGCGTCGCTGCCCGACTGTCGGACGCGCTGTGTCGCTACCCACGATGGCGGCTCCTCGACACTCCGCCGCAGCCACAGCGTAAAAAATGCCGGCAGGATGCCGACGAAAAACACGGCCCGCCATCCGTAGCGGGGAAGAACAAACCCCACCACCGTCGCGGCGGCCGCAAAGCCGATGGCCCCCGAGCTTTGCATGAACCCCAGCGCACGTCCGCGATGTTTCGCCGACCACGACTCGGAGACCAACGCGGCACCGCTCGCCCACTCGCCGCCCATGCCCAACCCAAGCAACGCTCGAAAAAACGCGAACTGCCAGAACGTCTGTGAGAACCCACAGGCAGCCGTGAACACCGAATAGAGCAGCACACTCGCCATCATCGCACGCGTTCGTCCATAGCGATCGGCGACATGCCCGAAGATCAACCCGCCCGCGGCCCCGCCAAGCAGGGTGATCGAACCCAGCGCGCCCGCCTGCGTCTTGGTCAGCCCCAGTTCGGCGATCACCGCCGACAAGGTCAGCGAAAAGAGCATGACGTCGAACGCATCAAGCGCCCAGCCGAGCGACGCCGCGATGAGTGCGCGGCGCGGCTGCGGCGCGGCGACACGCCACCAACCAAAGAGGCCGGCGTCGGAAACTGGAGCAACGGGTGAGGACATCGCACGAACCTACACGCGGACACGGCAGCGGGAAGACACGGTACGCCGCCGCGTGGCCCCGCACCGGAGGCGTGTCCTTGACGCCTTCCACGCGAGCGCCCAATCTCTTCGCGGACATCGGCGCGCCCTCGCCGGACCGCTCGTGGCCTCCCATCCCTCCCGACGTGCAGAAGCGTGAATTTCTCCGGGCGCTCGGTGGCGCCTCACTCGGACTGCTGGTCGCTCCCAGCCAGCTCGCCGCCTTGAGTGCCCTGTCCCCGAACGCATTGGCGGCACGCGATGATTTCTGGGAGACACTGCGGTCCCGCTATCGGCTGATACCCGCCTTCATCAATCTTGAAAGCGGCTACTACTCGATGCAGGCCGAGCCGGTACTCAACCAATTCATCGGCCACGTGCGCGATGTGAACCTGCTGGCGGCCCGCTACATGCGAACCGTGCAGGGCGAGAACAAAGCCAGAGCGCAGGCGGAGGTGGCGCGACTTGCCGGCTGCGGCGCGGACGAGGTGATCATCACGCGCAATACCACCGAGTCGCTCGATACCGTCATATCGGGCATCGACTGGAAGGCCGGCGACGAAGCCGTGATGTCGGTGCACGATTACGGCGCCATGCTCGATCAGTTCACACTGATGGCCAAACGATGGGGCGTGCGGAACCAGCTCGTGACCGTGCCATTCGATCCGTCCTCCGATGACGACGTCGTGCAGGTCTACGCCAAGGCCATCACGCCGAAAACCCGGCTGCTGATGGTGTGCCACATGATCAACATCACGGGTCACGTCCTGCCAGTCCGAAAGATCTGCGACATGGCGCACGCCAAAGGCGTCGCCGTGATGGTGGACGGCGCGCATGCGTTTGCCCAACTCGATTTTCGTATTCCCGATCTCGACTGCGACTACTACGGCGCAAGCCTGCACAAGTGGCTGGGGGCCCCGCTCGGCACCGGGCTGTTGTACGTGCGCCGGGATCGCATCGCCTCACTCTGGCCGATGTACAATGACGAAGGCTTTCCGGCCACCGACATCCGCAAGCTGAATCATACCGGCACGCATCCGGTTCACACCGATCTGGCGCTGCTCGACGCCATCGCGTTTCACGACAGCATCGGCATCGCTCGCAAAGAAGCCCGGTTGCGTTGGCTGCAACAATACTGGACCCGCCAGGTGCGCGGACACCGCAATGTCGTGCTCTTCACGCCCAGCGACCCCGCACGCTCGGGCGCCATCGCCAATGTGGGCATCGCCGGTATGCCGCCGTCGCAGCTCGCCACGACGCTGTTTGATCGCTACAAGATCTTCACCGTTGCCATCGATTCGGCGGGCGTGCAAGGCGTGCGCATCACACCACAACTGTTCACCACGACGGCGGAGCTCGACACACTCGTGCGTGCGATCAAGGAGCTCGCCGCCTGACGTTGGCGCATCGTTACAGCTGACCGGTGGATCCCCACGTGGCGACGCGCGCTCGATATTCGGGATCGTTGTACCGCTCAAGACGGAATGCGCGCTCATATGTGGGCAGGCTCGTGCCGAGAATGTGCGCGGCCAGCAGCTCACCGGCCGCCGGTGCCGCCATCAGTCCGTAGCCGGAAAACGCCGCGTTGATGTACGCCCCTTCCACAGGCGTCGGCCCAACGAGCGGACGATTCTCCGCGGTCTTCGTGTAGTAGCCGCCGTCGAGATACATGTGCGGCAACCGATCGACGTACGATGCAAGACCCGGCGCCAGCTGCACCATGCCTCGCATCACGACCTCCGGATAGAACGGATCCTCTGGCAGCGGCAGCACCGGCGCATCGAACTGTTCGGCGCTGTGATAGTCCCACAACATCAGCACCGTCTGACTCCCGCGGTATCCTTCGGGTCGCAGGTGAATGCCTGCCGGCATCGGCTGCGTCAACCATCGGGTGCTGTCGTCGCCCGCCAGCTCGGCACGTTCCTCGTCACTCCACGACAGCGACTGCGCATCGTCGAGAATCACCAGACCGGTGTTGCGGTCAACGACGCCGAGCGTGTCCTCGAACGCGACCTTGAGATGCATCTCGGAAAACAGTGGTACATCCACGCCGAGCAACTGTCCGACCTGCTTGGCAAACGGCCCGGCACAATTCACAAACGTACGGGTCGCGATCTCGTGTGTGACCCCGTCGGCACCGGCAACCGTCACGGCGGCCACCCGCCCCGACGTCACCTGCACACGCTGCACCTGTCCCGACAGCACGGTCACCCCGGCCGCGCGCGCCTCATCGAGCAGATACATCCCGAGTTGCTGCCCGCTCATCCAGCCGCAGCGACGCGCATGCAACACCGCCACGATGTCGTCCGCCAGCCACGGGAAGTGCGCCGCGATCACTGCACGATCGAGAAACAGATCGGCGCCCGTCGGATGCCCGTGAAACCCGACGTGTGCGCTGGGCTGGTACGCCGCGGCGTCCTGCACGTCACGATAAATGCGCACGTCACCCGCGCCCTGCAACGCGGCGACACGCGCGTCTTGCAAAAATCCGTCGGCGCGATTGTGTGAGGCAGTCGCGTAGAGATACCCGCGACGATTCAGCAAGAACCGGTTGCCGCTCGCGTCGGCCCACTGCTCCAGGAGATCAATACTGCGATTCATGAACCGCACCATCGCATCATCCGGTCCGGGCCACCAGTTGCGGTAGGCTTCGGTCGACTTGTCGCTGGTCAGCGTGAGCGGCGGTCGCTCATCCACCAGCGCAATGTTGCGCACACCATGTGTGACGGCGAGTGCGTGCGCGGCCGCGATCCCGGCGATCCCGGCGCCGCAGATCACTACTTCAGAGGTCCCAGTCATGGGCCAAAGATAGTCACCGGGAAACCCTCCGCCCGGCAGGCGTGACCAATCGCGCAACACCCCACATTCCCCTCCGCTGGAGTTCCCCGATGACCATTCGCAGTCGTGTTGCTCTGTTGGTCGCTGGTCTCGCCATGACCAGTGTCATGACCAGTGTCGCCGCACATGCCCAGTCCACCTCACCCCTGATCGGCACGTGGGACATCGAGTATCAACGAGGGCAGCGCATCGAAAACGGTGAAGTGACCGCCGTGATGGGAAAGGGCGTAATCATCATCGCCCAGTCTGGTGACTCACTCTTGGCCACGTTCAAGCAGCCCCCCCGCCCCGATGGCACGCCGGTACCGGATGCCATCATCGGCGGTCGTGACTCCAATGGGAGCGCCGTGTTCGTGCAGAAACTGTCGGCACAGATGAACATGAACGGCGATGTACGCACCGTCGAAGGCAAAGCCACGTGGACGCTGCAGGCCACGGGTGACACCATGAGCGGCTCCGTGATTCGAGACATTCCGATGATGCCGGTCGCGGCCGAACCATCCCCCGTCAAAGGCACACGCGCCAAGTCCTGACGGATCCCGCACACACAAACGCCGGCTGTCTCGTGACGAGACAGCCGGCGTTTGTGGAGCCTGACCCGTGATACGGTGCGGCGACCGCTTTTACTGCTGCTTGCGTGCGCTCACCACATACCGGCCCGCGCCGTAGCCACTCATTCGCACCAGATAGTCACCAACAGGCAACGTCCCGGTGATGCGCGCGCAATAGTCTTTGTTGCCCACGTCGATGTCATCGTTGGTCGCCAGCTGCGTACCTGAGGCGGTGTACAGCGTGATGATCGGATCGGCCTCGAGTGCCCAGCCGCAGGCGCCGACGTGCCCCGTCGCCTCGATCACATACGAGCCCGACGCGCGGACGCGCAGACGGAAGAAGTCGACGTCGTTGGTATTGGCGAACGTGCCGGTCTGATACCCATCCGGCAGCAGCTCATCGGCGTTCTCCGGCGTGTCGTTCGCTTCGAGTTCGCTGGCCATCGCGAGTGAGAAGTTGGCCGAATAGAGCCCCGCCCCGTCCACCACCACGTTGGTCGGTACGGCGGCGTTGCCGAACGCGCCCCACGGCCGCATGGGCACACCAAAGCGTCCGTCCGCGAATTCGTCCACACCGGCGAATACCCAATACGCACCATCGGGTAGCCCCGTGAATCCGTAGGTACCGCCGACGCCCGCCGTGACCGTTTGCACCGTCTCGCCCGTGCTGGCATTCACGAGCCGGACAAACAGCGTTCGCGGAGGAACACTCGAAGAGATGATCATGTTGACCATGTTCACCAGCCCGGTACCAAAGAACTGATCGTAGCCCGGTGCACCAAGGTCGATGGTGTAGTTGATGATGCGCGCCTTGAGCTGCGCGGCCGTCAGCGTCGGCTCGCGCGCCAGCAGCAGCGCCGCCATTCCGGTGACGTGCGGCGTGGCCATTGACGTGCCCTGCCACGAATCCACGAACGGCGTGTTGTTCTGAAAATTCCAGGTGGTGGAGTACACCCCGAACGTTTCGCCGAACTGCACGTCACCGCCGGGAGCCGCCACGTCTACCGTGTTGCCGAACGACGAGTAGGACGCCTTGGCCAGCGACGGCGCGACGGCCGCCACAGACACCGGCTCGGGGTACGATGCCGGATAGTTCGGCGTGTTGTTGTTGTTGTTGCCCGACGACGCGATGATGAGCGAGCCCGCAACGAATGCCTGTTGCACGGCATTGGCCATGACCACACTCGGACTGGATCCACCGAGACTCATGTTGATCACGCGGGCCGCACCGCCGGCGGCGGTCACCGTCCCACCAAGACCGTTGTCTGCTGGCAGGCCCGCCGCATACAGCACACCCTGCGCGATGTCGTAGTTGCTGCCGCTGCCACCGACACCCAGCACACGCACCGGACGAATGCGTGCCTGCCAGTTCACACCGACCACGCCACTGGAGTTGTTGCGGATCGCTCCGATGGTACCGGAGACATGCAGGCCGTGGTTGCCGCTGGCCTTGACCCCTTGCAGGCACGTGCCGTTCCCGTTGGGATCCCGGTTGGACGGCTGCGTCGGGTTGTTGTCGTACCCGTCGCCGTCGCCCGACAAGTTGATCGAGCCGCCGGCGCACAACGCCATGTTGGCGAGCGATACAAAGTCGAACCCGTCGTTCGTGTACACGCCGGCCATGGCCGGGTGGTCAAACCGCACGCCGTCGTCCACCACGGCAATGAGAATGTTCGGGCTGCCCGTGGTGGCCGTCCACGCCAGCGGGAGACCAATGATGTTGTAGTGCCACGACTGGTCGGTGTACCGCGCATTGCCCGGATAGACGCCTCCGCCCGGATACGTGTCGACCATCGGCACCGACGCAAACGCCGCAGTGGCGAACGGCGACGGCATGATGGCCTCGAGCGAATACGATGGCGCCCGCAGCCCCAATCCCTTCGCCTTGAACAGCTCCTGCATCGCCGTCGGAATCACGCGATGTGAGCGCATGATGTAGTTGCGCTCGACCGCCTGCACGCGGGAATCGCGTCGCAACTTGGTGACCAACTGGGTTTCCGTCACCGAGCTGTCGATGCGCACGCGCGCGGTCAACGTCGCCGGCGAAACCGACAGCAACTGCATGCTGCCCTCATCGACCAGCGGCGCGACGGCCTCCGCGATGGTGGTGCGCACCTGGGCCATCACGTTGGCCTGGTGATACGCCTGCGCACCGATCGCTGGCGCGCCGATGCTGGCCGGGCGATACGTGACCAGGAATTCACCGGGCACGTAGGGATCGCTGCTCGGCGCCGGTGTCACCGGCGACTGATCGAGGGCCAGCGGTGCGCTCGCACGGGCCAGTTTGGCCCCTGCGCGCGGTGGCGCTGGCAGAATGCTGGGCAGTCCCGTGAGCCGGCGGCGCGCCGTAGGCGCCACCGCCCGGGCCACACGCGCCGAGGCAACGCTGCTCTGCGTGATGATCGGGGCGCCGGTGTTCGTGATCGTCCCGCGAATCACGCCGTTCGGCGTACCGATCGAGGTGAATTGCGCCTGCGCCGATGGGACTTGGCTCGACGCCGCCGTCACCGTGCTATTGCCGGCGTATCGCGAGAGCGTGTGCACGGTGCTGGCGTTGCCGTTGCCGTCGGTCACCCCCTGCGCGGGGTTCACCGTACCGGTGCCCTGCGAGACCACAAAGTTCACGTTGACGTTGGTCACCGGATTGCCATACGCATCGCGAACGCCGGCGACCAGCGGCTGCGGCAGCGCGCTGCCGGCGAGACCGCTCTGCCCGTTGCCGGACGCCGTCACAACCGTTGAGGGATCACCGGCACTCAACTGAAACGCGGCGCTGCTCGCCGCCGACGTCGTCGTGGCCTGCAACTGCAGGACCTTGAGACCGATCGATCCGCCGATGGCAAGATTCGTGAATGTGACCACGCCACTGTTCGCGGTGACCGACGCGCCGGAAACGACGGTGCCACCACCGGACCCAACACTCGCCGTCACCACGCTCGAGTTGTCGGTGGTCACGCGATTGCCGCGCGCATCCAGCAACTCCGCCTGCGGCTGCACCGTCAGCACCACACCGGCGCGACCAGCGGATGGCTGTCGAATGAAGGCCAGTCGCGACGCCCGCTGGCGTACCTGAATCGTGCGTTCACCCTGCGCTGTTCCACTCGTACCGCGCACGATGGCCGACCCTTCAGCGATCGCGGTCATCAACCCGTTGCCATCAACCGTGGCCACGGCGGGATTGGTGGAAAGCCACGTGACCGTGCCGCCCGCGATGGCGTTCCCGCGCGCATCGCGCGGCGTCGCCGAAGCCCGCAGGGTGTCCCCGATCGCGCGGATCGTATCCGACGCAAAGGTGACCGACACCTGGGTCGCCGTCTGCTGTACGGTCACCTGCACCGTACCCGTCGCCGATCCCACCGCCGCGCTGATCGTTGTCGATCCATTTCCAACGGCCGTCACCTGCCCGTTCGACACCGACGCCACCGCGGGATTGGACGACGTCCACGTAAATGTCAGATCGCCGATCGCATTTCCCTTGCTGTTCTTCCCGGTGGCCGTCAGGGTCACGGTCTCGCCGATCGCCGACAGCGCCTGCGGCGGCGCGGAGACGGTGATGGATGTGACGGCGGCCGGCCCTGTGGGTCCGTCACCGCCGCCTCCGCATGCCCCAAGTGCCACGAGTATGGCGGGCACCAACAACACTCGGCGAAACATGGACTGCCTCCTTACGGTGTGGTCCGCGTCCAGTCGCCCAAAACGGGGAGC
>Ga0154020_10005719_pt1 | contig 14615 bp, 2 predicted proteins | sample Klosneuvirus_201_FD_109709 | JGI IMG/M metagenome (GOLD analysis project Ga0154020, IMG submission 109709) | Active sludge microbial communities from wastewater, Klosterneuburg, Austria - Klosneuvirus_20160825_MG | ecosystem: Engineered > WWTP > Aerobic digester > Activated sludge | place...
GCTCCTATGTTGTCAGGATTGTTGGCGTGATCTGCATGACCGTAGGTGATGGTGACGCCATCAATAATGCATTCCGAACAGATCTGTGAAAAAATAACAGTGTGGTAGCTATTATCCCACAACGTGTCCTGCACGTTGATATCTCCGCTTAATTGCACAAGTTCAGGATCGGCCGTTCGCTCCGCAAGGTTGGTTTCGACACCAAGAAAGCCACCGTATATTTTAATGCTGTCTCTTAAAATAAAACTTGTATCCCTGTTAGTAGGATGCGGATTGTAAACACCTTCAGCCACCCAAATCTCCTGCACGTTTTCATAACGTCCGGCGACATAGACAGCATCACGTAGTTCATTGAATGCATTTGCCCAGGACGTACCATTGTTATCACCTGTGGCGTCTTTATCGACATATACATTTTGACCGCCGGCCCAGATGCATGGGGATTCGAAGAATACTTCTGCGACAATGATACTGTCACAGCCAGCCAAATTGACGAAAGTGGCAGAATAAAAGCCTTCATCAAAAACCCAGTCATTTCCGATCTGGATAGAATCACCTTCGCAAAGAGGTTGCTGAATAGTATCCCTGGTATGAAGGTGTATGGTCAGGAAAACCGAATCCAGGGCACTGCAGCCAAATACATCCGTACCTTGTACATAGGCATACTGGCTCATGTCTGCATATACGTTCGTAAACCTGCCTGTTGGATTTCCGATGATGGTATCGGGCCACCACAGGTAATCGTTGGCACCATCAGCTTCGACAAACAGGATTTCATTATCACAACCCGCTGTCGGATCACCCACAGCTTCAACCACAGGTAAAAAGTGAACGGCGAAAGGGTCGCTGATTTGCTCGATGCTATCCGATTCGTTGACAGCCTTGAAAAACATATCAGGGTGTATAAATGCGCTGTCCAATGCTATGGCAAATGGCCATTCATCAATACTTGCCTCTAACAATGTAAATGTCATTCCACTATCAATGGACATGTATAAATCGATATTTGGAATAGTCGTCAATGCAATATCCACAAACAGCGTATCACCAATACAATAATTGTCCTGGTCAGGTGTCAAAAACTCTATCGTGCGTTGGGGTACGATATAAAAAGAATCGAATCCGCTGGTTTCAGTATTGTCGACAAAATCGGTTCCGAGGATCTTGTAGTAATACGTTGTGCCCCAGTTCAACGTCAGGGTTGAATTGGTAGAATCGGATATCAACCCATTGCCCTCAAATTCAACTTCATCTGTTGAAAGATAAACTTCTGCATATTGAACTCCACATCCACCGGGATCATCTTCAACCAACCATGAAAAAGGGATTTGATTGGTGTAAAAAGTATCGGCCACCGGATCGTGAGTAGAAGATGGTGGAAAAGCATCCACAATATTTGACCAGGTGTTAGTAAGGAGTGGTTCGTTGAAATCAAAAATAATGGAGGCTTGTTTTTCGATGATTTCTCCAGTGGGTGTGGTTGGTTTGGGTTTACACACAAAATTGATAAACCCTTCACCGGAACCTGTCAGTGTGTCGTTGACGGGCAGAAAGCCGGACGTTAGATTAGTAGGGGGTTGACCAGTTGCAGGATCAATGGTTTCAAGCAACCAGAAATATCGGCTATTCGGCAGATCTAGTCCGGCGGTTACGTCCACCATGTACCCCAGGTCGCTGCTGTAGTCCATTCGTTGGTTAAAGAAGGTAACATTCTCAGGCACTTGAATAATCTTGTCACCAAATCCCATGGTACTGAGCCGGAAAGAAAAAGGATCTACATCGTCATCTATCGGCACTTCAATAAAAACGATGGCAGCGCTTGAGGTAGCGAAGGTGGGATCATTTTCAAAACGAACTGTGTAATCCATTTCATCATGCACGGATATCCAGTGCTCCTCGCTGTACCCATCCGGGCCTGAAATATCATTGGGGTCTTTGGGGCACATCCGGGTGATTGATTTATGGCTGAAGCCGTCTGAATCAACACATCCGTCATCGTCAATGAGCACTACTGTTTCATCGATAAACTGGCCGGAGACGGTTTTACTACATTCGCCGCCTGAACCTCCTCCTTCACCCCAGCTACAATAGTAAGGTGGTGTCCCTCCGCTTGGAACGGCTGTTAATTTAAAAGTATAAGATGGTCTGACACCACAAGGAATCGGATTAGGTGACCAGCCTAGTAGTTGAGAAGAAATATTGACGGAGACTTCCTTACCTGGCCAGATTTTGGCAGCTTTTACATCCATACACCCTCCATCTTCAAGAGAAACCGTTACGGAGTAATCCCCAGGGGCTAATCCCGTAGCCTTCTTTCCTGTGAATCCATTTGACCATGTATATTTAAAAGGGCCATCAATGCCTTGAACTACAACTTCTATACTCCCATCATGGCGGCCGAGACAGGTCTCATTTTTTTTAATCAGCGACACCTGACTGCTTATGGTAAGAGGAAGTAAAAGGGCTATGATGATAAGTGAGGATTTCATTCTATCTTGGTTTCAAGGTGTTTATGAACTTAAACAAAGAGAAACCAAAAGCCTGATTCAATTTCTCCATTAAATCAAAAGGATCTACAGCATACGATTCTGCTATGTAATTAACCATTTCATTTTCCGCCTTCTTAAGAAATAAATCTTCCGCATAGGCCATGTCGGATGGTGATACTTGAATACTAGAAAACACCTCTTTGGCAGAATCAAACAGCTTTTTGCGATCAAATTTTTCAACAGCTGTTCTCTCATTACTCTGCGAAACGCGACTTCGTTCAATGAGGAATGGATCAGTGGACATAGATGTCAGATAACTTGGTTTTAGCAATCCAATACTCTTCAAAAATGGAGTTTGCTGATCATTTACATTGGAAATATGTTTCCAGGATTGATTTACTTTTTTAAAAATGGCCGCGCTTGGGAGAATGTACTCCCCGGTTTCCATTGTATACTGGAATATGACAAACTCAAGAGACTGATGGTCACGCACATGGAGTATATTTTCAAGCCACAATGAATTTTTCTTCAGATGACCTTGCCACGTTTTAAACTCCTCTTCCGAAGAACCCATCCAATCACTTGACAGAAAAAATAACTTATACGTTTCAAACGAAGCAGGGTTGAAATAGCTTTTAAAGAGCACGACAAAAGGGTGATCGGACCCCCGTACGACCTCGTTATATAAAACTCCTTTGGAAAATGAAATCTGTTCCAAAACTTCAATTTGATTATTTTCGGATGCAAATATCAGTTGCGCCACGCTCACTTGACTGACACAAACTGTAAAAAACATCATGACCATAAATACCTTCATAGCAACATCAATCAAGAGTGTGTAATACGACAGGAGGGATATCCCCGCCATCAAAGAGTTGTACTTCTTCAGAAATCAAATTAAATAAAGGTTTAGAGTCTCCCATGTTTGTTTGGTTGACAACTTTAGCTTCAACTTTAATCGTAGCTGGGCCTAGCTTCAATTGCGCAAATATCTGCTTGGGGCCAACATTGTATCCTATCAGGAGTTTAAGTGAGGCAGAAGCTGATCCGCTTCCTTGCAGATCATATCCGGTGCCGGATAATACACTAGCCTGAAAACCTATATCTGCAGTAAATCCAAACTCAACTTGCGGATTGTCCAATTTCCAATCACTATTCTCTTGTGATTCGTCCGAGGATACAGATAGATTAAGATTGTTGTTGTATGTCAAACCACACCACAATTGGCTGCATACACCAATTCCCGCAACTACCGCCTGCCTGGTGAAATAGGGATGATACAGTTTCCCTGTTACGGTTACACCAAGGTCAAATACACACTCCTTTTTTTCACCCAGATTTGGACTATTATATTTTTCAACTATTGATTCCTTATATAATACGGTGCAAGTGACAGATGCATCTATTGGTGTTTTTGGAGGACATAATGTTCCATATGGTGCACCGGAACCCTCAGGCCCAGCAATAAAATTGAAATTGAAAAGGTTTTCCCACCAATTAACAACATTGTTTACGACTCCAGCAAGGTCTGTTGTACTCGTTTGAGGTAAAACACGTGCTACTGTAATCCTGGGCTTAAATTCAGGTGATTCGCCAGCGATATAATCAGAGTACGCACCGGGATTTAACGCTTGCGGTCCTGTCATGGTTTGGATCCTTACTCCATCTTCAGGATCTGGAGAGCTATATAAATCAGCCTTATAATCTGGGATGCCCGGTGCAAATCCACCTTCATTCGGAACTGCAATTAACTGAACGTCGCCATGACCTACAACAAAGAGCGTATCACCTGTCATTGCCTTTCGCCCAGGATGCAATGGATCAACCAAAATCAAATCTTTGACACCGCTATTAACTGGTAGAGTATCCCTAAAGAAACATTCGGCATCTGCATCCTTTTTAACTTTTATGATAAGTTTGCCGTATTTATCTCCTGGATAGATTGTTACTCTATTTTCATCAATCTGATTGGGTTCCAGGGTACAATCTAAATCATCTCCCAGAATCGACCATGTCGTTTCATCATTTCCACTATTATTGAGCAATTTGCCAAGGACAAATTCATCCGTTCCTTGCACAAGATGATCCTTTACAAAATGAATTTCACCAAAAGATAAATCAACTTCCACAGCATCCGTTTCCTTCCAGCTCAAGTTCTCATCAGTTACAATAACCGAATAGACCGTTTTCTTCCTTGGCTTAGCCACGGGGTTTTGAATTTTTGAATCCGATAAACCTTCAGTAGGTGACCATGAAAAACAGCATCCCGGGCAAGATACCATTGATCCAATGACAACTCCCTTTTCCCCACATGAGATCGTATCAGGTCCTGCCCATGGTGTCCCTTGCTGACCATAAAGCATGCTAATCTGAAATAGAAAAAAGCAACATAATATTCCAATGCGCATCATCATATTATTTATCATAATTTACTAAAAACCCTTGCATACCACTTATTTGCCCATATACGTAATATGTTCTTCGTCCTCCTGGTCGCAAGATGCCTGGAAATCCAATTCCGTCTTCTGCCGGGAGAAGCAATAGTGTATTTTCGATTCCATTGTAATAATCTTCCAACGAATAATACACCAGGTTGTCATGGTTTGACGTACCTACCTTTACAAATCGATCCTGAGCATCTCCATCTCCTGTATTCTCAATATCAATTTTGATCTGGAATTTTGTATTGAATCTTGCATTATACTCCTTTGGGTTAATGCTCCAATTCACTGCGATAGAAGCACCTGTTCCTTCTATAATTTCAAACCCCCTTTGATAGCTTGCCATCCACATATTATGACGAAGACATAAGACATGATAAATACCAAGCGGTTGTCCTTCGAGGTTAAATCTGGCTACTACGCTTTCTCCATCACCTAACATGAGAAACGTATCTGCAACTATTTCATGGTACTCGATGGAATCAGCAAGCACAAGCTTGACTACTGCTATCGAATCCAATTCTGAGCCATACGCCTCAATTGTAGTATACCCATTATTTCCACCTTGTTCCGGAGTTACGCTCAATATTTCCATCAGAATAATCCTGGCCAGTACTCCAATAGGTTGTGGTGTATTACTACCCACTTTGTATCCCTGACACATTATATAGTAAAAACCTGGCTGAGCATCCCGTACCAGGACTTGCTGATGCGGACTGAAAGGTTCTGTAAAGGCTAGATCATGATCTGCTGTAGTGGGCACTGCGCCGTATTTTACATAGAGTTCATTCACTCCGATCAATGAATCTCCCGCCAGGCTAATGAGCACGTTAGATCCGGCCTCATCAGCGCCAATGTTCAATTTATAATATTGAATCTGATTTGGGTATAGTGTATCCTCGCGGGCAACATCAATGAAAATCTCTTCAATATCCACATTGGTCAAATCAAACGAAAAACCGTCATTGTTGTCTTCATCCGATTCAAGGATATTGTTGCGTGCATCCGTCCGTACAATCGTATGATAGTCCGCATTGGTCACATTGTTATAGGTGATAGGTACCGTCTTCGTTGTGGTTGAACCTGGACTTATTGAAACAAATCCGTCCCATATTCCGATGACCTCATCGGTTATGCTCCATGCTGTATCTGGTGAGAGATAGACAATCTCCCGAAGTTGTCCATATGCAGGATTAAGGCCTTGATTTTCTGTTTGCCATGTCAGATCAGCCGTATGTCCGGCTAATACACTATCCGGCACCAGAATATTCTTGATCAACAGATCAGCAGGCGGAGGAGGAACAGCAATAATGGAAGCTAGAAGGATATTGTTTCCTTCCTGGTTGTATTCAAAGACATAGTTATAATGGTCAATCGAATAGATCAGGTAATAATTACCAAAATAGTTGGCTGGCAAGAACACAGAGAATGAATCTGTTTTACTGGTATTAGATGCCAGACTACCTTGCTGTAAACTGAACAGTAGAAGATCACCATTATCAATTGTACTATTGGTACTAGCAAAAATCTTATCCACGCGACCCGTTGCCAGACCAGTACCCATATTCGACACATTGGTTAGTATACTAAAAAACTGTCCGGATACAACGCTTACAGGAGCTACAAAATCAACTGGCTGCAGATCAGGATAAAGGTCCAGTTTGACATGGATTTTCCTGGCAACCCCTGCTAAACGCGGGGTATTTGCATTATTGGATCGGTTGATGTCGTTGTTGACATCTTGTTCATCTGTTTCGATAAACAAATAATAATCACCGGTGATACCCTCTGGTATCTGCAGATCAACAGATATGGTAGTGGAGGTGCTGGCAGCCAATGCTCCATTTGGGTAAGCAAATACTCCAAGGGCCATATCCGTTGAAGGATTGAATAGGCTGTCGGAAGAAAAATAGTACTTTTCAGTCCATGAGCTATAATAAGAAGTATATCCAGAGAGATTTGTCACATCATAATCCACACTCAATGTCTGGCCTGAAATAAGGGTGTCCGGAACACCTTCAATTTGATCCAGTTCCAGGTCTATTCCTGGATAAGCGAGCAATGCAAACGTATCACTCCGCAAGATATTATTGGCCTCCCCACTCCCTTCAAATACATTTTGGAGAGCATCATTCAGGATATAGATGTAATAGTAATTTGGGTTCTGTGTAATCGGAGTGGAAAGGGAAACCGTATACAAGACACTTTGAGATGTATCCAGGAGTGTGGTGGAGCGCTTGCCTAAAGGCATCGCTAATGACCTGTCCCAGGTGGGCGAAAACGAAATAAATATACTATCCACCGCTGACTGGAATATAGGCACATCTCCCTGGTTGACAACTTCGTAATGCATTTCAAAATCAACTCCGGCAATAACGGTATCGGGAACATCCATTGAAATGGTGGTCAGATCCGGATGAGGTGCTTCAAAAATAGTTAGCGGTGTGGCCAAAGTATTGTTGCTTTCCTCTGACTCGAAAATAGTCCCTGTCGCATCTGTCTGACAAATGAGGTAATATGGTCCGGACGCATTGACTGGAATAATAAAACTGACGTTTTGATCAAGCGTATCAGGTGCAGAAAAATCTGTGTTATAGATGGTCCGGGTCGTAAGCAACTGGTCTGTCGTGGGAGATAGGAGGTTATCAGCAGACAAATAATACCTGCTGGAAAATGTGCCGTTATAAACGCCAGGACCATTGTTCACCAACTCTGCCTGGACAGAGAGTGTATTGCCAGACAGAATAAATGGCGCATGGATCAACGAATCCACTACCATGTCCGGGCGTATAATGGTTAGCGGACCCGAACGGAAAATATTGTTTTCTTCAAATTCATATTCATTGATGAGGTTATTATAGTCTGTGAAAACATACAAATAATACGTTCCGACAAAGTTACCAGTCAACCGAACTGATGTTGTTTTCTTCGTGTAATCTCCTGCCATCAGTCCAGCATTATGGTACGCATAACCAAGTGGAATGAGGAAATTAGGATTATACACTGGTGATGGAGACAAATAATACCGATCAGTCCACGTGCGGGTAGGTGCTGACCCACCCTGGTTCTTTACATTATAACTAAAGCTCTGATGCTTGTATAGACTCACTGAATCTGGAATCATCAGGCTGTCTACCTGAAGATCGGGAGGTGGCGTCAAAACAATTTCAAGGGTGTTGCTCAGCAATGTATTATTACCCTCCGTCGCATACTCAAAAACATCATTGTATGAATCTGTATACACACGGATGTTGTAATCACCATAAATATTTGGCGGTAACACCACTTGCGTACTGACCAGATAGGAGGAATCCGGCAACAAATTTCCTATATGGGTCTTGGTCAATAATAAAGCTGTTAGCCCATCCTCGTTCGATGGGTCAGGTACAAGCGTTACAAGGTCCTTCCAGATAGAATTCGTGGTGATACCATCACCAATGTTGTTGACTCTGTAGGTTATGCCGATCGTCTGTCCTGAAAAAGCAAGTACCGGCGTAGTAATCTCAGTGACAATGAGGTCCGATGGTGGGCTCAGTGTCACGTTCATTTGTGTTGCACTGTAGGATGTATTATTGTTTTCACTTGTCTCCTTTGTGGCACCAAAATGATCCGTTTTAATGATGATGTAATACAATCCATTAGTTCCCTGAGGCAGGATAACCGATGCGCTATGTGCATAAGATTCAGCAGGGTTCAGGTATGCCAGGTTTGGAACGGAAGCCAGCAGAGGATCAAAACTATTATAGGTAGCATCATTGGAAAGGTAAATGTTATCAAACCAGGTGCCGGGATTGGTCACGCCCAAACCCTGGTTATCGATAACCCACTCAACAGAAATAGTCTGTTCGGAAAAAGCCGTGGAAGGAATAATCATGGATTCTACGATCAAATCCGGCAAATGACGAACAAAAAACTGTTGTACAGGACCAGGCATCATATTGTTACAAACATTTTTTGCAACTACCTGCCAGTTATAGAGTGTGCCATAACTCAATTGGCTATAGAGGGTGTTGATTTGAGTGAGATTAGACACTTGCGGCATTCCTGGTTGTGGATCTCCATCCGGCCAGATATATATATCATACCTTGTTGCATTTTCTGCAGGCAGCCATGAAAATGAAACTGTTTTTTCAAGATCGAGCGTACCATCCACTGGAATCATATTGCTGACTGGCATGGTCAACGCGGGAATGTGTTCCACCATGATATCGTGGAGTGAATCATTGGCTGTATTGAGATCGGTCGCTAATGCTGTGATGAGCTCAAAGTCATAGACACCCGGCTCCATCATGTTTTCAGGAACCGAAAATGTAAAATCAAGAAACTCTCCGGGAAGGACGAAAAGGCTACCTATGTTCTCTATAACCCAGGAAGACTGATTCATTTTATACCCCACATTGAATCCTGTCTCGGTTGATGACCCGTAATTCTGAATCCGAATAGTCACACTTTCCATTTCACTAAGCCCGCAATACGTTCCTGGGGACTCTAGAAGTTTAGCGCCAACATCATGCGCCAGCAACGTAAATTCCCTCGCCCCAATATCCGGCGTAGAACCATTTCGTGCTGCACCATATATATCAGTTGTCACACCACTCACAGGTATGGCCTCACCATCCAATGCGGCCTGTAAGACATCCGGACCATCGCCATCAAATAATGATTCTACACTCACTCCTAGCAAATTCTGACCAGACCCTGCTTTGAAGGTCGCATGATCCACATAGTCAATGGAGTAATACGCGATCACCGGCCCTGTTGCATAGAGATTACAATGATTGAGCGTGTTATTTGAATACGGAGGAGCCCAGGATGTACTGATCGCTTTACCACCACTTTCATTTGAAAAGATGCAATTTCGGACATGAATATTACTATTTGAACCAGCATCGACAAAGGCTAAACTGCTGGACGCTACGTTTTCAATGCGCACCGTGTTATAATTATATTTGACATAATTGCATGCCTCCTGCGCTATGCCCAGGGTAGCATTTGAAGAATTTCGGGCCAGGATATAATTGTTGTTTACTTGTATAGGCAGCAGGGCGGTTCCATTAGATGCATATATGCTCATCCCATAATATCCGCCTGCCAACAACCTGATGTCATTACCACTGATGGATACGTTACCGGAGAGAAAAGAGACCACGATGCCCTGATGATAGTTTAATGAATTAGATATCGTATTCTGATTGAGTTGAAGGTCCTGGGTATATCTTGAATAAATCGAGCGGGAGAAACAATTGTTAAAGTGATTATTTTCGATGATATGATGTTTCTCTTTGTCACCACTACTTCCAAGCATGTAAATGCCTTGTTCTCCAAACTCAAAATAATTATTGGCAATCGTGATGCTGTCTTCGCTGGTCGTACCACTGTATATCAATTCATAACCACCATAGGCATACTGTAATTGAACACCCTTAATGTGGCAATTGGCTACAACCACGTCACTTGAATTATTCATTAACTCAAGTACGCGACCTTTGGTGGAAGCGAGCGAAATGTTTTCAAACCGGATACCATGGGCATCCTTGAGTCGCACGGTATAATTGTTGTCACCGGTGATGGTAAAATTCCTGGTCAGACTGACCAGCGAACTATCTCCTGATGCGGATGTAAATGTCACCGTATGCGCGGAGGACAATCTTGGGAAGTTCTCTATTAAAAGTTGAGATACATAGGTTCCATTGCGAATGGAAAAGGTGACGTCATTTAAAATACCACCATGGTGCAGGGCCCTTTCCAGTTGTGAAAAGAGATTGAAATCAGGCAACACACCTCCTACTGTATAGGGACCTGATAAAGCAGGATAAACATTGGTCAGATGAAGGGTATCATTGATACTGGTGCTGTCCGGAATATTATTTGGGGACTCTGTCCAATAAATCACATCATGCGCAGTATACTCGGGAAAATTAAATGTACCGATGGTGACGGTATCACATTGCGCGGAAGGCAACGCTCCAGTCCATGTATACAGCGGCTGTTCAATACCATTGACCACCCATCGCACATTGACACTGGTCAGGGTATCTGTACCGAAGTTCTTGATAGCTAAGTTAATGGGTTGACTACCGTGGGCGAAAGGCGCATGGGGACCAACAGCCATAAACACACCGGCATCATTGGCAATCGAAGGATCAAACTCATCTGCACCGATGTCAGGTGGATTTTGTCTGCTTTCTCCATCGATGTCTTGTGGCACCAGTGCTTGAAACAATCCGGCTCCATTCAACAAAACATTACTGACATGTAAATTCGAATCAGACATATATTGCGGATTGATCTCCAATGCATTTAAATCCTGGCTAGTTGCCGTCTGCCAATCGGACAACGTGGTTCTGGCGGTCCCGTTCCAATAACCTAAATATGCACCTGGCACATAATAGTTGTTGTGGTCAGCAAGAAAGGAAGTATTGTTGTTTGCATATATACCATAGCCCACCCCCGCATTTGAAAAATTATTATTGTAGACCTTGAGTGAAGGATTGCTGGTCAAATACATAGGCACCCCGACAGACTGACCGGTATGGGTAGTCGTGATATGAAAATTATTATGCAGGATAGTATAATAACTGGATCCAATCATATAAATACCACGGGCAATATTGGTCCCTCCGATACTTATGAAATTGTTGGCGATCAAAGCTGGACTGGAAACCAGATTGTCACAATCTTCAATATACAAACCATACCCTCCATCCGGCAAATGAAAGATGTTATTGGATACACTCTCAACGTTCTGGCACAAGTATAAGACAACGCCATTCATATCATTTTCAGCCGCATTAAAGACATTGTGATCAACCCTGATATTATATTCCCACTTAGCATAGACCCCGGTATTGTAGGGCTGATCGAATGTATTTCCTTCAATGATGGTGCCTGCGACACCAGAGGGCGCTCCGAATGAATAAAAACCATAAGACCCGTACTGGATGAGATTGCCTGAAAAGACATTCTGTGTATCTAATCCTGTTTCCGAATAAATGACTGCCGCACTTGAAGCTGTGGTGGTTCCTTCAAAACCAATGAGGATGTTATTTATAAACTGATTACAATGAGCGCCATTGTAATACGATACCACATGGCGATACGCCGGATTGACAGAAGCAATCCGCAGATTTTGAAAAGTCACGCCATCAGCTCCATTGAGCACAATGGTATGTGCATCATACCCCAGATTCGTGATGAGTACGTCCTCCCGATTTCCGGACTCGGATTGAAAGATAACTGGCCTGTCACAATCTGAGCCGGGGAAATCATTTATTGAAATAGTATCGAGATACGTGCCTGATCGAATATTAAAGGTCACTGCTTCCGATGCACCTCCCTTGTTCAATTCCGCCACGGCTTCAGTGATCGATTCAAAATCCGGATCAAAGCCCCCAATGGTGTATGTTCCATGCAAGCCCGGGTATAAACTATCAACCCTGAGCGTATCATTGATTGCAAGTTCATCCTGCACACCATTGGGTTCGCTGACCCAAACTTTAATCTCATGAAACGTTCGGGCTGCAAAATTGAACTCACCAATATCCAGGGAGTCATAGGTGCCCGCGGAAGGAAGCAGCCCTGTCCACATATACGTAGGTTGTGGCACACTATCGATTTCCCAATTCACTTCCATGGAGGTCAATGTGTCCACTCCGTTGTTGATAAATTTAATGTACACGGTATTCAACCCTTCAGGAAATGGCAGATGGGGATAGGTGATTCCCGCTATACCTACATCATGCGTAAAAAGATCAAACTCATCACAACCTATATCCGGCATACTAGTATCTCTGGGCATACCTTCAATGTCATCAGGTGTATTGGTGCCACTGATCGCCATTCCATTCATTTCCGCATTCTCAATCATGTAGCTAAGGGGAGAATCCTCGTCATACAAGGGCTCTACATGCTGGGAATTGACATCTCTGCCCGTGGCCTGCCAGGCTGCTAATGCGGTGTAGTTAGTTCCCAGGTAGTTGATCAGATTTGTTCCTTCTGTGAAATGTATATTGTAGTTGGTGGTCAGTGGTGTTCCTGACCCATTGAATTGCATGGTCTTACCATTCGCCTGGTTGTCGAGAATATTATTCAGGAACAGGATATTTCCTCCAGAATGTCTCAAGATATTTGTTCCGGTATTATCTCCACCGGAAATACGGATGGTATTGTGATACACATGGACATAATTGCAGGTATGCGCATACAATCCTAACGAACCTGCCCCTGATCCCCCGATGATAAAATTGTTTGCAATACGGGCCGGAAGAGATGCAGTACCATTGGATAAATAAAACTGGATTCCATAACTACGCTTACCGTGTAAAAGAATTTTATTGCCAGTGATAGACGTATTCTCTGCACAGGATTCCCCATACACTCCAATGAAAAGACTATTTGAACTATTGGACGTAACCGTATTATAGTCAGCACGTGGTGCCTTCAATCTGTAAAGCAGGAGCCCCATTACATAGGCGTCCTCAAGTGCATTATAGTTTACATTCAATCCTGTTGTCCCGGTAGCACCATCCCAATGGATATTATAGGAGCCTCTTATAATGGTGTTGTATTGTATAGTGTTGTTATGATTGTAATTTGTTGAACCTGTACTAACCCCCCGAATGGCAGCGTAAGAAGAACTTGTGTTGTCTGAAGAGACGCCTTCAACAATGCAATGGTTTATATGATTACATGCAGATGCATTCTGAAAGCGGATAGCCTGAAAGGCATCGATAAAGGTTTTGATCGTCAAATGACTCATTTCAATTCCATCCGCACCGTCGAATAAAACGGTGTGTGTCCCTGTACCCAGGTTATCCCATATCACATCTGCTGCATTGCCTGTCACTGATGTGAAAACGACTTGCGCTCCGCAAGTGAGGAAAGGGGCCGCATTGAGCGAAACGGATTCATGATAGGTGCCGGACTGAAGTTCAAACCGAATACTGTCCAATATGCCGCCTAGTGCCATGGCACTGACTGCATTACTGATCGTCAGGACTTCACCCGTTGCACCAACGACTACAGTACCTGATACAGCTGGATAAATAGCCGATTGATTGAGCGTATCATTCAGTGGATTGGAATCCATAACCTGATTTGGCAATGAAGTCCAGATCGTAAACTGATAGGCTGTACTGAGTTCAAAATCGAGTTCGCCCAGGATAATGGTGTCTTCGCCCAGGCTTGGTAATTCACCACTATAATAATAATCAGGTTGTGGATCACCATTCAGCTCCCATGAAATGACAGCCGTATAGAGCGTATCAGAACCATGATTTCGAACTATAGCCTTTACATCCTGCAATCCGCGGGCAAAAGGCATTTCAGGCAATACATTCAGGATACCAGCGTCAAATGGTTCTGTACCTATTTCATCCGCACCTATATCAGGTGCAACGGCATCCCGCAACTGGTTGTCAATATCGGTCGTAATGCCTGCTTGAGGAACCGCCGCGCCATGCAAACCTGAAGCCAGAATGTGTAAGTCCGAACTCGATACAAAAAGGGGATTAATTGAGAGCGAATTTGAATCAAGATTAGTACCTGCCTGCCACGATGCCAGATCAGCATAAGGGGTATTTGCCCTGTATGCTAATTCAGTACCGTTTGTGTAGTAGTTATTATAATCACCGTTGACGATAGGTATATAAAATGTTTCAGAATAAGCACGTCCTGCATTGGCAAC
>Ga0154020_10005720_pt1 | contig 14614 bp, 24 predicted proteins | sample Klosneuvirus_201_FD_109709 | JGI IMG/M metagenome (GOLD analysis project Ga0154020, IMG submission 109709) | Active sludge microbial communities from wastewater, Klosterneuburg, Austria - Klosneuvirus_20160825_MG | ecosystem: Engineered > WWTP > Aerobic digester > Activated sludge | place...
GGGGGGGGGGGGAGGAGGATGCGAAGGAGGAGGACCTGCCGAGGTCGTGGCCACTACAGCGCTCCAAGATCGCACAGATAACTTCGGCAGGAAGAGAATCCATCGCAACACGATTGAATATAGCTATGGCAGAGGATGAAAATGACCATTGACGCAAATCACGCAATCCATCTTGAGAGGGTTCCAGCAAGTGTCGCAACCTCTGCGGGAGTTGAAGGAATCCGCCCTCGACGATCGCTTCAAAATGGCTACAATACAGTATACTGGTTACAAGATACAATACGATAGCGGATAGCCTATCTTGAATGGGACAGAATGAGGCGATCAAGCGTTATTAGTGAGAGCGCGAGTGAGCTCGTAGTGTTGGAGGTGCGCCTTGAGGCGCTCATATAGCGCCGCACAGTCGAGCGAGGCGCAACAGAGTCCTCCAAAGGCATCCGCGTCGGCTCCGACATTGGCACATGCATTGCAAAGCGCACTAAGCTCAACAAGACGACGCTGCGATGCATGGATACGCGAGGCGAGGACGGCCGCGCTACTCGGACTCGAACTGCATTGGGCGCAGAGGACAGTGCCTCGAGTCTTTCGCGAGAGGACAATGACGTCGTCGCAGAGGAGGCAGCGTTGGGAGGCGTAGTACTCATCAATGCGCACACGATTGTTAGTGGGGTGATGCCCTGGCTGAACAGGACCCAGTTGTTGCTGCTGATGGAGTGTCATCTGTTTAGCAAGGGCAGGTGGGGTGAAGATGTGTTGCAGAGGTAGTGCGCCAGTGGGAGCGAGGGGCTTGCGCGTGCGATCGGAGCGCGGCATGAGGAGCCACCACTGCCAGACATCGACACCGACGCATGCGAGGACACGATGGAGGGCTGGTAAGAGTTGCTTCGTGAGATAGTAGCGGTGATGGATCCTCTGCGTCGGGGCATTAGCGAGGACTTGCGCGGGATGCTGCACGAGGTCGGCAAGGCGAGTCTGTGGAGTGTCGCCAGCGACCACAACGTACGGCACTCGCTCGCCATAACGTGGCTCGGCACGCTGATCCTTCTCCATCATGCGAGCAGCAACAAGGGCAGCGGGAGGAGCACTGCGACCAGAGGCGTAGGTGCCAAGGCGAACCTCCTTGCGGAAAACAAAGTCCTGAAGGGGCAACCGGTCGGCGAGGACCTTGAGGCAGTTGTCGACCAGAGCGGCCTTGATGGCCGTCAAGTCTCGGCGAGCAAAGAGAACCTCGAGAGTGTGGCGTAAGAGCTTGCTCGTCAGAGGACACTGATCGCGGCGAATCGTTTCGAGGCCTTTAACTTCCAGCACAGGCGGCGAGTCGGCGCTCTCAAACTTCCAACCAGCGTAGCGCTTCTTACTGACGAGCACACTGCCATGGTAGACCTTCTCAAAGTTGAGCTTCACGGGCGCCGGGTTCATAGCGGTCACAGCAGCGGAGATCTCTTTGCCAATCTCAAATGCTCTTTGGCGACTCGCACCGACGCAGGAGACGAACATGGAGTCCGTATCGCCGTAGACGACGCGAGCACCCCACTGAGGCGACGAGTTGACGAGGCGGATGGCGGCCTCAAGGGTGGCGCGAGCAGTCGCGACAATGGCATCGGCGAGATCGACGCATGGCATGCGACCGCTAAAGGAGGCAGCTGTGTAACCATAGGTGACATTGGCGATCATCTTGAGACCGAGTTGTCGTGCGTCGAGCTGTCGAAGCAGCGCTGGCTGTTGTTTCACTTCGGGCGACTTCATCGCTTGCTTCACCATAATGCGCGTCTCCAAGATCTCTCCGAGCAGCTGAGCGAGGACTCCCTTCTGTGTCGCCGAGTTGAGGAACATTATGTTGTTGGGAGTGACGGTTACTGCTTCCGCGCCAGAGACAACGCCAAGAAGACCCCGAGGAATCGCAAGACGAGCGCAACCAAATCGTTTGCTATTATCTCTGCCCTCGCCCTCCGCCAAGATGCCAAGACAGGTCGAGTAGCAGAGGTTGTAGGCGATCATGATGCTTGGATAGAGGGATTGGAAGTCGAGGACGACAACAGGATCGGGATAGAAGAGTGACTCGGGCTCCATGACGAGAGCAATACACTCCGGCGCCCTCTGCTGGGCCACCTCGTTCTTGGATGGAGTGTAATGGAGTAAATTCTGCGCTTTGGTGATTCGAATCATCATCGACTCGACACGGAATTGGCTACCGCGAGAGAAGGTGCTCCAGAGGTCAAAGCCATACATGTGCGAAAGCTCAGCAGCTCTGCCAATGATGTCGCGAGCAGCCAACAAGGAGATGACTCCATTGGCCTTGTTGGCGAAATAGCTTAGCGCGCGAGCTCGCTCGGAAGCGGAGCCTTTGTGCCACCAGTGGGAGAGGGCCCATGTGGTGTATGTGGGGACACGGCGATGAAGGAGGAGCCACGACATGTGCTCAAAGCTATATGAAGCTTCTGCTAGTTCGTGTCGCATCAATCGCCACACATTCAACCTAATTAAAATAATTCAGAGTTGGCCGGAGAAGAACAAACCGAGGCGATGATTCGATAGCGTACACCAAGCGACCGACAATCTTCGCCTCGGGTCCACTCGACAATGGCGACTCGGCGTCAGAGCGATGTGTGCGATCGTTCGTCTGCTGCGCTTGTTGTTCGCGTTGCTGCGGAGTGTAAGGGCTCGGGTGATATGTAGGGGTGCGAGCAAGATCGACGAGGAGCTGACGAGGCTTGGGCAGATGCAAGGCGCGATCGACAAGATATCCGAGAGACTCGCACTCAATCTAGACAACATGAAATCAGTGAATTACAACGATTCAGCAAAAGCAACAAATTACCTCGTATCCCAGAACTAGGTCTGGGTCGTATTGCTGAACAAAGGAGACGAAACGGTCGAACAAAGCGGTTTCATCTGCAACAAGCTCGAGACGAACTCCGCGAACCGACAGTGATGAGATCATATTGACAATCCCACTGGATCCGCCTTCCTCGGAGGGGAGGGATGCCAAGTTGATGAGAGCAGCGCAATGTTGCGACTTCTCACCATCACCAGGACACACCGTGGCGTCACTCACCGCGCAAACGATGGCAGAGACCGCGTCTACCGAATGATCGTTAGGAATCGCCGGCATGGCAAGAATCGACGAGAAGATACCAAGGCGAGGATGCGGCCTCAGATTCGGCCGAGAGACTGCAAGGACCTCAATGGACAGCAAAGTAACGTAGGCGACTGAAGAAGCTCTGCCTTCGACGACGGGTGGACCGACCTCTATTGTCGACACTCGCGCCACTTGCGATCGGAAACGCTGAGCTTTGGCCGCCACGCCAGACGCCTAAATGGCAGAAATCAATATCGATAGGGAAGCCATGATGAAGTAAGGTGGAGTTACCGAGACGGCAGAAGAAGGGGAGTCGGTAACCACAGGAGCACTTGATAGGCCTTCCGACTTCTTGCTCTCTGGCTGTACGATTGGAGGTGCCGCTTTGGCGACCTCCTTCCTCGACGGCGGCAGTCGTACATGCGAATACCAGCTTGACTTGAATGGATCGTCTTTCTTCACATCGACTCGTCCCTGCAACGTCAATGAAACAAACTTCAACATTGAGATATGATGAGGTGGTACCTTATCGAAAGGAGGGAGAGCAGAGATGGCATCTCTTGAGAGCAGCGGAGGCGTGTCGTGCACGCGCGCGAAAGAGACAGGAGCATGTTGCTGAGCATCCTCGAGCTTAGTGTAATGAGCTGGCACGTGTACCACCAAACGCTCACCTCGGGCAAACGAGTCAGCCTCCATCGCCTGGAACCTAATCAAAATCTAAAAGCAGACAGTTCGGAGAAAGATTGGAGGATATGAGTACGTAGGAGGAGGCTTCTTGAAGACGTAAACGCCGGGTCGAACTGATGGTTTTCTGGGAGGAGAGGCAGGTGGGATGGAGTCGGTGCTGCTGCCTCGCCAGAGTTCAGGCGAAGGAGGCGAATGGAAGATCTCCATATGATCGTCACTTTGATTCTCACCCGGTCCACGTGTGTCTTGCTTGGGAGGGACATAGGAGTTGGGGACGACGTCCATGAAGTCCGGATTCATAAACCGGTAAGGGTCGAACTTGGATATCTCTTCACCTCCACGAGGAGGCGAAGGGGGAGGAGACTCGAGGATGATGTGGACCTTCTTACGATTCTTTGTTGGAGGCAACTCGTTCCCTTGATTCGTGGTATTACTCACACTAATCAGCGATTGTACAGTTTTGGCTTTGTCAACCGCTATCGAAGGAGCGACGATCGATGGGGTAGGATTGGAAGGAGGAGGGTGTTGAGGTGGAAGTGGAATATTAAAGGTAGGAATCGCCGCAGTATTTGCTGCCGCTCGAAGTCGAAAAGTCATAGGAGAATCAGCGATGAATTCGGACGTTGGTTGAACCCTGGTTGACACGGATGGGGTGACCTTCTCTTCATGTTTCTCCTTTTCAATCTTCTTGTCTACTTGCATTTTCTCGTCATCTTCCTCCTCATCGAGTTGAGAGGAGACAAGAATATCCCTCCATTCTTTGAGGGCTTTTCGGATTGGCTTAAGAGGAGTTTGAGTCTTTTGAGACTGAGAGAAACCCTTTTGAGAGCTCATCAGTTTCGCTTTCGTTTGGGACTTGATCTTGGCGGGCGTCTGCGATAGCGCTTGCGCTTCTTCAACTTGAGATGCGACCACACGAAGTTCTTGCGATAGTACAATATCGTCCTAGAGGATCATTCCATTCAATCAACACGTTCAACTAAAGCGGAATATGAAAGCAAAACATAAGTGTATACATTGTCGACAATGCCTTCGACGGCCTCCACGAGTGCGAGGAGACGATCCTGGTCGCCATCTTCTCCCTCCGCCTCTTCGACATCAGCCTCATCATCTTCTCCTCTCTCTTTCTCCTCTTCTTCTCGATGCTCTTCATCAAGTTGGCTCTCGAGATCCTCTTCATCCATAATGTTTTCCATGTGCATCTCATCAAGCAATTGCTGAATGTCGGCATCGGCATCAGCGGAGGCCATCTGGGGCTGGGAGATCTTCGCGGGACCAGGAGAAGGCGGAGGAACGAGCACCTGAACCATCTTAGTGAATGGGTATTCGAATAGCGGAACGGTTTGAGAAGCAACAATCGGAGTCGGTTGTTTCGATATCATCGGATTCAGCGGTTTTCCAATCGATTGAGGAAGCGCGGAAGTAGATTTGATGCGAGTCGGCGAGGTGGCGGCGAAGAGACCGTTCAATCGATGAGCACCTTCCGCACTAAATGCCTGGAAATAAAAATATTATTCAATAATATTTATACGCAATTATATTTTCCTTATCTAATCAATAGAAACTTGAAAGGGAAGATTACCGTGTGGAGTTGGGAGAAACCCGGGACCACCTCAGTAACCATGAGTTTCTGGGATTGAGGACCGTCACCGCCAAGACTCAATGCGGACTCGTCCTGCAGTGAAGAGAGAAAGACCAATAGCATTTCGATGAAAAATATTGTAGAAACATAATATTGTGATAGAAGAAAGCGAGGGTCATACAATGCCAAGAGCTTGCAATGACTCTTTCTCGCGGCGGATGATGTCGGCGATGCGCTCTTGTTGATGCTTCTCCACCTCAGGCATCTTCGGCAGAACCACACGCTTCTGCGAAGAGCCCATCGGAGTTCGAGGCACAACGGGATCCACTATATTACAATATATTATGTTAAAAAAGAAATGCGAAGGGAAAGGTTAGAAGACATACCAGGGCGCCCAGCAGCGCGAGCCTCATTAGCTTTCCGCTGACGCTCGGCCTCCCAGATATGCTCGAGAGAAGCGACGAGACGACCGGATCGAGTCGGATCCTCCGCCGCAATTGCTTCAACATTGAGAATATCTGACATCATATAAACATAAAATCAGACAAGAAAACATCAAGAATATAGAAGATCGTTATGATGAGGAACCAACCAATGGCTACCTTGAATGAAGGCGTCAACCTCGAGGTCAGTATAGGCGGTTTTCTGAAGGGAGGAGAGGAGCTCTTGCTGAAGGACCTCATGTGAAGTCCAAACATGCAATGTCTGCTTTCCTATAGGCGCAGTATCGGAGTTCGCGAACTCCGATCCTCTCCATCGAGAAATGCTGGAATTGGCGCGATCGCCCCATGGAATCTGTGAGACGGCAAGGGAGGGCAGCGGGAGGCGAAACTTAACCCTTGCAAAACGGACCCAATCCATTCCCGCGATATTGAAATCGGCCCTGAAGCACATAAAATGTTAATACACGTATATAAGAATTTATAGAAATTGCAAAAAAAGTGAATATATAAATATCACGGGATGAACGGGGAGTGGTACATGAGATGAAGCTCGGGAGGGAGATGCGCCTCGTAAATCTCGAAAGAGGTGTTGAGGATCGAACCGCTGCGAAGCACCGCACTTACCCTCGTCACCATTCGCGGATTGTAGATGAAGATTTTCAGAAATAACCGCTCCGATGCAGCATAGCCATAGATGGACTTTCCTCGAACAGGCTCGACGGCAAAGACGGTCTGTTCGCTTGATGAATTTCCTCCGCCCGCCTGATTCGAGGAGATGGCGAGATCAAGGGCAACTGAGAGCTTCCGCGCAAACCGCTATCATAAGGACAGCAGTCAGAATTCACTGAAAGAATAATAATAATAACTTATATGATTCTAATTCCCCTTATCACTGTGTAATGTATTGTCCTCCAGAGCCGACTCGCCCAAGGTATCCTCGAGCGCTCTCCGTTGCATCGGGCGTTCCTCTAAGCCCCTTTCCATGTATTCTATATATCATATGCCATAACTAATATGATTCTTATTCCCCTTATCACTGTGTAATGTCCTTGAATTAAAAGGAGGAGGAGAAGGAGGAGGGAAGAGAAGGAAAGATAATAAGGCTAGCTAGGAAAGGGTGAGGATACCTGGGCCTCGGTGGGTTCCTGAGCGCTCATCGAGGTCCACGGAACGGCAACGTAGAGGTAGGGAAAGAAGCGATGCACATTCACTGTCACTTTCTGACCGCCCCTCGTAGAGCCTAAGTAAATGACATGAAAGATAATGACGCAAGTGAAAGAGAAATGATAACATTAGCAAGTGAAGGCTGCAATGAACGATACAACCGCAAGTAAATGGAAAATCAATCGAAGATAACATCAAAGGTGAAAGGGTTTTACATTGCAAGTCGTAAAATGAGGGTTACCGTAGAATCTAACGAGAGGCACAAAGTTGACAGCTGCGCCTTGTTGAGCGCTCCAGCTCACGTCGAGACCAGGGGATGGCCTTGCCATCACGATCTCCACCTTAAGAGCAAATGATATAATTAATGATAAAGGATCGAAAATAAGAGAGAAGAAAAGTTGAGGATCGAGGATAAGTCAGAAACAAACCTGGACGAGCTTCATGGAGAATTCGCCGACCTCGGCCCAGTACTGCTTCTCCGCCTCGGACTCCACGGGCTCCTGCAAGACGAAAACAAAAGGGCTAGACGATAACAAATCTCGTATATCGAAATAAATATCAAACACGCAAAACAAGTCGACGAGGAAAAGAGACAGGGCTCGCCTGGCGAAGGTGTGTTCGTCGAGCTCGCCAACAAACTGGTCTCGATCCAGCCAACGCAATTCAATGAAGACACACTATTTATTCAATATAGAATATAAAATTACATAATCATTTCGTACCATTATTTTTAAATTGATGAGAAGCTTTCCTGAAGGCACGGGGGCAAGGAGGCAAGGGACAACTCAAGACCCGTTTTCCTCGAAAGAGCTTCTCTTCGTCGAGAAGGCCCACTGAGGCCTTATTTATAATACGGAGTCTGTTGTAAATGCAAGGAACAGCTTTTGTTAAGGACAACGAGCGGCCTGTGATGCTTCGCACGTCATGTCAATGGGGCTGTCACGTAGCAAATGACCTCGGAGTTACCGGTAGTAGGCTGTGGCTCGAGGAGTTGGGATAGAGGGACAAGAGGGTCGGGACAAAATTTATTGAAAACCTCTTCCTATTTCAACGGTTAGGGCTACAGGTCTGTTATTGTTCGTAGGTTTGGTCTGAGTCGCGCCTTCGGCCGCGCAAGGTCACCGCCATTTCGTTTTGATGCTGGGCTGAGTGAGAACGAACTCAATTTCAAAAAGCTCAATATTAAACTCTTATTCCAATGCCATCGGCAAGCTTGATAGCGACTTCGATTGGCGTTGCGCATTGTCAGAGTCTTCAGGAGCTTGCACCGGTTGGTCCATTGATCGGATGGAAGTCTTCCATTGCCAAGACAAAGATGATCTCCGAATTAGTAACCCACACGGTGACCTGCAAAGAGCTGGCCACAGGAGAGACAACGAGGGAACGCGCGACCAACGCTATCACCATGGTTTCAACAAACGCCACATCCTGGCGTCACCAAGATGATGATCAGACGCGAGGCAAGGTGAGCGCATCGACGGGGACTGAGGACGGCTCCTTCTCTCCTCCTTCCAAAAGCTCATCTTGGCTTTCATTGACATCATGGCCATTTGTGTTATTATTATTACTATTATTATTAATATTATTTTTATCGATCTTTGATGCTTTTGAATTGAATTGATGGCGCCCAGTGAGAGGCTCTTGCTCGTGTGAGGGCTTGGTGGCATCGAGGACCATCGCATACGATCCAATGAAATACATAATCGACCCCAAAGTCGACAAGATCGCCTTGATGAGAAATAATGTATAATAATATATCGCAGTTTCATCGATTTCGAAAGAGAAGATGGCCAGAACAGTGTAGAGGAGGAAGAAAACCGATCCCGCCAGAAAACCGAAACTCGCATAATGCCATCGCTCTTTCCATACTGTCCTATCGAACCATGGCAAGACTTTCGATTTCATTTGATAATTGTAAAGAATTGCATTAATGATAAAAAGCGAACAACCGACGAGCCAGTGGACTTGGAGATAGAATAGGTTCTCGAGGAGAGACCAAGTGGTGCTCTCCTCGTTGTTGGCAATGTAGATGATGGTCGGAGTGATGAAGAGCATCGTGCCAATCAACATCGTCCACCCTTGTCTAACAATGGAAACATTTCATATTATTTAGGTAATTATAAGAAATCATAATAAGTGGGTGGAATGATGAAGGGAGAGAAAAGGAGGTAGGGCGTGCCCCCAATCGAGCGCGGTCGGCGCCGCGATGCCACGATGATGATCCGTCGACCTTCGCCACAATACAACTAATTCCAAGAACAGCATTGCACCTACACAGCATCAACATGAGCATATGGATATAAGGCAGGTATTTCCTAACAGATATGCATTGAATATGAGTATGAGTATGAATTATAGACTGGCATAAATCCGATGAGTCCCACGTAAATGCATAATATATATATATATATATATATATATATATATGATGGTGAAGCAAATATCAAGTGGCATCGAGGCAGGTAGGGTACCAGCTAAGAGGAAGAGAGCACAGCCGAGGAGGAAGGTGCCGTTCACTTCGCGATCGACGCCCGAGAAGAAGGACCAGACACTCGCCACGATGAAGAACACTGAGCCTGCCTAGATGACAACATTCAATAAATCTATAGAAATAGAAATCAATAGCAAAACAACGATTTAGACGAAGCTTGAGTGGAAGCAAGGAGGAGGAGGTACTGTGAAAATGCAGGCGGCCCAGAGTTTCCACGAGCTGCACGGCCATCGAGACGGCAGGAAAACGCTCCTAGAAAGATAAAATAAGAGGTATTATCGTTATTACGATTAATTGATACATTAATATGACAAATAAGAAGTGAATTTGGAGGGCCTTCGTGGAAATAAAAAAGGTCGACCTCGACGGAGGACAGGAGTCCCCTTCCACAGGTCCGGTCCTCAAATCCAGCGAAACCCCATCGATAATCAATATAATTGCAATGTTTCGCAGTCGTATGAAAGCGAAAGACGGCGTCGCGTGAGGCGTCGTCGAGGGCGAGGGTCGCTCTCTAAGCGAGCAAGCTCGAAACCGAGGGAAGTCCGATGACGAAGAAAAGCGCACCAAGAGACCATTGATTGACAAATTGAATATATCGTTTATATTATATATTGAACTCGTATCGCTCGAGAGATGAGGAGAGCAAGTAACTGAGCTATGGCGGGCGTGCGGCTCGTTCCCCATTCGGCTTCCGTTCCGTCGCTTCGGGTTGCTCTTGTTGAGATTGGCGATTGATTTCACCCATCCGCCTTCCGCAACATCGAGCCCCCTATAAAGGCTATGATGTTAGTCATTGCATTGTGTGTAATCTGACCATGTCGCTCTTCCGTGCCGTCAGGGCGTCGACCGCCTCGCTCGCCTCCGCGCGCTCTTACTCGACCAAGGCACCCGCTCCTCGCATCCTCATCACGGGCTCGCTCGGTCAAATCGGCACTGAGCTCTCCTCGCTGCTCCGCAAGAAGTACGGCGCTGAGAATGTTATCGCCTCCGACGTGCGCCAGCCCGATCAGAAGCTCGCCTCCGAGGGCCCCTTCCGCTACGTCGATGTGACCGACTACAATTCCATCTCCAAGGTGTGCTAATTGTTCTTCTCAGTTTAATCCTCGAAGTGGAAGGAGATGGGGAGGCGTGGAAGGGCGCGCTAAGATCATGAATCTTCGGGGCTCAGGTTTTAATTAATGACCCCTTCTCCCTGCTCCCTCCGCTCTTCTCCAATCCGAATCAATTCCATCAAAATATAATTATCAATATAAAGTATAGATTTTATGATGCAATAGCGATCACTGAGACGAAGGAGAGGGACGTTGAGGTCGACATCTCTCCCAACTCTGAGTTCCCTTGTCCCCCCTTCCGTCCCTTTCGTCCTTCGTCCCCTCCCCCTTTCCCTCCTGTCTTTTCTCCTCCATAAAATTGTTATATTTACATATACATCAATAGATTTAAATAGTATTATCATTCTCGCATTAGGTTGTGGTGGAGGAGCGCATCAACTGGATGATTCACCTGAGCTCCATCCTCTCCGCCGTCGGTGAACGCAACACCAAGAAGTACCTCCTTCTCCTTCTCCTTCTCCTTCACCTCCCTACCACCTTCTCTTTCACCTCCTTTTCCTTAACTTTCCTTCCTCCTCCTACCGCCTTCACCTCTTCCTCTTCTTCCCTTCTCCTTCACCTCCCTCCTTCACCTCCTTCTCATTCACCTCCATCTCCTCCATCTCCTTCACCTCCTTCTCCTTTACCACCTTCTCCCTTTTCTCCTCTTTCTCTTTCTCAGCTCTTCTTTTCTCTCTTCTCCTCTCTCCTCCCTTCTTCATCATCTTCCATCTCCTTCTCCTTTCCTCTCTCGTCCTCTTTCTGACGATCGCCTCTGATGATAGGGCGATCGAGTTGAACGTGCGTGGTATCGAGCATGTCATGGAGGTCGCGCGCGAACACAATCTCCGCGTCTACGCCCCCTCCTCTATCGCCGCCTTTGGTCCCTCCACTCCTCAGGTATCTCTTTCTCCTCCTTCCCCTCTTTTCCTCCACTTTTCCCTTTTCCTTTTTCGCTTCCCCACCTCCTCTTCTTCTCTTTCTCCTTCTCCTTCTCCTTCTTCTCCATGGCAGTTGTCATGGTTCTCAGCGGTTGGGTTCTCTTTAGGTTCAGACTCCCGATGAGGTCATCATGCGTCCCACCACCATCTACGGCGTCTCCAAGGTCCTCCCTCTCCTTTTCCTTCTCTATATCTTTCTCCTCCTCTATCTCTTTCTCCTCCTTCTCCTTTTCTTTTTCTGTCCCCCCATCCCTCCCCCCTGTCTCGGATCGTCCGCCTTCTGATGATCTCCTATCAGGTTTACCTTGAGCTCCTCGGTGAGTACTATTGCCAGAAGTTCAAAGTCGACTTCCGCTCCATCCGCTACCCCGGCATCTTGTCCTCCGAGGTTGCTTATCATTTCCTTCCACCTCTTCTTTCTCTTCCTCCCTCTCTTTCTCTTTCTCTTTCTCCTTCTCCTCTGTTCCCTTCTCCTTTTTCTTCCCCTTCTCCTTCTCTTTCTCTTTCTCTTTCTCCTCTTTTCCCTTCTCCTTATCCTTCTCCTTCTCTTTTCTTCTTCCTCTTTCTCTTTTTATGATTGCTAAGAGTTTGCTATTGTTAGACTCTCCCTGGCGGCGGCACGACCGACTACGCGATTGACATCTTCTACAAGGCCGTCAAGGATGAGAAGTACACTTGCTTCCTCGCCAAGGTATCCTTCGCCTTCATCCTCTCTTTCCCTTCTCCCGTTGCATTTCTCTTTGCTTCTCTTTCTGATCTCGTTTCCGTTCTCTTTCGCTTACTCGTTTCGATAGGACGTCGCCCTCCCGATGATGTACATGCCCGACTGCCTCCGCGCCACCGTCCAGCTCCTCGAGGTCCATCTTCGCTCTTCCACCGAGTCTCGTATTCGCTATATCCCTTCCTCTATCGCTATCACTCCCCCTATCGATTCTTATGATCGTTATTACTTGTCACTTCTCTCACAGAATTTCATTTTCGTTATCTCTTCCCCCATCGATCCTGATACTCGTTACCTCATTTCCCTCATTAACGCTAATGATGGCTATTACTCCTCTCAGCGATTCTCATGATGGTAACCATTGCTCCTCTAGGCGCCCAACGAGGTTCTCACTCAGCGCACCTACAACTTGGCCGCCATCTCCTTCACTCCCGAGGAGATCGCCGCTGAGATCAAGCGTCAGCTCCCTAAGGGCTCCAAGTTCTCTGTGCGTTTCAGCTCAAAAGTGACATATTTATTGTTGTTTTCAATCTTGAAAGTGATTCGGGCTTTTTGCGATTAGGTTGACTATGAGCCCGACTTCCGCAACAACATTGCTCTGTCGTGGCCGCGTTCCTTGGACGACAAGAACGCCCGCAAGGACTGGAAGTGGCAACACGAGTTCGGCCTCGAGCAACTCACCAAGGACATGCTCGAGAAGATTGGCAAGCGCGTCAACAACAAGTAAAGGAGGACCGACTCTCCGCTCCGATTCTTCCCATTTTTGTGCAGCTGCTATTAGAGCCCATTCAGAAAGTTTATCGTGCATTTCCTAGAATTGAATGTATGCTAGAAATAAATGCCAAATCCCCTTTGCTTCCCCCTGAAATACCTCATCATCCACCTCGACGAGTATGAAACATCCTTTTTGGCGGAGCTGCCGAGTTCGCAATTGTCCACAAATATCGATTCAATCAATGCTAACAATCAGAAAGGAGAAAGGAGCTCGGTGGAGGCCGTCATAAACGTGTTCATTTCTAACAATCTTACACAATTGATTTCGGCAGTCACAGGGAGTTCTCAATGGATGAATGCATAGCAATAAGAAGTGGCAACAGAAGGAGGTGATGAGAGCGGATCTGTGCATTTGACTAAAAGAACAGAGTTAACGGGTGTGGGTGAGAGGGGTGAGCTAGTGAGCTAGTCGTCAGAGAGGTCGATCACTGCCGCTGATGCAGCCCGAGGAGGCGGACCCGTCTCTATGCGAAGTGTCGTATATCAATGTGATTTGTCACAGTAAACGTCATACAAAAAGAGGTCCGTACTCGCTTTCTTGGCTGGCGGAGGGCCGGCGCTGTCATCGTCATCATCATCGGAGTTTGACTCGTCATCGTCATCGCCATCGCCCTCCTTGCGCTCCCTCTTGATGCCCTTCCTCTCCCTCTCGTAAGTTCCGTCGTTATTTATCCGCACCTGACAACGAATGTAACAATCAAACTACCACAACAAATTTGCAAGACAAAAGTGAAGGAGGACCTCGCTCGCAGAGGGAAACTCGTTGACGAGGCGCTGGAAATATTGGTCGACGATCAAGTCGGCATAGAAGGTGAGCTTATCGCAAATGGGACAGCGGAACTTGGCTGCCTTGAGGTTGATGTGTATGTAGGACGAAAGCTCAAAACACTGCAAATGGCCGCAATCGGCACCTCGAGATGGGACCTGCAGAACATGTCGGAATGAAGAAGAGGTGGCGGAATGAGGAGATAGAGAAAGCTGTATGGACCTGAATGCGAGCGAGGGAGAGAGGGCACTTGAGCTTGACAACGCGATACATGTCAACCACATCGTCATCATCTCCATTGCCGAACAGCCTCAGCACTCGCTCCTTGGACTCATCAAATGTGTACTGCAAGGATTTTCGAGAGTGAGTAACGAGCGGTTGAGACAAGAAGGTATGGGCCGTACGGGTCGAGACTTCACCTCCTGGATGAGCTGGTCGACTGCGCGAGTCTGATACGCCATCACGCTTAGTTGGAACTCCTACAAAAGAAAGGAGAATGAGGAGGGAGGGAGAATGCCAGAATGGGAGGTGATTGTCGTACCGGCCCAAACACGGCGGTCTCGTCCGTCAGGATAATTGTATTCGTTCCCTCAATGACATTCTTGGAGATGTCGACGCCACGACCAACTGTCAGCTAATGGGAAAGGGTCGTGAGGAAAGGAGGAGAGCGATTCGAAGGAGACGGAGTCTTAGGGTAATCTTTCGGAAAGGGTTCTATTTGTGTTCCGGACGATCGGAAATAGGACCTAGTTGGGGTGATTGGGTGAGCCCCTCATTCCTTCTTTCTCTTCTCCTCCCATGGCGGCCGCTCCTGCCAAGAACCTATTCAAGATTGTGCTCCTCGGTGATGGTGGTGTGGGTAAAAGCTGTCTGAC
>Ga0154020_10005723_pt1 | contig 14608 bp, 11 predicted proteins | sample Klosneuvirus_201_FD_109709 | JGI IMG/M metagenome (GOLD analysis project Ga0154020, IMG submission 109709) | Active sludge microbial communities from wastewater, Klosterneuburg, Austria - Klosneuvirus_20160825_MG | ecosystem: Engineered > WWTP > Aerobic digester > Activated sludge | place...
ACTTCATCACCGACAGGAAGTCCACCGCGAACAGCTACATCGCGGGCCTCACGCTGTCCTGGGACGTCCCGCGCCCGGGTGAGATCGCGGCGCGCGAGGCGGCTGCAGCGGGGCGCATCGAGGAAGCGCGGGCGCTGCTCCTCCAGGCCGAGTGGGAGCTCGTGCGCGATGTCCGCCTGGCCTGCGTGCGGCTCGCCGCGGCCGAGGCGGGCCTCGCCCTCAACGCCGATCAGACGCAGATCGCCGAGCGCACCGTCTCCTTCTTCGGAGACGCCCGGCGCCTGGGCGCGGCGACCGCGATCCAGGACCGGCTCGCGAGCGTGGCCGCCGCGAGGATCTTCGCCGATCAAGCCCGGCTCGACCTCGAAGCGACCGACGCCCGGCAGACGCTGCTCGCGCTCCTGGGCCTGCCCCCCCGCACGCCGCTCGTGCTGCAGGGCGGCGCGGCGCTCCTCGACCCGGCGCCCCAGGAAGGCGACGCCGAGGCGCTCGTCATCGAGGCTCTGGGCCACCGTCCCGACCTCGTCGCGCTCGCGGCCCAGCACGCCCAGGCCGAGGCCCGGCTCCGTCTCGAGGAGGCGGGGCGATGGCCCCAGCTCTCGATCGGCAGCGGCATCGGGATCGAACTCCCGTTCTTCAGCCGCTTCAACGCGCCGGCCGTCGAGACCGCTCGTCGCGCGCGAGCCGTCGCGCGCATGCGGTTCGAGGCGGCGGTGCACGACGTCCGGCGCGACGTTCACGCGGCGCATGCCCGGCTCCGCCTCTCGAGCGCGCTGGTCCGCCGCCTCGTCGAGACCCTCGTGCCCGCGGTCGACGAGAGCCTGCGCCTGACCCGGCTGGCCGTGGAGGCTGGTGAGTTCACGGCCTTCGAGGTCCTGACCGCGCAGACCCAGGCCCTGGACGCTCAGACCGAGCTCCTCGGCGCGCGAGCCCGGCAGGCCGAGGCCCGGGTCGCGCTCGACGCCGCCAGCGGTCGGTTGACCCCCACCCCCGAGCCCTTGCCCCCGGTCGACGGGGAGGAGACGCCATGACCTTCTTCCACGGACGTTTCGTCCTGAGCGCCCTCGTCCTGCTCGCGCTCGCGGGCTGCCCCGGCAAGCCCAAGCCGGCTGGAGACGGACACGACCACGGCGCCGAGGGAGGTGGCCACGAGGAGGAGGGCCACGGCGGCCACGAGGAGGAGGGCCACGGCGGTCACGACCACGGCGAGCACGGGGAGAGCAGCGACGAGGTCAAGCTCACGAAGGACCAACTCGCGTCCTCGGGCGTGAAGACCGAGACGGCCGGCGTCGGCTCCGTCGCCACGACGCTGCCGGTCACGGCCGTCGTCACGGCGGACCTCGACGCGCAGGTGCACGTGACGCCGAAGGTCCCGGGCGTCGTCCGCGCCGTGCGCAAGCAGCTCGGAGACAAGGTCGCGACGGGCGACGTCCTGTGCGAGATCGACAGCGTCGAGGTCGGGCAGGCCGCCGCAGAGTGGGTCAAGGCACGCACGCTGCTCGAGTCCCAGCGGGCCATCCTCGTCCAGGAGGAGACGCTGCTGGGCCGTCGAGTCGAGCTGGCCGAGACGATCCTTGCGCGCGAGGAGCGACTGAAGTCCCAGGAGATCGGGACGGTGCGCGCGTTCTACGAGGCGGAGCAGAAGCTCGCCGAGGCCAAGCTCGACCGGGACCGCCGGCTGCTCGAGGTCCGGGCCGCCGTCCGACAGCTCGAGGTCGAGCAGGCCGCGACCCGGTCGCGTCTCTCGGTCATGGGCCTCGCGAAGGAGGACATCGAGCGCCTCGCCGAGGACGACGGCAGCCTCGGGAGCGACCTGGGTCGGATCAGGGTCCGCGCCGCCGCGGCGGGCCTGGTCGCGGCCCGGCACGTCACGCTCGGCGAGTTCGTCGAGCCCGCGGACGTCCTCTTCGAGGTGCACGATATGTCGCGGGTGTGGGTCGAGGCGCGCGTGTTCGAGAAGGACCTCCGCCTCGTCCGCACCGGACAGAAGGCGTGCGTGAAGCTCGAGGCCTTCCCGGGGGCGTGCTTCGACGGCCGGGTGGCCCTGATCGGGGCGTCGCTCGACCGCGAGAGCCGGGCGGCGGTCGTGCGGATCGAGCTCGCGAACCCGTCGAGCGACGTCTGGCCCGAGGACTTCCCGATCCGGCCCGGCATGTTCGGCATGGTCGAGCTGATCCTCGAGGAGCGCATGGCGCCGGTCGTCCTGGCGGAGACGGCGATCGTTCACGAAGGTGCGCAGACCTTCGTCTTCGTCCGCGAGGCCGAGGACGCGGCGGGCGCGACCTTCGAGCGCCACGAGGTCGTGATCAAGGACGCGGGAGCAGGCCGCGTCGAGGTCGTCTCGGGTCTCGAGGCCGGCGCCGTCGTCGCGACGTCGGGGTTGTTCACGCTGAAGTCGGTGGCTCGCCAGGGCGAGCTCGGCGGCGGTCACACGCACTGATGACGAGGACGAAGCGGTCGGCAGGGGCCCGTGCCCCAAGGGACGAGCGCCCGATGGCTCGTCCGGAACACAGGAGGCGCTCGTGATCTCGGGCATCGTCGACGCGTCGCTGAACAACCGGCTCCTGGTCCTGATCGCCTGGTTCCTCATCGCCGTGATCGGCGTGGGGTCCCTCCAGTCGCTCCCGATCGACGCCGTTCCGGACGTGACCAACGTCCAGGTCCAGGTGCTCACGAACAGCCCCGGGCTCGCGCCGGAGGAGGTCGAGCGGTTCATCACCTTCCCCGTGGAGATGGCCATGTCGGGGCTGCCCGCGCTCGAGGAGGTGCGCTCCGTCTCCAAGTTCGGCCTCTCCGCAGTGACGGTCGTGTTCGAGGAGGGCACCGACATCTACTGGGCGCGCCAGCTTATCGCCGAGCGCCTGGTCGTGGCCAAAGAGGAGATCCCGTCCGGGTACGGGGAGCCGGAGATGGGTCCGATCTCGTCGGGCCTGGGCGAGATCTACCAGTTCGAGGTCAAGGGCGCGGGCAAGACCTCCATGGAGCTGCGCACGATCCTCGAGTGGCAGGTCACGCCCCGGCTGCGCAGCGTGCCCGGCGTCGTCGAGGTGAACGCGTTCGGCGGCGAGCTCAAGTCGTACCAGGTGACGATCGACCCGAACCGCCTGGTCTCGTTCGGCATCCCGCTCTCGCGGGTGTTCGAGGCGATCGAGCGCAACAACCGGAGCGTCGGCGGCGGGTACATCGAGCACGAGGGCGAGCAGTACCTCGTGCGCGGGGAGTGCCTGATCGAGGGCCTCGCCGACCTGTCCCGCGTCGTCGTGGGCAAGGACGACGATGGCACGCCGATCACGATCGAGCGCCTGGGCAAGGTCGAGCTCGCTCCCGTGATCCGGCAAGGCGCCGTGACCCGGGACGGCGACCGCGAGGCCGTGGTCGGCATCGTCATGATGCTCATGGGCGCCAACTCCCGGACGGTGGCGCGCGACGTCCACGCGAAGGCCGAGGAGATCCAGCGGACCCTGCCGGACGGCGTCACGATCGACACGTTCTACGACCGGACGGAGCTCGTCGACCGGACGATCCACACCGTCGGCAAGAACCTGCTCGAGGGCGGCGCGCTCGTCGTCCTCGTGCTCCTGCTCCTGCTCGGGAACATCCGCGGCGGGCTCATCGTGGCCGCGGCGATCCCGCTCTCCATGCTCGTGGCCGCGACGGCCATGCGCATCGCGGGGCTGTCGGGCAACCTCATGTCGCTCGGCGCCATCGACTTCGGCCTGATCGTCGACGGTTCGGTGGTGCTCATCGAGAACGTGGTCCGCTACCTGGCGCACCACAAGGACGACCCGCGCCCGCACATGGACAAGATCCGTGCGGCGTGCCACGAGGTCGCCCGGCCGGTCGTCTTCGCCGTGGGGATCATCGCCATCGTCTACGTGCCGATCCTCGCCCTGCGCGGGATCGAGGGGAAGATGTTCGGGCCGATGGCCCTGACCGTCGTGTTCGCGCTCGTGGGCTCGCTGGCCTGCGCGCTGACGCTCATGCCCGTGCTCGCCTCGTTCGCGCTCAAGAACGTGTCCGAACACGAGCCGCTCCTGTTCCGCCTCTGCAAGCGAGCCTACGAGCCCTTCCTGGCCCGGACCCTGCGGCATCCGCGGGTCACGGCCCTCGTGGCGATCCTGGCCTTCGTGGCCAGCCTGTGCCTGGCGCCGTTCCTGGGCGCAGAGTTCATCCCCCGGCTCGACGAGGGCGCGATCGCGCTCCAGATCTGGCGCATCCCGAGCATCTCGCTCGAGCGCAGCAACCAGCTCAGCCTCGACGCCGAGAAGGTCATCAAGTCGTTCCCCGAGGTGAAGACCGTCGTCTCGCGCACCGGACGACCCGAGATCGCGACCGACCCAATGGGCGTCGAGATCAGCGACACGTACCTCATCCTCGAACCGCCGGACACATGGCGGTTCCCGGACAAGGACGCTCTCGTCAAGGAGATCGACAAGGCGCTGAAGGCGCGCCTGCCCGGCGTCATGTTCAGCTACAGCCAGCCCATCGAGCTCCGCGTCTCCGAGCTCATCAGCGGCGTACGCTCGGATGTCGGGATCAAGGTCTTCGGTGACGACATCGAAGGCATGAAGCGCGTGGCCGACCAGGTCGCGGCGGTGGTCGGTCGCGTCCCTGGCGTGGTCGAGGCCAAGGCCGAGCAGACGACTGGTCTGCCGTACCTGCGGGTGCGCGTGAAGCGCGAGGTGCTCGCCCGCCTCGGGATTGACGCCCAGGACGTGCTCGACGTCGTGGAGACGATCGGCGGCAAGCCCGTCGGAACCGTCGTCGAGGGCCAGCAGCGCTTCGGGCTCCAGGCGCGCTTCGACGCCTCGACCCGGGCGACGCTCACAGCGCTCGCCAACCTGCCCGTGGCGCTGCCGGAGGGGAAGAGCCCCGACGGGTGGCCTGGCACGGTCCCGCTCGGCCAGCTCGCCGACCTCGACCTCGAGAACGGCCCGGCGCAGATCAGCCGCGAGCGGGTCAGCCGGCGCATCACGATCGAGCTCAACGTCCGCGGTCGCGACCTGGCCTCGACCGTCGCCGACGCCCAGGCGGCCGTCCTGAAGGATGTGAAGCTCCCGCCCGGCTGGTCGGTCGAGTGGGGCGGGCAGTTCCAGAACCTGCAGTCGGCCTCGGCCCGCCTGCGCATCCTGGTCCCGCTGGCCCTGCTCCTGATCTTCGTGCTCCTGTTCACGACCTTCAACTCGATGAAGCTGGCCGCGCTGATCTTCCTCAACGTCCCGCTCGCGGTGACGGGCGGGGTCTTCGCGCTCGCGCTCCGCGGCTATCCCTTCTCGATCTCGGCGGGCGTCGGCTTCATCGCGCTGTTCGGCGTGGCCGTGCTCAACGGCGTCGTGCTCCTGAGCTACGTCGTCCAGCGCTGGCAGGACGGCCTCCGCGGTGAGGACGCCGCGCGCGAGGCCGCGCTCGCCCGGCTGCGGCCGGTGCTCATGACCGCGCTCGTCGCATCGCTCGGGTTCGTCCCCATGGCGCTGGCGACGTCGGCCGGCGCCGAGGTCCAGCGGCCGCTCGCGACCGTCGTCATCGGCGGCCTCTTCACCTCGACGCTGCTCACGCTGCTCGTCCTGCCGACGCTCGCCTCTCGCATGTCGCCGGACGGGCTGCCGACCGCCCCCACACCGGCGACTCCGCATGCGTCCGCTCCGCACGCCTCGGGGCCGGCCGTCGACTCGGCACCGGCAGCTCCGACCGCCCCCGATCCGTCCCCACCCCCATCGACTTCAACCCCGACGGTCGGGGAATTCCCGTCCGTGGACAAGGAGGACCTGTGAAGCGTCTCGCGCCTCTCGTCGTTCTGCTGCTCCTGGCTGGCACCACTCTCATGGGCTGCCCCGGGAACTCATCGAGCACCCCCGCCCCGGCCGCCGACACCAAGCACGCTGACGGCAATGGCCACGATCACGGAAAGACGGAGCCTGGGCACAAGGACGGCGACGGCCACGACCACGGCAAGACGGAGCCCGGGCACAAGGACGACGACGGCCACAAGCACTGACGCGCATGACCGTCCTTCGCTTCCGCATGACCGGGATGGACTGCGCCGAGGAGACCGCCGCCCTCCGTGACGAGGTCGGCCCCGTCGTCGGCGGCGCGGACCGCCTCGCCTTCGACGTGCTCGAGGGCATCATGACGGTCCGCGTCGACGCCGGCTTCGCGGTCACGCCGGAGTCGGTCGTCGCGGCCGCGCAGCGCGCGGGCGTCGGTGCGTCCCAGATTTCAGAGACCGAGGCACCTCGCGAGGAGGACGCGAGTCGCAACGGCCCCACGATCGCGGCGGCCGCGAGCGCGGGCCTGACGATCGCCGGATTCGCTACGCACGCCGTCCTCGCGGGCGGCGTGGCGACCGCCTTCGGCTCGGAGGGCATGGGGACCGTGACCGCGGTCCCCATGGCCGCTCGGGCGATGTACCTGGTCGCGATCATCGCGGGCGCGTCCCACGTGGTCCCGAAGGCGCTGGGGGCGGTCCGCCGCCTCCGCCCCGACATGAACCTGCTCATGACCCTGGCCGTGGTCGGGGCGATCGTGCTCGGCGAGTGGCTCGAGGCCTCCGTCGTGAGCACGCTCTTCGCGCTCTCCCTGGCGCTCGAGGCCTGGAGCGTCGGCCGGGCGCGCCGGGCGATCCGCGCGCTCATGGACCTGAGCCCGCCGCAGGCGACCGTCCTGCGCGAAGGGGGAGGAGAGGACTCCGTCGTCCCGACGGCCGTCAAGGTGGGCGACCGGGTCCTGGTCCGGCCTGCGGAGCGCATCCCCATCGACGGCGAGGTCCTCGTCGGCACGAGCGCCGTGAACCAGGCGCCGATCACCGGCGAGAGCGTCCCCGTGCTCAAGGAGCCGGGCGCCGAGGTGTTCGCCGGCACGATCAACGGCGACGGCGCGCTCGAGGTGAAGTGCACCCGCGCGGCGACCGACTCGACGCTCGCCAAGATCGTGCGCATGGTCGGCGAGGCCCAGTCGCGTCGCAGCCCGTCGGAGCGCTGGGTCGAGAAGTTCGCGCAGGTCTACACGCCGGTCGTCCTGGCCGTGGCGCTCCTCCTGGCCGTAGGTCCGCCGCTGGTCCTGGGCGCTCCCTGGTCGGAGTGGGTCTACCGCGGGCTCGTCCTACTCGTGATCGGTTGCCCGTGCGCGCTCGTGATCTCGACGCCCGTCAGCGTCGTCGCGGCGCTCGCCGCGGCCGCCAGCAACGGCGTCCTGGTCAAAGGAGGCGAGCACATCGAGACGCCGGCGAAGCTCCAGGCGATCGCCCTCGACAAGACCGGGACGATCACCGAGGGCCGGCCCGAGGTCACTTCGATCGAGGCCGTCACCGGTCACGACGAGCGCGAGGTGCTCGAGCTCGCCGCGGCGCTCGAGAGCCGCAGCGACCATCCGCTGGCCCAGGCGATCGTCCGCCACGCCAAGGAGCGCGGCGTGTCGGTCGGCGCGGCTACCGACGTGAAGGCGATCCAGGGCAAGGGGCTCAGCGGCTCGGTCGCCGGCCGGCTCCACTGGCTGGGCTCACACCGCTACCTGGAAGAGCGCAAGCAGGAGACCCCCGAGGTCCACGCCAAGCTGGAGGCGCTCTCCGCGGACGGCCACACGGTCGTCGTCGTGGGGACCGACGACCACGTGTGCGGCTTCGTGGCCATGGCCGACCGCGTGCGCCCCGAGTCCGTCGCGGCCCTGAAGGCGCTGCGCGAGGCCGGCATCAAGCACCTCGTGCTCCTCACGGGCGACAACGCCGGGACGGCCCGCGCTGTCGCCAAGGTCGCGACGCTCGACGAGGTCCACGCCGAGCTCATGCCAGCCGACAAGGTGACCGCGGTCGAGGGGCTCGTCGCGAAGTACGGCTTCGTGGCCATGGTGGGCGACGGGGTCAACGACGCTCCCGCGCTGGCGCGCGCCTCGCTCGGCATCGCCATGGGCGCGGCCGGCAGCGACGCCGCGATCGAGACCGCCGACGTGGCGCTCATGTCGGACGACCTCTCGAAGTTGCCCTGGCTGATCCACCACTCGCGCCGGACCGTCCGCACGATCCGCCAGAACGTGGTCTTCGCCCTGGGAGTCAAGGGCCTGTTCGTCGTCCTGACCCTCGCCGGCGTCGCGACGCTCTGGCTCGCGATCGCGGCCGACATGGGCGCATCGCTGCTCGTGATCGCCAACGGCCTGCGGCTCCTCCGTCGTGCGCATCCTGGTCCTTGAGGACGACCCGCGGGTCGCCAGCTTCCTTCGACGAGGCCTGGAGGCCGATTGTCATGTCGTCGACGTGGCGAGCACCCGCGCGGACGCATTCCGGCGCGCGACGAACGGGACGTTCGACGTGTTGATCTTCGACCTGGGGCTCTTCGGAGCCGACGGCCACGATGTGCTGCAGCGCCTGCGCCGCGAGGGCAACGCCGCGGGCGTCATCGTGCTGGCCCGCAAAGGCACCCAGGATGACCGCATCCGGGCCCTGGAAGAAGGTGCGGACGACTGTCTCTTGAAGCCGTTCAGCTTCGCCGAGCTCGCCGCGCGGGTCCGCGCGCTGCAGCGCCGTCTCACGCGCTCGTTCGAGCTCGTCCTGCGAGCGGGAGACGTGCACTTCGACCTCGCCCGCCATCGCGCGACGGTGGGCGGGAGGCCCATCGAGCTGACCCCGCGCGAGTACCAGCTCCTCGAGTACTTCATCAGGAACCCGGGCGGGGTCCTGAGCCGGGCGATCCTGGCGGACCGCGTGTGGGGGCTCGACTTCGACACCGGCACGAACTGCATCAGCGTCTACGTGAGCTACCTGCGCAGGAAGCTGGCCGAGGTCGGGAGCCAATGCACGATCGAGACCGTCCGGGGTGTCGGCTACGCGTTCAAGCCCGGCGCTTCGCAGCCGGGCCAAGGGGACGGCCGTGGTCCGTGAGCGTCGACGCGGCGGCGTGGGAGCCGGCGGATCCATGAGCCCACCGCCGTGGCCTCGCGCCGTACGGAGCGCCATACGAGCGGAAGTCCGAGTGGACGGGCGCATCGGGCGCGCCGTCCTTCCATGACGAGCTGGTCCGATACGAAGGAGGGTCTCCGAATGACGAAGTGGGTCCGGTGGCCGATCGTTGCGCTGCTGCTTCTCCTCCCGCTGTCCCTGACGGGGTGTCCTACGACACCCGACAACGAGGCTGATCGCAATCGCCAGCCACACTCCGAGGGCGACGGCCACTCTCACTAGTCGGGCGCGGGGGCCGCGCACTGAGGCCTCGCGGTCCGAGGGCGCTCGGTGAGTACGGCGCGCGCGATGTCGCGCGCGCCTAGCTTCGGGCGCGAGTCGCCCTCGATGGCGACGCCAGGTCGAGCCACTTCAGCCAAGACTGATGCCGTGACCAGGAGATGTGCACCCGCCATGAGCGAGTCCGAGCACCCTCAGCGACGCCTGTCAGTCAACGCTGCCCCGCCGCGCGAAGGCCTCGCCGTCCGAGCGCCGCTCCTTCTGGTGACCTCCGGGTCCCGCGTCCTGCTCGCGCTCGTCGATGAGGCCGCGCTCAAATTGCTCGCGGCTACCGCGCCCGCCGTGCTCATCGCCGCCCTCGGCCACTGGACCGGCGTCGCCGGCCTCCTCGGCGACCGTCTCGCGCGCCTGGGTCGCCACCCGGACCTCGTCCTCGCAGGGGGGATCGTGCTCCTCGGCCTCGCCCTGGCCGCGCGGGCGCGGACGCGCGCTGAAGAGGGCGACCGGTCCGACCGTGGGTGCGCTTCGCGAGGTCGTCGTGAGACAGCGGAGCCGTCGAGCGCCGTGCTGGGGGTCGCGTGACCGGGGAGCCGATCGCGGTCTCGCCTCCGCCGCACGAGCGATCGCCGATCGCCCGGAGCGCGCTGGCGCTCGTCGCCCTCGCCATCGGCGTCGCGACGCCGCTCGCGATCGAGCGCGTCGTGCGGGACGTCGATCCGGCGGCCGCGGTGCTCGTCGCGTGGTACGGCGAGCTCGACCTCGTGCTCGGGCGACGCACGGCGTACATGGGAGACACCGACGACTTCCGGGGCCAGCTCGATCCCTGGAGCCAGCCCTTCGCGACCAGCGAGCTGGACGTGTCGGGCCCGAACGCCGAGGAGCCAGTCGTGCTGCTGCTCCCTTACTCGCGGGGACCCACGGGTGACATCGGCGTCGCCAGCGCAGCAGCGGCCTGCGCAGCGGATGCGTCGGGATGGCGCTCGGTCCAGGCGCTCCTGTGGCGCTGGCCCGCCGGCGCGGTCATCGGCGCGTGGGTCTGGTTGCTCGGCCTCGCCGTCCTCCTCCCTCGACGGGCCTCGCACCGGGCCGAGGTGAGCATCGGTCTCGTGTCCGCGCTCCCGGCCGCGCTGTTCGCCGCGCTCCTCCTCGGAACTGGCATCGCCGCGGCGCTGGGTGAGAGCGTCGCGCCTCGCACGCTGCGACCCGACCTCGCGGTCGCGGGGACGGTGGCGCTCCTCGGCGTGCTCGGGGCCATCGGCGCGCGTGCGCGAGCGCGCGCCCGGCCCGACGGCTCCGACCTCGAATCGCACGTCGGTCGCGAGGGCTCGGCCGGCCGTGCCCGTCCTGCTCTCGCCCTCGCCATGTTCGGCCTCGTCGTCGCGTGCGCGGTCCCGCCGGAGATCAGTCACGCGATCCGCAGCGTGGACCCGCACGCCGCGGTGCTCGTGGCCTGGGTCGGCGAGGTCGACGTGCTCGACCTCGACTTCGACGTGCCCCGCTTGACCTTCGCCTTCGAAGGCGCCCGCTTGGCGAAGCTCGACGCGCAGACCGATCCTTGGGGTCGTACCTTCGTCGCCGTGACCTACCGTGTCGACGTGAAGGAGAGACCCCGGCAATCCCTGCCCGCCTCGCTCGACGATGACAAGCGAGCTCCTCCGCTCGGGCCCTACATTCCGCGCGAGGTCCCCCGCCCCGAGCCCGTGCCCGAGCCCGAGTTCGAGGTCGTCGTCCTCGAGGGGCAGGACCTGAGCAGGGAGCTGCCCCCGGTGAGCCCCGCCAACATCCAGGCGGAGGCTCGTGCCTTCGGTCCCTTCGCCACCTTCTCCCCCATCCAGCTGGCCTACGCGCGGGGCCCAGGGACGCTGATCGGCGTGGAGGACGCCAGGAGCCGGGCGCGGTGGCCGTGGGTGCACGCGCTCGCGTGGCGCTGGCCCCTCGGCGCGCTGCTCGGCGCGTGGGCGTGCGCGCTCGCCGTCGCGCTGCGAGTCCCGCGGCTCGGCTCACGCGTGGACGAGGCCGCGCTCGTGCTCGCGGTCAGCCTTCCGGCCGTGGTCGTCGCGACCCTCCTCCTCTGGATCGGCGTCGCCGGCCTCGTCGGCGAGCACCTCGCACGTCCGAGCCTGCGGCCCGACCTCGCGATCTCCGTCGCGATCGTGCTCCTCGCCATCGCCCTGGCGATCGGTGCGCGGGCGTCGCGGAGTGTGAGGTGACGCCGGCCGTCGGCCTCGACGGAGACGTCGCGCCCGTCGAGCCCGTCGCGAGCTCGCCTCCGCCGCCGGAGCGATCACCGGCCGCCCGGAGCGTGCTCGCGCTCGTCGCGCTGGCCATCGGCGTCGGGACGCCACTCGCGATCGAGCGCACCGTCCGCGCTGTCGATCCGGCGGCGGCGGTGCACGTCGCGTGGTACGGCGAGCTCGACCTCCTGATCGAGTGGACGTCCGTCTACTTCCCCGGCTACGACTTCACCGGACAGGTCGACCCATGGGGGTATCCTTTCGAGTCGACCACGGTCGAGTACCCCCGCGACCCCATTGGCGGACAGGAGTCGGGAAGGGCGACGTACCGCGCGCCGTACTCCCGGGGTCCGCCCTCGGAGCTCGGGCTGCGGGAGGCGTCGATCTACCCGGGCGCTGGCCCCGCGAGGCCGCCACACGTGCAGGCGCTCGTGTGGCGCTGGCCGCTCGGTGCGCTCGTGTGCGCGTGGGTGTGGTCCGTCGGCCTGGCGACGGGCTGGCCACGTCGAAGCTCGCGCGCGGCGGAGGTCGCGCTCGGCCTCACGCTCGGGCTCCCGGCCGCGCTGCTCGCGGCGATCCTCCTCGTGTCCGGCATCGCCGAGGAGCTGGGCGAGCGGGTGGCGCCGAAGACCGTGCGACCCGACCTCGCCGTGGCGGGCACGGTCGCGCTCGTCGGCGCGCTCGGGGCCGTCGGAGCTCGCGCCCGTGCGCCGCTGTCGGCTGGAGGCGGCCGTCCAGGTGGTCGTGCTCGCCGCTGGACGCCGTGGCTCCTCGGCCTGGCCGTGGCGGTCGCCGTCCCGCACACGATCCGCTGCGTGGCGCGCTCTCTCGATCCGCACGCGGCGGTGCTCGTGGCCTGGGTCGGAGCGCCGTGCGCCCTGGGCGGCCACCTGCCCGAGCGCTACATCATCGTCAAGTCGCGACCGGAAGCCCGGCTGGACCCGTGGGGGACACCCTTCGTGGGCACGGACGGATTCGACGAGTCGGTGGGCGTCTACCTCGGGGATCGCGGCTCCGTCTGCTCGCGAGGGGGAGACCCGGGCGAGATCGCCCCAGGCCCCGCGGACGTCTACGCGAAGTACGGTCTCGACTTCACCGAATCGAGCGGAGCCGCGCTGTTCGTAGACGCGAGGCCCCTGGGAGTCTCTCGCGGGCTGAGCTGGATCGACCTCGATGAGGCGGTCACGCGTGCGAGGCCCGTGTGGATTTTCGCGCTCGCATGGCGCTGGCCGATCGGCGTGGCGCTCGGCGCCTGGCTCGCGATGCTCGGCTTCGCGCTGCACCTCCCGCGGCGCGCTCCGTGGCCCGCCGAGGGTGCGCTCGTCGTGGCGACGGCCGCGCCCGGGCTCCTGATCGCGGGGCTCGCTTACGGAACAGGGATCGCGGACTCGCTCGGCGTCCAGGTACCCGACCTCGCGATCACCGCGCTCCTGACCCTCCTCGCCGTCGGCCTCGCGATCGCCGCGCGGCGCGCGCGATGGCGAGCACGAGCGTCTCAGGAGGCGGAGTGACGCCTGCCGTCGACGTCGAGGGACCCATCGCGCCCGTCGAGCCGTTCGAGTGCGCCACTGCGCCCCGGAGTCGATCGGGGGTCGCGCGGAGCGTACTCGCGATCGGCGCGCTCGCGCTCGGCATCGCCGCCCCGGCCAGCCGCAGGCGCTCGTCGACTCGTCGGGCCTGGGCCGGCACGTTCGTCTGTTCGCTGGCGGCGACGGCATGCCTCGGCTCGACCGGCTGCATCTCGCTCGAAGGCGAACCGTTCGGCGATCCGGAGCAGCCGTTCCCCGCCGCCAGCCGCGCGCGGTGCGCGGACTACGAGCTGACCTATACAGCGACGTTCAATGGCGATCCCGACGACGGCGACTGGGACCCCAAGGACGAGGACGGCGGGGGCGGCGACGAGTCCGATGCGCCATCTGCGTACGACGAGCGGACGGCGCTGTCGGAGCTCGTGAACGACATGGTGGCCGAGGCCGGGCTCGTGGGCTTCGTCGGGCAGGAAGGGCTCGAAGGGTCGCGGCTGAGGATCGAGGTCCGCAGAGAGGTCTCCGCGTCGATCCTCCACGGCGTGGGGTCCGCGCTCACGCTGTTCCTCTTCCCCTACTGGGTGACTGTCCGGTACGAGGTCCGCGCCGACCTGCGCCGGGTCGACCTCACCTCCTTGACGTCCAAGGCGGACGACTCCTGGTGCCTCCTCATCAACCCGTTCCTCGTGGTGGCCATGCCCTTCGATGACCCCGCCCAGCCCGTATGGATCGTGGAGCGGCTGGCGACGCGCGTCCTCTCCGACCTCGTCGCACAGGAAGAGCGTCGACATGAGAGAGACTGACCGGCGCGGAGCAACGCCGGAGTCGAGCCGGACATGACCCCCACGCTGACCTTCGCCGCGCTGCTCATCGTGCAGACCCTGCACCTGCTCCACCATCGCCTCGCGAAGCGGCACATCAGCTTCGTCGAGGTCGGGACCAGCGCCGTGCTGTGCATTCCGCTGGACGCGCTCCCGGCCCCCGTGCTCTGCGCCGCCCACATCATGCTGGCGATCGTGCAGGTCGTGGGCAGCGTGTGGATCCGGCGACTGTCTCCCGAGTGGAGCGCGACGACATCCGCCTGAGCCTGAGGCTGGCCGCCGGAGCACTCGACGCCCGGGCGGTCGGGGGCAAGAGCTGCACCGCACCGTGCGAGGCCATGGCGCCGAAGGGCTGAGCGCCTTGCTCACTCAGGCGTGCACAGCGTGCGCAGTCACGCGAGCGATTCCGCCCGCTGGCCTCCTTTTGCACTACGTGGACGCACTCTCCGCCCTCAGGGCGTAGAGAAGAGCCCCGGAAGGAACGAGCCATCGCGCTCGTTCGCGGGAGGACGCTGCCATGCACGCCGCCAGGTACTCGGTCCCCATCGGCTTGTTGCTGTGCCTCACGAGTCCCGCCCTCGCCGTGACGGTGTCGTCGATCCAGGCGCCCGCGACCGCCCGACCGGGTGAGTCGATCCGGGTGACCTGGACGACGAACAGCTCGTCGCGCGTGACCCACACGAACGTCCACTGGGGCACCGGGTCTGGCTCCTACTCGTCGACGACGGCGGCGCGCTACGCGAACGGCGCAGGGGCGCGGTCCTGGTCCGCGACGATCGTCGCGCCGGCGCAGGGCACGGTGTACCTCGTCGTCCACGCTCAGGAGTCGAGCGGGCCCGACGCCGTGAGCGCCGAGCGGCGTTG
>Ga0154020_10005724_pt1 | contig 14608 bp, 10 predicted proteins | sample Klosneuvirus_201_FD_109709 | JGI IMG/M metagenome (GOLD analysis project Ga0154020, IMG submission 109709) | Active sludge microbial communities from wastewater, Klosterneuburg, Austria - Klosneuvirus_20160825_MG | ecosystem: Engineered > WWTP > Aerobic digester > Activated sludge | place...
AGCTTGCGGGCCGTGCAGGTGGCGAAGCTGCCCGAGGCGATGGCCTGCTCCGCCAGGTGTGCCGGGCCGGCCTCGATGTTGGCCACCTCGGCCGGCGTGCGGAAGACGTAGGCGTTGAGGTTGTACTGAAACGGGATCTCCTCCCCCACGGCCTCGATCTTGTAGAAGCGGCTGCAGCGGAAGAGGCGCTCCACGCTCTCGAAGGGGGCAGTGCAGCCCGCCCCCACGAATTGGGGATAAGTGCGATCGTCGATCGGCGCGAACCCATACTCAGAGAAGCGGCCCCAGTGAGAGGCCATCGGCTCGAGCTGCAGATGACAGGCGTCGCAGCCACAGCGCTTGGTGAGATCTTCGTGCTTGCTGCAGGGCTCGAAGGGAGACGGCAGGCTGCCGGCCGGAATGAACGAGGAGCACTCGAACGCGTTATAGAAGCGATGCGCCCGCGAACGGTTCGATTGGAAGCGCAGCAAGTATCCCGGCGTCGTCAGCACTCCGGCGTGGCGGCCGCCGCGGGTGACGTTGACCCACTGACCGGGCGGGCTGGAGTAGTTGAGCTCGGGAGGTAGCGGCAGGCCCGCGTCGGGGTCCCCGAAGAGGTCGGTGGAGAGGCGGGACTGATAGCGAAGATAGTGCGCCAGGGGGCCATTGACCGGCGCGACCTTGCTGAGCACCACGTCGGTGTAGGGTCGGTCGTCCCGAATGACGCCATCGATGAGCCCGAGCTCTTGATCGAGCAGCGATTGCTGGATGGTCGCCAGCGTCTCGGGTGTCGTGCAGAAGCGCAGATTCGGGCCACAGCCGCAGCCCGGCGCGAAGATCGCGAAAGGTCCGCTGCAGTCCAGGGGCTGGTTCGTGAACGGAGTGCGGGTGGCGGCGGCATAGTCCCCAATGGCCTGACAAGACGGCGCCAGAAAAGGATAGCGCTCGGGGGCACCGCTGCAAGCCGGCGCGCTCAGGGCGGGCTGAGCGTCATAGCCACATACTTTCACCTGCGTTCCAGGCGCCCAGTAGGGCTCGACCATCACGTAGCCTTCCTGCCAGGCCACTGTCTCTCCATTGACGATGTAGGGGTCAGCGATGATGTTGCCGTCGGCGTCGAAGCGCGCCGGCTCGTTCTTGCAGGGGTTGTAGAGCGCGCCGGAGATCGTTCGGCTGAACACCGCACGAACGAAGGAGAAGTACACGAAGTCATCCGGGCCGAATTCGTAGGCGAATAGTTTGAAGGGGTCCGGAGATAGATCGGCCTGCGAGACATTCGGCCAGAGCATCGCCTGGTGATACTTGCGCATCACCCCCCGGAAATCGTCGGTGGCCAAGGCCGCGTCGACCGCGCTCTCCGGGAGATCGGCCCTCCCCTCTTGGAGGCGGGCCTCTTCGTAGGTCGGAGTGACCCCCCTCAGGTCCAGGGTCATTCGCCGGAGCAGGCGCTGTCCGTCGAGCGGGCGGACGACTTTGCAGGTCTCCGCCCCCTGCGCTGCGGCCTGAAATTCAGGGCCCGCGCTGAGTCCTGCCAAGACGATGAACGTACTTAGAGCGTGCTTGGTCATTGGGTCTTCCTCGGAGCGTTAGTTGGGCTTGCCGGCGCGGATCCACTGGTCGAGGACGGCGTAGTCGGCAGGGGTCAGGCGCTGACCGGAAGGGCACACCAGGCCCCCCTCACAGCGCGGCATGTCGCCGGTGCGGATCCGGTTCAAGGAGGTCTCAGCCCGCGGGGCGAAGACCTCGTAGGCGCGAAAATCAGCGGTCTGGTTGCTGTGGCACTGGGCGCAGCGCTGGGTGATCCAGGGCTTCAGATCGCGCTCGAAGCTAAGGTTCACAGGGAGGCCCGCAGAGGCGCTGTAGTGGTCGAGCTCGCTCCCCGCGGCGACCCAGACCTCTCCGGCCGAATCGACGGCCATCGCCGCCGTGCTGGTCTGGCCGAGGAGCGACGAGGGAGCATTGAAGCTCAGCAGGGTCCCATCGAGCCGCGCTTCGAGGATCGCTTGGGCTCCGAGGACCCAGGCTGCGCCGGTCGAGCCGTCCACGGCCAAGGCGCGGGGGATCGTGGGGGGCTGGCCGGCCGGGGCCAGGGTGAGGAGCGTAAAGGCCGGCGCATCGGAGGCGCGCCAGCGGATGAGGCCGAGCTCGGTCGCGGCGTAGAGCACCTCGGAGCCTGCCGCCACGGAGGAGATGTTCTTGGGTTCAAGCGGGCTGAGCTCAGCGGTGATCCGCTCGGCAGTGGCCGCGCGCAAGAGCACGAGCTTCCCGCCCACCACCGCGAACGCGCTGTTGCCGTCGCTGCTGACGGCGACCGCGGTCGCGGCGCCGCTCGTCCCGGGGACGCTCAGCCTCTCGAGTGCCGCACCGGTCGAACGCAGGAGCCCGTCCTCACCGGCGATCCAGACCCCCCGCAGCCCGCCCCGCGCGACCGCAGAGATCTGGCTGGCCCGCGCCGCGCTCAACCCCGACTTGGCGGTGTAGAGGCGGCCCACGAAGAAGACACCAGCGTCGGCGGCGAGCCAGGCGCCGCCCTCCATCCGGGGCGCCAGCCCGAAGATGCGCCCGGTGCTCAGCGGGTCCGCGCCCTCCGCGTAGAGCGCGCGGGCCTCGAAGGCGCCGCTGCTCACGACGAAGGCAGTGGAGCCACCCCCGAGCACCACCTGGGCGGCGTTCGTCAGCCCCAAGGCCTCGATGCGGACCGGGGCGCTCAGGGCCTCGCTGCTCGCCCACTGGCCAAGGGCCGCTTGGGCGCTGACCTCTCGATAGGATTCAGGATCAGGGCTGGGTTGGCCCCCACCGCAGCCCCCCAGGGAGGCGACCAGGAGCAGCAGGGGCTCGTGTCGTGCGCGCATCTACTGAAGAGACCGCGCAACCTGGGAGGAATGGAAAGGCGATGTTGCCGCAGGGCGGACCACCAAAGCTGGACGGCCATCAAGCGCGCGACTTTTCCGCGCCCAAAGCTGGATCTGGCCGGTAGGCGCCCGATTTTCCAAAAAAAAGACGGAGGCGTGCATCCGGGTCGCCACCGCCAGCGAAGAGTCCGGCGAGCCAGAGCTCAGCTGCGGCCTCGCATCTCGCCGGGCCGCCACAGACTTCGACTTCGGTCGGAGAAGGGGGACTTTTCCCATGAGAAACAGTAGAATTTTGGTCGGTGGAGCGTTGTCTTTGCTCGCCCTGTCCGCGTGCGGAAAGGACGAGACCCCGCCGACGGACAACCCGGGCACGATCGTCGCGGTCGCCTCGGCCAACGCGGACTTTTCGACGTTGGTGAGCGCGCTCCAAGCGGCGGAGCTGGTCGACACCTTGAAGGGCACCGGCCCCTTCACCGTATTCGCTCCAACCAACGCGGCCTTCGCCAAGCTGCCGGCGGGCGCGCTCGACGCGCTCCTGGCCGACAAGGCGGCGCTGCAAAAGCTCCTGAAGTACCACGTCGTCCCGGGCAAGGTCCTGGCCGCGGACGTGGTCAAGTTGACCGAGGCCACCACCGTGGAGGGCGCGAAGATCTCAATCCGCGTGCAAAGCGGCGCGGTCTTCATCAATGACTCCAAGGTCACCGTGACCGACCTGCCGGCCAGCAACGGCGTGATTCACGTGCTGGACACCGTGCTGAGCCTGCCGACGCCAGCGCCGGGCACCATCGTCGCCGTCGCCTCGGCCAACCCTGACTTCTCCACCTTGGTCAGCGCGATCCAAGCCGCGGAGCTGGTCGACACCCTGAACGGCGCCGGACCCTTCACGGTCCTCGCTCCGACCAACGCGGCCTTCAACAAGCTCCCCGCCGGCGCCTTGACCGCGCTGCTCGCCAACAAGCCCGCGCTGCAGAACCTGCTCAAGTACCACGTCGTCCCGGGCAAGGTCCTGGCAGCGCAGGTCGTCACGCTCACCGAGGCCACGACCGTGCAGGGCGAGAAGGTCACGATCCGAGTCCAAAACGGCGAGGTCTTCATCAATGACTCCAAGGTGACGTCGACCGACATCCCGGCGAGCAACGGCGTGATTCACGTGATCGACACCGTGCTGACCGTGCCCGCCCCGCAGCCGGGGAACATCGTAGAGATCGCCTCGGGCAACGCAGACTTCTCCACGCTGGTGACGGCGATTCAGGCGGCTGGCCTGGCGAACACCTTGAGCGGCCCCGGTCCGTTCACCGTCTTCGCGCCCACCAACGCCGCGTTCAACGCCCTCCCGGCCGGAGCGCTGCAAGCGCTCTTGGCGAACGTCCCGGAGCTGACCAAGACCCTCACTTACCACGTCGTAGCCGGGCGCCTGGACGCGGCCGCGGTGACCGCCGCGACCAGCACCGCGTCGGTTCAAGGCGCCAACCTCAGCTTCCGCGTGCAGAACGGGGCCGCCTACGTGAACCAGGCGAGGATCACGATCACGGATATCGCCGCCTCCAACGGGATCATCCACGCCATCGACGCGGTCCTGACGCCTCCGACGATCGTGGACCTCGCGGTGGCGACCCCGGACCTCTCGACGCTGGTCACCGCGCTGACCGCGGCGCAGCTCACGGACACCTTGCGCGGCCCCGGTCCGTTCACGGTCTTCGCCCCGGTCAACCCCGCCTTCGCCGCGCTCCCGGCGGGGACGCTGAATACACTGCTCGCGAACCCCAACCAGCTGACGCCGATCCTGACCTATCACGTCGTGCCGCAGCGGCTGCTCGCAGCGCAAGTGTTGGCGGCGACCACGCTGACGACCGTCAACGGCTCGACGATCGCGGTCTCAAACATGGGCGGCGTTCCGCGGATCAACGGCGCCCGGATCATCGCCACCGACATCATCGGCGGCAACGGCGTCGTGCACTTGATCGACGGCGTCTTGCTCCCCTGAGCCGAGCCTAGCGACCCAAGCCCCCCCCCGCGAGCTTCCACGGTCACGAGCCAGATGGGCTGGTTTTTGGCCGTGGAGCTCGCGGCCTCGCCTCGGCCGTCGATCCTCGCCGCGGTCCCACCTACGGGATCGACCGTCTTCAGAATCTTGGCCGCAGGCAGAGCCGGGAGGTGTCTCCTCGCAGGCTCGCCGGGACGCGCTCTCCTTAACGCACCCGACGCGCGCGAGCGTTGGCCAAGAGCGCCTGGACCAAAGAGGGAAAAGACAGCCCCGCCGCCCGCGCCGCCTGCGGGAGCAACGACTCCGCCGTCAGGCCCGGGATCGTGTTGGTCTCGAGGAGCTGCGGCTTGCCATCGGCGCCGACCATGACGTCCGTGCGGCTGACGTCGCGGCACCCCAGGGAGAGGTGGGCCGCCACGGCGAGGCGCTGGATCTCGGCGGTCAGCGTCGGGTCGATCTCGGCCGGAGTGACCTCCCGGGTCGCGCCGGGCGTGTACTTGGCCGTGTAGTCGAAGAAGGCGTACTCGGCGCCAGGGATGATCTCCGTGACCGGTAAGGCGCGCACCTTGGGATCCTCGATGACGCCGCAGGTGAACTCGCGCCCCTTCACGTAGCGCTCGGCCAGCGCCAAGTCAGCGCCCTGGAAGATGGCGTCTACGCCTTCGGCGAGGGCCTCCGCGGAGGTCGGAAAGCGCATGCCCACGCTCGAGCCCGCGTGCGCGACCTTGAGCGCGCAAGGATAGCCGATGCTGGCGCTGACCTCGGCGACGAGGCGGCTCCGCGACGCGGTCCACTCCCGCGGCGTGAGGGCCACGAAGTCCGGCGTTGGGAGCCCGGTCTGGCGGTAGATGAGCTTGGTGCGGACCTTGTCCATGGCCAGCGAGGAGCCGCCCACGCCCGATCCGGTGTAGGGCAGCCCGACCATCTCGAAGAGGCCTTGGATGGTGCCGTCCTCGCCGTAGGCGCCGTGCAGCGCCAAGAAGGCGACGTCGCATTCACCGAGCAAGCGATCGATCGCGCGACCGACCGTCGAGGCCGGCTCGCCCCCGACCGACCACTGCCCGTCCTTGCCGATGACCACCGCCAAGGGCGACTCGCCCTCCAGGGCCTTCATCACCTGGGCCCCGCTGCGCAAGGAGACCTCGTGCTCGGAGCTCTGGCCGCCCATGATCACTGCCGTACGCTTGTGCATCTCACCCGCCATAACGGTGCCTCTCTCGGCTCACATTCCCAAGCCGCGCATGAGCCCCTTGAGGCCGCCCGGCCCCATCTTGGAGAGCTTCTTCATCATCTTCTTGGCGTCGCCAAAGCGCTTCAGAAACGCGTTCACGTCGGCCACCGAGGTCCCGGAGCCGCCAGCGATGCGCTTGCGGCGCGAGCCGTTTAGGACGTCGGGGTTGGCGCGCTCCTCGGGGGTCATCGAGCTGAGCATGGCCTCGATCCGCCGCATCTCCTTGTCCGGATCCGGGCCGCCGGTGCCCATCTTCTTCATGGCCTGCTCGACGCCGGGGATCATCTTGAGGAGGTCCTTCATGTCCCCCATCTGGCGCATCATCTTCATCTGCTCTCGGAAGTCATCGAGGCTGAACTCCGCCTTCTTGAACTTCTTGGCCATCACCTTGGCCTGCTTCTCGTCGTAGACCTGCTGGGTCTTCTCGATCAGCGAGAGCACATCGCCCATGCCGAGGATGCGCTGGGAGACGCGGCCGGGGTGAAAGACCTCGAGGCGATCGAGCTTCTCCCCCATGCCGGTGAAGAGGATCGGGGCGCCGGTGATCTGCTTGACCGACAGCGCCGCGCCGCCGCGGGCGTCGCCGTCCATCTTGGTCAGCACCACGCCGTCGATGCCGATCTGCTGCTTGAACTCGGTGGCGACGTTGACCGCGTCTTGGCCGGTCATGGCGTCGACCACCAGGAGGGTCCACTTGGGCGAGAGGAGCTCTTTGGCCTCCCGCAGCTCGTCCATCAGCTCGAGGTCGACGTGGAGCCGACCGGCGGTGTCGACGATGATCGTGTCCTGGCCTTGGCGCGCCGCCATCTCCAGCGCCTCGCGCGCCACCTCGGCAACCTTCATCCCGGCCTTGGTGTCATAGACATCCACGCCGGCCTGCTTGGCCAAGGTCTTCAGCTGTTCGATGGCGGCTGGGCGCTGAAGGTCCGCCGGTACGAGGAGGGGCTTCCTGCCCAGGCCCTTCAGACGAAAGGCGAGCTTACCGGAGCTGGTGGTCTTGCCGGAGCCCTGGAGACCGCACATCAAGATCACCACCGGCGGCTTGTGGCGGAGATCGAGCTCCACCGCCTCGCCGCCCATGGTCTTGGTCAGCTCTTCGTGCACGATGCGCACGAACTCTTGGGCTGGGGTCAGGGAGGCCGAGACCTCCGCGCCGAGCGCGCGATCCTTCACCGCGTTGATGAAGTCCTTGACCACCTTGAAGTGGACGTCGGCGTCGAGCAGCGAGAGGCGGACCTCGCGCAGCGCGTCTTGGATATTCGCTTCGCTGAGCGTGGCGTGCCCGCGGAGCTTCTTCAGCGTCAACGCGAGCTTGTCTTGGAGCCCGTCGAACATCGCCCCACGCTACAAGGGCCGGTCTTCAAACTCCAGTCCCAGAAAGCAGGCCCCGGCTCATCACCACCCGCTGGATCTCGGTGGTGCCCTCGTAGATGCGGAGCGCCCGGATCTCCCGGTACAGGCGCTCGACGGTGCTGCCCTTGCGGACGCCCTGGCCGCCGTGGATCTGGACCGCACGATCGATCGCCTTTTGGGCCGACTCGGTGGCCAGCATCTTGGCGGCGCTGGAGAGCATTCCACCCGAGGATTCCCGACCATCCCAGGCCGCGGCGGCCCGGTAGACCAAGAGGCGCGCGGCCTCCAGCTCGGCATAGCTGTCCGCCAACATGGCCTGGATCTGCTGAAAACTGCCGATCGGCTTGCCGAACTGCTGCCGCTGGTTGGCCCGGGCCACGCCCTCGTCGAGCGCCCGGGCGCCCATGCCGATCGAGGCCGCGCCCACGGTGGCCCGGAAGCGATCCAGGGTGGACATCGCGATCTTGAAGCCCTCACCGAGGCCCCCGACCAAGGCATCCTTCCCGACCCGCACGTCGTCCAGCGCGATCTCGCCGCAGGGGTGCGGCGCCACCAGCTCGTAGCGCTCGACCAAGCGGACCTGGCTTCCCGGCACGATGAAGGCCGAGATGCCCCGCGAACGATCGTCGCTGGTGCGGGCGAAGACCACGTAGACGTCGGCGATCCCCGCGTTGGTGATGAAGCACTTCTTTCCGCGGAGGATGTAGCCGTCCCCGTCGGGCGTGGCGCTGGTGACCATGGCCCCGACGTCGCTGCCGGCCTCCGGCTCGGTGATGCCGATGGCGGCGATCGCCTCGCCCCGGGAGACCGGGCCGCGCCAGCGCTCCTTTTGGGCCGGCGTGCCCATGAGCGCGATCGGCCCGTAGCCGAGGCCTTGGAGCGCGGCCATCGAATCGGCCAGGCCGCTGGCGTAGGCGACCCGCTCGCGCAAGAGCGCGATCCCGCGGACGTCGAGCTCCACGCAGGGCTCGAGCAGGCCGGCCGCGCCGAGCTTCAAGGTGATGGCCTTGGCGAAGGCGTCCGACTCCTCATGCCCGTGGGCCATGAGCTCGGCGTCGGCGAAGGCCTTGGCCCGGCGGTCGAGCTCGGCGTGATGCGGGGCGAAGCTGAAGGTGGTGCGCTCGACCAGAGAGTTCATCTCAGCGCCCCTTGAAAGCAGGCTTACGCTTCTCGACGAAGGAGGCGTGGAACTCCTTGAAGTCCTCGGCCAGCATGCAGATGGTCTGGGCGCGCGCCTCGGCGTCGAGCGCGGTGTTCAGATCCATCGACATCGCGTTGTTGAGGAGCTCCTTGGTCATTCCGATCGAGAATCCTGGGCCTTCCGCGAGCCTCCGGGCCACCGCCTGGGTGCGCGCGGCCAACTCCGCGGCCGGCACTACCTCATTGAAGAGCCCCAGGCGAAGCGCGTCGTCGGCCTTCACCGAGTCGCCGAGCATCAGCATCTCGGTGGCCTTGGCCAAACCCACTACCCGCGGGAGGAGATAGGCCGCGCCCATGTCCGCGCCGGTCAGCCCCACCTTGGTGAAGAGGAAGGCGATCTTGGACTCCGCCGCCGCGATGCGCAGATCGGCGGCCAGGGCGATCACCGCGCCCGCCCCGGCGGCCATGCCGTTGAGGGAGGCGATGATCGGCTTGTGCAGGCGGCGCATGTTGCGGATGACGTCGCCGGTCATGCGGGCGAAGGCCGTCATATCGACGGCGCCGTAGGAGAGGAGCTTGCCGATGATGTCGTGGACATCGCCGCCAGAGCAGAAGCCTTTGTCGCCTTCGCCGGTGATCACGACCACCTTCACGCTGGGCTCCGACTCCAGCTCGGCGAAGAGATCGCGCAGGCGGGCGTAGATGGCGAAGGTCAGGCTGTTGAGCGAATCCGGGCGGGCCAAGGTGATGGTCCCAATCCCATCCTTCACCTCAAAGCGCAGGCCCTCAGGAAACGGGGTCTTCTCGTACGTGCTCATGTGCTCTCCGTGGGCCCCGGGATCACCGCGGTGGCCTCGATCTCGACTTGGGCGCCGGGCTCGACCAGCCCCGCGACCTGCACCAAGGCCATCGCGGGGAAGTGTTTGCCCATGCGCTCGCGGTAGCCCTTTCCGATCTCGGGCGCGCCTTGGATATAGGCCTGTTTGTCGGTCACGTAGGTCGTCAGCCGGCAGATGTGCTCCGGCTGTCCGCCCGCCGCGCGGACCACCGCCACGACGTTGTCGAGGGCCTTCAAAAACTGAGGGACGAACTCCGGCGAGACGATCTGCTCGTTTTCGTCCCAAGCGATCTGCCCCGCGACGAACAGCAGGCGGCCCGGCTGAGCGAGCATCCCGTTGGCGTAGCCCTTGGGACGCGGCCAACCCTGGGGCTGGATGGTGTCGTGTTTGGCGCTCATAGGGCGGTACCTCCGTCGATCACCAGCGCCTGGCCGGTCAGCTCTCGCGCCTCGGGCGAGACGATGTAGCGGAGGAGCCCGCCGACCTCATCCGGGCTGAGCACGCGGCCGCTCGGGATCGTCTTCTCGATCGAGGCCCGCGCCTCTTCCTTAGAACGGCCGGTCTTGGCCGCGATGTTGTTGACCGTCTCCTCGAACATCGCCGTGTCGACCCAGCCGGGGCAGAGGACGTTGGCCGTGATGCCCTTGGGCGCCAGCTCGAGAGCCAAGGACCGGACCATGCCGAGGACGGCGTGCTTGGACGCTGTATAGGCCGAGGTGTAGCGCATCCCGCGGACCGAGGCCGTCGAGCCGATGATCACCAGGCGGCCGCCTTGCCCAGAGGCGAGCATGGCCTGGGCGGCGCGGCGGAGGAGCAAGAACGGGGCGACCACATTGACGTCGAGGAGCTTCCGGAGCTCCGCCTCCTCGGTCTTGATGAAGGGCGCTGACAGCGCTTGCCCGGCGCAGGCCACCGCGATCCAGACTGGACCCAGCTCAGCCTCGGCCCGGCCGACCAGGGCTTCCGAGGCTGCGGCGCTGGTCACATCGCCGGGAACCACGAGGGCGCGACCGCCGATGGCCCGAACCGCCTTGGCAGTTTCTTCGAGCTCTGCCGGGTTTCTCGACTGGAGGGCGACCGGGTGGCCGAGCCTCGCCAGGTCCACCGCGAGGGACCGACCGATGCCGCGTCCGGCCCCCGTCAGCACCGCGACCCGCTGGGAGTTCGCTTCGCTCATGGGCGCGCGGTAGCACGGGTGTTGGCGGATCGCGACACCTCTGCCGGAGCTGCCTCAGAGTACCGAGGTTTTTTTTCACGCTTTTGCCACATCCGCGTGCGCTCAGCGTGGGCATTCTACTTGCGTAATGAGTTACGCATGCGAAGCCGGAGACACTGGTCCACCCGACTGACCGAGACGAGCTTCCGGCCGAGCCAGCTGCCGCGCCCCCGCCCCAAGACCAATTGGCTCCGGCTCCTGGGTCGCATATTCCGACATCCCCCTACCCCGGGGGAGCCTTGAACGCTTCTCAGAAATCTCGTTAGTGTAGCGCGGTCCGAGAGCCTGGCCCGGGACCGCTGAATGACGCCGACCCACAACATCCTCGTCTGCACTGAAGACTCAGTCCTGGCCAAAAAAGTTCGCATCCTCCTGGCACGGGAAGAGTGCGAGGTGGAGATCCTCGCGAGCCCGCGTCGCCTCGACCGACGCTTGAGCTCGAGCCGGCCTTCCCTCCTGGTCGTATCGGGGCGTTTGTCGGGCGAAGACGCCATCGCGGTGCTGAGCAAGCTCGGTCAGCGCGTGACAATGCCGCCGACGATCGTGATCGGTTCGGACGCCAAGACCACACCTTCCTTCGTCACCGTCATCACCGATCCCCAGGACACCCAAGCCATTTATCGGGTCGCCTCCGATGCCCTCCAAAACGGGCACACCAGTGACGACCCGACGCTCCCGCCGATCGACCGCATTCAGCTGGTCGGCGGCTCCGCCGGCAAGACGCAGCGCATGAACACGATCTCCTTGGAAGATACGGTGGGCGATGATGACCCCCCGCTCGATCTAGACGAGCTCGAGTTCCCGTCGGAGGACCAGATCCAAGGCAGCCTGAAGGGCGCCGTGGAAGAGACCTTCGACCAAGCCCCCGCGGCCGACCCAGAAGAGGCCAAAGAGCGATCGGATACCGCGCTCGAGGACATCACCGTGTTCAACGTCGCCAGTTACCATGCCTCCTCGACCAAGAATGACGCCCACGGCATCGCCGGTCCGCTCGACGCCGCGCGTTTGGCGCGGGCGCTGTTTGCGTCCTGGACCATGGAGGCCCAAGGCTCGCTGGTCGTCACCACCCCGGAGGAGATGATCACGATCTTCCTCGAGGGAGGACTGCCGATCCATGTCGAGTCGAACCTCCACGGCGACCTCCTCGGCCGAAACCTCGTCTCTAAGGGCCGGCTGACCGACGCTCAATACGGGGACGCGGCCAAAATGGCGATCGAGCGCGGCTGGACCCTCGGCCATGCGATCGTGGAGCTCGGCTTCCTGACCCGTGAGGCCTATGGGCGCGAGCTCGGCGAGGACGCCCACGATCGGATCGTGCGCCGCTTCGCCGCTAAGGCCGGCACCATTGACTTCGTCGCCAACAAGAAGCCTCAGGCCGCCGATCGCCCCTATCGCTTGGCGGTGGGGAGGATCTTGGTCGAAGGCCTCAAGCGTTTCTGCGACGACGTGGCCCTGGCCAACATCACCGGCGAGATCGAGCCGAAGTACTTCAAGCTCCGGAGCAACGTCGACGAGCTGGCCAAGCGCTTCCCGCTGACCGAGAAAGAGAAGCTGTTTTTGGCCTTCTCCGGGCGGGCCTACAACGTCTCCGACGCCGGCGAGAGCGCGGGCCTGGACACCCGGGGCGCCCGAGTGGTGATGGCGCTGCTCCTAGTCTCCGACGAGTACACAGATTTCACGCCCGGCGTGCACGAGTTCGAGTCGCGTATTCGCGAAGAGCGGATGCGCCAAAGCGAGATCAAGAGCAGCCGCCCGGCGCCGCCGGATCTCTCGCCGCCCGCGATGCCCTCGGCCGCGCCGGCCCCAGCTCCGGTCTCGATCTCGCAGCGGCCGATCCCGCCCTTGGACGTGACCAAGCCGGTGCTCTCGCCCGCGCCTTTTGGGGGAGACAAGGGGCCTTCGCTGTTCTTTGAGCCCTCTCCGGTCGCTCCGCCCAAGAACCCGCCGCCCCCGCCCCCGCTGCCGCCGGCCGCGGTGCCCTCACCGTTCATGCCGCCGCCGATGGCCGTGACCGCTCCGCAGATGCCGCCTGCGGTGTCCGAGCCGGTGATGCCGCCGCCGCCGCCGGCGCGCAGCGAAGAGATCGCCGCGCAAGCACCGCCACCGCCCTCCAACGGCGCCTCGATCCCGCCGATGCCAGTGCCTTCGAGCGGCGCGCCAGGCCGGGTGCCTCGCCCGGTCGTGTTCTCGCCCCCGCTGCCGCGCAACGCCGACGGTCAGGCGCAGGAGACGCCGGAGCGCTCGCGCTCGCGCCAGCACTTCCAGCGCGGCGTGACCTTGCTCGGACAGGGGAACTTCGACGACGCCGAGGAGGCCTTCCGAGACGCGATCGCGCTGTGCTCGGAGGAGCATGTGTATCTGATCGGCCTAGCCCGCGCGCTCTACTACAACCCAAGCTACACCGCGCAAGGGAAGGTCCCGGTGTTGAGGAGCATCGTCGATCGCGCCGGGCAGCTGGCGCCGGATGACGGGCGCGTCCTCACGCTCACAGATTGGGTGCGGCACGCCGAGGCCGGCGCGCGCTAGGCCCTGGGCCGCCTGTGCCGTTCCTGCTAAGCCCTGGGCCGCCTGTGCCGTTCCCGCTAGGCCGGTAGGGCATCTGTTTCTCTGTACTCGTTGGTGGCGTGGGCATTCTGTCCGAGTGGCACCAGGCACGCTTCGCGCGCCAGCCACTACGCGCGAAGACGCGCGAGGGGGGAGCTCCGGATGGAGCTTGTCGGACGCGAACCCAAGGGTCCGCGTTTGCTGCGCCGGAGCTAGAGCGCCGCCAGGATCTCCGCTCGCTTCTTGGCGTACTCGTCGTCCGTCAGCACGCCCGCCGCCTTCAAGGCATCCAGCTTCTTGAGCCGCTCGACCATGTCGTTGGCGCTCGGCGCGGCCGGCGCCGCTGCTACGGCCGGCGCAGCCTGAGGAGCCTGCGCCTGTGGCGCCATCCCCCCGGGCCCGCCACCGAACGCGCCCGCCATTTGCTGGCCCATCGCCCAGCCCGCCGCGAGGCCCATGCCAGCGCCGGCCAGGCTGTTGGGCGTCTTGGCCGCGTCCGGGATCGCCGTCGCCGCCTGATAGGCCGCGAACTGCTGGACGTTCCCGATCAGCCCCATCTCGCTCCGCTTATCGAGGATCTTCTCGACCTCGGGCGGCAGGGAGATGTTCTCGATCAAGAACTTCACCACGGTCAGGCCCAGATCGTCGAAGTCGCTCTGGATCGTGGGGAGCATCTTCTGGCCGATGGTCTCGTAGTTGGCCGCCAGATCGAGGGCTGGGACGTTGGCCTGCCCGAGCGCGGTGGTGAACCGCGAGACCAGCGTCTTCTTCAGCTGCCCGACGATCTCGTCGATCTGGAAGTCACCGTCGGTGCCGACGATGGTCTTCAGGAACTTCGAGGGGTCCGCGACCCGCACGGCGAAGATGCCGAAGGCCCTGAGCCGCACCGGCCCGATCTCGGGGTCCCGGAGCATGATCGGGTTTTGGGTCCCCCACTTCTGGTCCGTGAAAGTCGTCGTGTTGACGAAGTAGACCTCAGCCTTGAAGGGGGAGTTGAACCCGTACTTCCAGCCCTTGAGGGTGGCCAAGATCGGGAGGTTTTGAGTGCTGAGCGTGTGCGTGCCGGGTCCGAAGGTGTCGGCCAGCTTGCCCTCGTTCACGAAGATCGCGTTTTGGCCCTCGCGGACCACGAGCTTCGCGCCGTTTTTGATTTCGTTGCCCCGGACGGGGAACCGCCACACCAGGGTGTCGTGGCTTTCGTCGAGCCATTCGACGATCTCGATGAATTGAGAAGTGATCTTGTCCCAGAGATTACCCATGCAGCTGGCCTCCAAAAGAATCTTCAGCAGCGTAGTTCCGCGCAGCGAGCGTCAACCCCGTCTAGCACGAAAAACAAGTCTCGGCGCCTCATCGAGGGGGTGAACCCGCCCGCCGGCGCGTCTGGGCCCGTTATCGGCGGAATGAACCCGCCTGCGGGCGCGTCTGGGCCCGTTATCGGCGGGATGAACCCGCCTGCGGGCGCGTCTGGGC
>Ga0154020_10005725_pt1 | contig 14607 bp, 11 predicted proteins | sample Klosneuvirus_201_FD_109709 | JGI IMG/M metagenome (GOLD analysis project Ga0154020, IMG submission 109709) | Active sludge microbial communities from wastewater, Klosterneuburg, Austria - Klosneuvirus_20160825_MG | ecosystem: Engineered > WWTP > Aerobic digester > Activated sludge | place...
ATATCGGCCTGGCGGTCGGGGACATCGCCAGCGGCCTGGTGAGCCAGCTCCTCAAGAGCCGGCGCAAGGTCGTGCTCGGCTCGGTGCTGCTCACGGCCGGGGCCATGGCCCTGTATTTCACGGTCGGCGCCGCCTCCAAGGACGGCTTCTACTGGCTCTGCTTCTTGCTCGGAGTGGGGTCGGGATACTGGGCGGTCTTCGTGACGATGGCCTCCGAGCTCTTTGGCACCAACATCCGCGCGACTGTGACCACCACCGCACCGAACTTCGTCCGAGGCGCCGTGGTCCCGCTGACGACCCTGTTTCAGCTGGGAAAGCCCAGCTTGGGCGTGCCCGGGAGCGCGATCGCGGTCGGCGTCTTGGCGATCGTGATCTCGTTGGCAGCGCTGCTCGGGGTCGAGGAGACCTTCACCCGCGACCTCGACTATCTCGAAGAATGAGCCGTAGAATGCGCGCAAATGCTTCGCGCGCTGCTCGTGCTGTCCGCCTTTGGGCTCGGCGTCGGTTGTACTCAACGCCCGGCGCTGGGGGACTACGATAGCGGCGTAGTGATTCCGGATGCTTACGCCAACGACGACGCGCTCCCGCGCGACCGCGGTACCTCTGATTCAGGCTTCGACGCCGGCACCCGGACCACGACCTATACGTGGTTTCGCGACGTGCAACCGGTCGTCTATGCCGCCTGCTTGAACTGCCATCTAAGCCCGCCCCGCTTCGGCGCGCCGATGGCGCTGGAGACGATCGAGCAGTTTCACGCCCTGGGCCGCGATGGGGTGAGCCAGGTCCACGAGCTGGCCGGCTGCCGCGTGGTCGGCTGCAATCGCTCCAACATCATGCCGCCCCGCACCGAGCAGCGGCAGCTGACGACCCGCGAGATCCAGATGATCCAAGACTGGTCGATGGGTGGTGCACCGGCGGGCGAGATCCCGGACGGCGGCCTCGTCTTCCCCGACGCGTCTGACCCGCATGACGCGGGCTACATGCCGTGGGCGGACGGGGGAACCGATCCGGACGCCGGCACCAATCAGCGCTGGCTCGACATCTTCGCCCATACTCCCGGTAACCGCTCGACGAACTATCACGTGCCTACCCAGGCCACGAGCTACATCTGCTGGTCCTTCCCGACCGGTTCGCTGATCCGCGAGCACATCACGCGCTTCGTGCCGATCGTCGACAACGTGCAGCACAGCCACCACGCGCTGGTCTTCATCGATCGCACGGGCACGGAGACCTCACCGAACGTGACCAACTTCGAGTGCGAAGGCATCCCGCAGAACACCGATCTCATCGGCGGCTGGTTCCCGGGATGGCCCGACACCGTCACTCCGCCGGGCGTCGGCGTGCCGATCACCGCGCGCGACCGCGTAGTCTTTCAGATGCACTACGACAGCGTCCTCACTCCCGACGTCTTCGACAACACCGGCTTTCGCCTGCTGGTGGACGCCAACCCGGCCATCGCCGACACCGGCGTGCTCTGGGTGGGCGCGCGCTGGGCTCGGGTGCTCAATGGTCCCAATGAGTTCGTGAGCGGCGAGTGCACGCTCGACTCAGACATCACGATCTGGGCGGTGAGCCCGCACATGCACCAGGCTGGTTTGCATGTGCAGTTCGACATCTCTCGCCAGGGCGGGCCCTGGGAGGTGAACACCAACGTGACTCCTTGGGACTTCCACAACCAGCAGATCTACCCGATGTCGCCCTATCTGCAGCTCCGCTCCGGCGATCGGCTGCGCACGCAGTGCTGGTACGACACCCAAGGCCGCGACGTGCGCGCGGGCGAAGGTTCGCTCGATGAGATGTGCTACACCTTCGTGAATCACTATCCGCCGCTGACGAACCCCTTCCGTCGCTGCGTCAACGCGATTCCGTAGACGTCACCGAGAGGCCCACCAACTGGCGAAAGCTCGCGTTGTCGAGGCGCAGCACGTTCCAATCGACGTCCTTCTCCCGCGCCTGCTTCTTGAAGTCGAAGCTGGAGTCCTGAATGGCGGTGGCCAGCGACGCCAACGCCGGGCCGGTGCGACCCAACTTGAGCATGATGCAGGCCTCGTTGTAGTGGGCAGCGCCGTAGCTGGGGTCCACCTCGATCGCCTTCTGACAGTAGCGCAGCGCGTTCGCGTAGTCCTCGGGTGCGCCGTGCTGGTCGGCCTGGTGCTTCAGGGCCAAACCGGTGCGATTGAGCAGCTTCTTGAGCGTCGTCTTGGCCTCCGGATCCACGTCCAGGATGCCGCTGTCGCGCAGTGCGCGGTGGAGGGCCAGCAGGTCGGCGTTGCCTTTGAACCAAGCGAGATCGACGCCAGCTGCCGAGAGCAGGGGTCGGTGCCGCTCGATGATCTCACCCTGCAGCGCCTCGGCGGCCTTTCCATAGTCCCCCAGGGCCTTGGTGAAGTTGCCGCCGATGTCAGCATTGAAGCCCCGGAAAAGTAGCTGCTCGGAGGCGCGATCTGGCCTCTCCTGGCCGTGAACGCGGCCGATGACCGTGACGGTCGGCGCCGCTTCCTTCGTCCCTACTTGGCCGACCTGCTGCCGGTGGCTAGAGGTCGGGCTCGGCAGGATCGGGGCGGGCCTACCGACCTGCGCTACGGAGATCGGGCCGCCGACCGTGGCCGGGGGGAGCTCGCTGAAGAGCGTGCTCTGCAAAGCGGGCAGCTTGTTCACCGCCGAGCTCATTACAAGTCGCGTACCACCTCGAGCAGTGGCTGGCCGCGGCGCACGAGGGCCCAAAGCGCAGCCCGAAGGCGTCTCGGCCGTAGCCTGGAGGCGGCAGTTTTGTCCGAGTCGATGTCTACACCACGCGATCGACCAGGAGCTCGAGGCTCGCCAATAGGTCTGGCTCGGCTTCCGCGCGGCCGGCGATGCCGTAGGCTGCGTGATCGAGGAGGGTGGCGACGCTCTTGGCCATTCGCGCGCCCACCGAAGGACAGCGGCCGAGGTGCCGCGCCAGGCTGGCGATGTACTGCGCGTGGGCGGACTCCGTCTCAGCGGCGCCGACCTTGAGGAAGGCCTCCGTGAGCTCGGCGGCGTGCTCCGAGCGGTGCACCAGGCGGTACATCTCCAGCTCCTTACTGCACAGCGAGGCCAGCACGGCCTCCTTGGGGGTCTTGGCGGCGCGGGCGGCGCCCTCGGCCCGCTCGATCATCCCGGCCGAGACCCAGGCCACCACCGCCGCAAAGACCTCGGCCTTGTTGGCGAAGTGGGCGTAGGCGGTGGCTTTGGCGACCCCGGCGGCGGCGGCGATCTCCTCCATCGACGTGCGGCGCAGCCCATAGGCGGCGAAGAGGCGCGCGCCGGCTTCCAGCACCCGGGCCTTGGTCGCGCCGCTCTTGTCGGGTCGATCGGCCTTCTTCGGCGGGCGCTTGGCGATCTTGCCGCTCATCGCTGGGGCAGCCTACCCGATCTTCCGCCTCGAGGGCCAAAAAACGAATTGAACGACTTATGCGCATATCGTATGGTTCGTCCATGTCGAGCTCAACACCAGCCGCGCGAGCGGTCCTGATCACGGGTTGTTCCTCCGGCCTCGGTCGCGCCACCGCGCTTCATCTGGTCAAGCAAGGCTGGTCGGTGTTCGCCACCGCCCGGAAGCTGTCGGACCTGACCGAGCTCACCGAGGCCGGCTGTCGGCCGCTGGCCCTCGACGTCACTGACGAGGCGTCGATGGAGGCCGCGGTGCGCGCGGTGGAGGCCGAGCACGGCGCAGTCTCGGTCTTGATCAACAACGCCGGCTACTCGCAGTCCGGCGCGATCGAGGCCGTCCCCTTGAGCCGGGTCCGGGCTCAGTTCGAGACCAACGTCTTTGGCCTGGTGCGGCTGACCCAGCTCGTACTGCCGGGGATGCGGCGGCTGCGTTTTGGCAAGGTGGTGAACCTGAGCTCGATGGGCGGGAAGCTGGTGTTCCCCGGCGGCGGCTACTATCACGCGACCAAATACGCCGTGGAGGCGCTGAGCGACGCGCTTCGTTTCGAGGTGAAGGGCTTCGGCATCGACGTCATCCTGATCGAGCCTGGGCTCATCAAGAGCGGCTTTGGGGAGGCGGCGGTGTCCTCGATGGGTGGCACCGGCGATGTCGACGGTGTCTATGCGTCCTTCCACACGGCGGTCGCGCAGGCTACCGCCGAGGCTTATGAGAAGGGACCGCTGGCCAGCTTGGCCGGGGTCCCAGACGACGTGGCCAAGACGATCTCCCGCGCCTTGGCCGCCAAGCGCCCCAAGGCGCGCTACACGGTCTCCTGGTCGGCCAAGGTGCTCCTCGCCCAGCGGCGCCTGTCGAGCGACCGAGCCTGGGATTGGTTCCTCGGGCAGAGCTTCCCCTCGCCGAGCCTCGGGGGCTCAGCCGCTCCGTCCGAAGCGCTGGGACTGCCAGGCCCGAGCGCCAAATAGTCCGAGGGATCGCGGCAGTTTTTGATCCCGCCGCGCGCGGCATAGGGCCTGCTTAGGCCTGGCTCATGACGTACCGCTTCGCCGCGATCGCTGCCCTGTGTGCCTTCCTCCCCACCACGGCGTGGGCTTACGAGACCTGGGAAGACCTCGACGATGCGCCGCGCATGAAGAGCAGCGATCCGACGTCCTCCTCGTCCTCCTCCGGCCGGGTGAATCGCGACGGTCCGGCGCTCATCTACAGCGCCGCCCCAAACGGGAAGGGCCGCGGCACTGTGAGCCTCGGGGCGCGCACGGCCTTCCTCCCGAGCATGATGCCGCTGCCGGCGACCGGGGGCGCCCCGGGGGCGCGCTTTGAGGTCAACGTGATCTATGGGCTCCACGAGATCCTCGACCTGGAGGCCCGCATCGGCAGCGTCATCTCCCAGACCGACGCCGAGATCGGGGTTCGCGCGCATCTCGCGGGAGACCTGCGCCTGGCGTTTAGCGCGCACTACGACTTCATGCTCCTCAACTACTGGACCACTGGAGACCGCGGGCAGGTGGGCTTCTGGTTCGGCTCCAACCAGGGGCTGACCCTCTCTGGTGGAAACCGCGACTATCAACTGTCCCTCACCTTCGACGTGCCGCTGTACTTCGCGGCCGTGAGCTCCAAAGGCGCTGGCAGCGGCATCCAATATGCGCTGCGCCCCGGCGTCGCCGTCGAGGTCCCGATCGCCCGGGTCGTGACCTTCTCCGCGCAGCTCGGCGCGCTCCTCTCCCCCGAGACCGAGACTTATCTGCCGACCATGGCCCTGGCCATGGCCTGGTGAGCCGAAGGGAGTATGCTCCGGGCCATGGAGCTCCACTTCTTGGGCGCTGCCCAATGCGTCACCGGATCGATGCACGTCGTGCGCACCAAGCACGCCACGGTCCTCCTCGACTGCGGCCTGTTTCAAGGGCGTCGCCGGGAGTCCTTCGAGCGCAACCGGAATCTCCCCGCCGAAGCCAAGAACGTGGACGCGGTCGTGCTCTCTCACGCGCACATCGACCACTCGGGGGCGCTGCCCATGCTGACCAAGGCCGGCTTTCGCGGCACGATCTACGCGACACCCGCCACCCGAGATTTGGCGGCCGTGATGTTGGCCGACGCCGCGATGATCCAAGTCGCCGACGCCCGCCACATCAACCGATCGATCGAGCGCGACGGGGCCGATCTCGAGCCGGTCGAGCCCCTTTATGAGCCCGAGGATGTGCTGGCGGTGCTGGCCCGCATGATCTCGCTCCCCTACCGAGCGACCCATCCCATCGCGCCGGGGGTTCGGCTGACCTTCTTCGACGCCGGCCACGTGCTGGGGAGCGCCGTCACCGCGCTCGACATCGAAGAGGACGGAAAGACGCGGCGCCTCGTGTTCACCGGCGACCTCGGCCGCCGCAACATGCCCATCCTGCGGGACCCGGAGGTGGTCAGCGGGGCGAGCTTCCTGATCACCGAGAGCACCTACGGCGATCGCCTCCACGATCCGATCGGGCGCATGGAGGACGACCTGGCGGCGGTGCTAGAGCGAACCTATCAGCGCGGGGGAAAGGTGCTCATCCCCTCCTTCGCGCTCGAACGAGCCCAAGAGGTCATCTACGCGCTCCATCGCCTCAAGCGCGCGGGCCGGATGCCGCCCATGAAGATCTACGTGGACTCACCGCTGACCGTCCGCATCACCGAGGTCTTTCGCATGCACCCCGACTGCTATGACGAGGAGGCCCGAAAGAGCCTGCGGGGCAGCGACCCGCCCTTCGACTTCGAGGACGTGGTCTATGTGTCGGACGCCGAGGATTCCAAGCGCATCGACGCCGAGGACGTCCCGGCGATCATCATCTCGGCCAGCGGGATGTGCGAGGCTGGGCGGATCTTGCATCACCTCCGGGCCGGCATCGAAGATCCGCGGAACACGGTGGTGATCGTGGGATTCCAGGCCCAGCACACGCTGGGTCGCCGCATCGTCGAGCGGCGACCCAAGGTGAGGGTCTTCGGGCTCGAGCGCGAGCTGCGGGCCGAGGTGGTGGTGCTGAGCGGCTTCTCGGCCCACGCCGACCAGTCCGATCTCCTCGCCTACGCCCAGGCCGTGCACACTGCGGGACGGCTCGGAGGGATCGCGCTGGTCCATGGCGAGCCGGCGGCGCAGCGGGTGCTCAAGGAGAAGCTGGGCGTGCTGTCGGGCGTGCCGATCCACATCCCCGAGCGCAATGACAACCTCGTCTTTTGAGGCCTGCTAGTCCTGGCACCGCCTCACTCCCCCATGTGCGTGCTCCTCCACAGCTGGCCCAGATCCCAGCCCAGCTCGTCGGGCTTGGTGATCGGGAGCGCCTTCTTGAAGTCCACGTCGAAGAGTTGCTTGAGCCAGCCGTCGGTAGTCTTGGCGTCGTCGACGATCACGCCGATCTCGCGGGAGCCACCCCAGGACTGGGTGTCCAGATTGAAGCTGGTGACCATAGAGACTTGGCGATCGGCGAAGATCGCCTTGATGTGACTGGACCGGAACTCACCGCCCACGTCGGGCTCCGGTTGCGTCTCGGAGGCTCGCGACCAACGGATCTGGAGGCGATCAGCCGGGATCCCGGCCTTGGCTAGCCGCGCGTAGAGGCCTTTGACCACGACGGCGTTGGTGCCTCCTTGCCCGGGCAAGGCTTCGGAGAAGTCCTCAAAGCCCTTGGTGAGCACCGCCTTGACCGTGACCTTGCGGGCCGTCGCGTTCACGATCGCGTCGAGGATCTTCGGCGCGTTGAGGTTGGCGGTGAAGAAGGAGACCTCCGACTTGGCCTGATCGAACATGGCCAATGCCGCCCGGTTGATCGGGTGGTCGGCGTTCGACTCGGCCGGCAGATGATCATAGGGCGGCTTCGACACGAACATCATCGGGACGTCAGGGCCGCCCTGATCGACCAGCGGCGGGAAGTGGTGGGTGATCGACTTGGGGTGCCGCGTGGCCTCTTCGATCGAGATATGCGGCAGCGGCCAGGGCAGCGGCCCACCGCCCGGCGCGGTCCACACCCGGCTCTCCAGCCAACCGCTATCAAAGTCGGCCACGGCGGAGCGGGCCACCTCGCCGTGGAGGACGAAGCCCGCGTCGTGCTCGTTGTTCACCGGCTCATCCCGGATCACGGTGTAGTCCCAGTTGTCGAAGTAGTTGAGGTTGGCGCCGGTGACGATCACCGTATGCCCGTCGATGATGATGTCCTTGGAGTGGACCGCGCCTAGGAGGTGGTGATCGTGGGCCGCGAACTCGAGATCGACGAACTTCTTGTCGAGGCCGTACTCTTTGGCCTTGGCGGGGACCTCGATGAACATCTCCTCGGTGGTGGGGTTGTCGTTGAGGCCGTCCTGCATGGTGTCGATCATCAGCCGCACTTTGACCGGCGCGGTGGCCCCCTCGGCGATCCGGCGCTCCTGGAGCTTCTTTAGGCCGGTGAAGATCTGCGCCACGGGATCGGAGTCCTTGGACCAACGGAAGTTCTGAATATCGACCTCGTGCTCGGCCAGCGCGATCTGACGCCCTGCCTCCTTGAAGACCTGCTCAGGGTTGATCAGCACCTTGGGTTCAGCCGTGTTGCGCAGGGTGATCATCAGCTCTGGCGCGATCGTACCGGGCTGCGTGGCCTTCAGGACGGCGCCGGAGATCGCGCGAAACAGCGGACTGCCCTGGGCTTGGTCAGGGGTCTTGGCCCCAAAGAGCACATGTTCGGCGAGCGCGACCGAAGCAGGGTCGCGGCCCAGGCGCAGGCCATCGGCGCCGAGCTGCGTGGCCACCGTTCCCTGCTGGCCGGCCGAGGCTCCGACGACGACCGGCAGCTGCGCCAAGGCCACGAGGGATCCGGCCATCCGCGGGTGGTCGCTTAGCGCTTGCTTGATCCGGCCGAAGAGATCCGGGTGCTGGCCGGTCTGCTTCTCGAGGAGGTGACGGCTGTGATGGGTTTGTGGGGGGCACAGCGTGTTCAGTCCGCCTTTGGGGATCGTGGTCATTGGCTGAGGGCCTCCGGGTTCTCCAAGAGCTCGTCGATGGTGGATTGGGGGTCCGTCTTGGCCGCCGCGTGGCCTAAGTTGAGCGAGGCTCCGCCGTCGGCGTCCTTCATACTCATCTGGTGGACCATCACCGTCTTGGGGCCAGCCAAGCGGCTCAACGCCACCAGATCGCGGCTGAAATCTAGGCCATCTGAGGCCTCTTGAGCGAACACCTTGGCCCGGGCCGCCGGGGAGTCGGCGGCGCCGAGGTGCTGGACCAACGCGGTGAAGCGGCGCGCATCGCGATAAGCAGCGGCGTCTCGGTGCAGGTTGCGCCCGGTGATGGAGCGATAGCTGCTCTCGTCTCCGTAGTCGCTCTTGCCTCCGCTCTTGGCCAAGTCGGCCTTGATGAGCGACATCACCGCGCCGTAGCTGGGGTGCGAAGTATTGAGCCAGGGGGTGGTCTTCCAAACCGAACTATTCCCCCCGAAGAGATAGTTGATGTCCGAAGGGGCCTCCACCTCCTCGTAGGCGGCCGCGTGCGCTGCCATCAGATCGGCGGTCGTCGCCTTGGTCAGGTTCTGGAGCCCGTGGTCTGAGATGAAGACGTCGACCGTGCGATCGGTCTCCCCGAATTGCTCCAGGAAATGGCTGTCTTTCAGCTTCGTCTGAGCCTCGGTCTCGTCGATCAAGGACAGGGCCCGGCCCAGGCGTACGAAGCTCTTGACGTCGTCGGCGGAGGTGATGCCGTCGCCGGTGACCGTCGATCGGAGGTGAAAGTAGCTCTCGGGGGCGGGCGCGGCGGAGTCAGTAACGCTGACCAACTCCCGGACGACCTTCTCCTCTCCCAGGGCCCAGTTGGTCAGGAAGCTCGACCAACTATGGCTGAGGTCGGCGCGGTCATACTTGATGCTCCGGTCGCCGCTGTGCAAAGTGCCGTGCCGCTCGCTGCGGCTCGCGATATTGGACAGGAGGTCCAGCGGTCCCACGGACAAGGTCACGCTGTCCTGAGAATGCGCCGCTTTCTCAGCCAGGGTCGCTCGGCGCACGCCGCTCAGCGGTCCTGCGGCGTAGAGTTGATCGGCCTTCTTGGTGTCCAGGCGACGAAAGCCGTCGAAGGCCTCGCGCGCCTTGGGAACCCGCAGATCGATCACGAAGCTCTTGATCTCGGTGTCGCTCGTCCCCTCGGCGTGCGCGGCTCGAAAGTCCATCAGGTTGAGGAGCTGCAGCTCATGCTGGAGCTCGCCGCCGGAGATCGAGTCGGCGTCGCGCAGGACCCAGCTGCCGAGCTTGGGGACTTCGTTGACCAGGGCGTCCATGAGGCCAACGCTGGCCCCGGCGGCGATCGACTTCTGCTGAGCGCCGACCTCCGAGAGGGTCACCAACACATGATTTGGATCGAGCGCCCGGACCTTCAGCGAGACCCGCGTCATCTTGGTGACGGCCAGGTCGACGCCGGCCGAGGCATGGATGCTGGCGACGGTGCCGAGATCGAGGAGGCGATAGCCCGCACCTGCGCCGGTGTATCCGACCACCGCTCCGAGGCCGGTGAAGGTGGCCTCGCCGCCGGGGAGCTTTTCAGCGAAGCGCTTGGCCGCGCTTGCGTCGAGCGGTAGGTCGGTGCTCAAGTTCTTGATCGCGTCGAGCGCCGCCTCGGGGCCGCTGCGGTAGGGCGCCAGCACTGAGTAGCTGAGGCCGGCGTTGGCGGCGAAGCCCGCCGTGACGTAGCCAGCGCCGCCGATGGGGACGCTGGCGCTGAGTCCTACGCGGGGATAGAAGCCCCCGCCGACGAGCGCGAAGCTCAGCGGGTCTCCGGCCTTTTCCGCGGCGGCGAGCAGGCTCTTCCGGCGCAGGTCATTGGTGATGAGCGGATCGTCCTTGGCGAGCACCTTGACCGTCGCCCGCAGACCGAGGCCGAGCTGGTCCGTGCCGGCGACGAACAGGGGAACGTCCACGCTGCTGGCGGCGGACTTGAGCGCGCCGAGCGCGGCATCGCTCGTTACATAGGCCTTCCACAGCGTGCGGCGCGCGGCGGCGAGATCATCAGCGGAGAGCTCCTTGGCCTCGACCTGCTTCAGCGCGGCTCTGACCACCGTCGCGTCCGTGGCGGCTTGCGCGGCCGGGGCACCCGCCACCATCGTGACGGCCTCCATGCCGAGCAGCGCTGCGCCACTCAGACCGTGCTTGGAGGAGTCCGGAGATGTCCGATTGAAGCGCACACCCAACTTATCGCGCTGCGCGTGCTGCTGGATGTGTCTCTCGGCGGCGCCAGTCGGCGTCCGGTCTGTCCGAGGTCGAGCACACTCCCGCGTGTCTCAGGGACCGCTCGCTTCCTCCGGGGGAAACTCGGCCTGACAGGCCGCGACCTCGGCGGGGTCGATCGTGAGCGCGGGAATCTCCGCAGGAGTGAGCCGCGGTGGCGCATCGAAGTCGAAGAGATCGGAGAGCGGGTCAGCGTTGGCGTCGCGTCTCGAGAGCGCCGAGGCACCAAAGCGCGACTCGACCAAGCGGGTGACCGAAGTATGGTCGGTCACGCGATGGCTCAGGTGGTGGCGCTTCGCCCAGGGGGAGATGACCACCAGCGGCACGCGAAAGCCTAGGCGATCGAAGGCCCATTGTCCCTCATCCGCGGGGTGATCGTCGGGAGGGCAAGCGGCTGGGGGCGGGACGTGATCATAGAGCCCGCCGTGCTCGTCAAAGAGGATGATCACCGCCGCTCTCGGCCACTGCGGAGAGCGCTGTACGGCCTCCACGATGCGCCCGATGAGTTGGTCCGTGAGCTGGATGTGGCCCGGGGGATGACCGTCGTTGATCGCCAGGGTGCCTTCGACCAGCGCCAACCCCGGGAGCGTGCCGCGCTCCGCGTCGATGAAGAACTGATCGAGGCTGGGGTGAAAGCCTTGCTCGAAGTGGCGGAAGAACACCTCGGGGAGGATCGCCGAGGTCGCTAAGCCCTCGTGGTATTCAATCCAGCTGGCCTGAACTCCGTTGAGGGCATCGAAGATATTCGGGACTCGCTCCCCAATGATGCGCCCGCGCGTCACTCCGAAGGAGGAGGCCGCGTAGAGGTACATGCGGTTGGGCAGGGTCGGTCCGATCAGGGAGCTGAAGTGGCGGTCGGAGGTGGCGTAGGCGTTCGCGAGGCCGTGGAGGATCGGGAGATCGCTCTCGTCATAGTAGCCCATGGCCCGCGCGCCGCTGGGGTCGGAGGGCGGACCGTCATTGGTGGTCACGAAGCCATCGTTCTTTCCCTCGTTCCACTGGGCGTGGGAGCCCACCCACTCATGCTCGGTGTCCGTGAAGCAGCGCCGGGCCAGGTGATGGCGTGAGATGGGCTGCCCCTCCGCGTCGAGGTTTGCCGCGGTAGGGGCGGCCAGATCGGCGTCTGGATAGGCTCGCTCAATGCCTCCGAGGAGATGATCAAAGGAGCGGTTCTCCAGCATGAGGACGACGAAGGTATCGATCGGGATCTCTCGCCCCACGCTTTGGTCGTCGGCGACGGTCAGGCCCGCCGCGGCGCCCGGCCCGAACTCACACGCCGCTCGGGCGCGGTCGATCTCCGCTCTGCTCTTGCCGGAGTGGAGCTCGGCGCGCGCGCAAGAGAGACAGAACAACAAGGGGAGGAGGGCTCTCGAGCTCAAGGCGCCCAGAATAGTCGGAGTCTTCTGGCTTGCCTGGAGATTCAGCGCCGCCTTCGTGCGGGACAGGCGACCCCGACCGTAGACTGAAAAACCCAGGTGGCGATCAAACAAGTGTCTGACCAGACCGACAACAAAACCGGGGTATCTGGGGCCCGCGCTCAGGCATCCGGGGTGGCATGCGGTCTGCTTTTGCTCGGGCCATGAGCACTACCGTTGGTTCCGGTTCCTTCCTCGATGTCCTCAAGTACTACAACACCCACGCTGCGCCGGGTAACAAGACGCAGTACATCAAGGACAACGGCGCCGACGCCGCGACCCTCAAGGACACCCTCCGGTCGCTGGGCTTTGATCAACCGAAGCTCTCCGATGCCGTAGAGGCGTTCCAGCGCCAGTACAACGCCCAGCACGCGGACACGCCGATCGCCGTCGACGGTAAGGCCGGGGCCAACACCTTAGAGGCGCTTTACAGCACGGCCGACACCCTCCGCCAAAACTGCGGCTCGGACACTGCGAAGTTCCTCGACGCCAAGTCCCAGATCACGCCCTTCGTCGGCCCGCCCCGGCCCGATTCCATGAAGGTCACCTCGCACGATCCGAAGACCATCAAGGAGCAGCTGAATCAGAAGCTCGACGAGAACCAGGCGAAGGCGCCGGCGGCTGCCGAGCCCAAGGTCGACGCGGGTGCTGCCGATCGAATTCGGGATCTGAAGCAGCAGATCGGCGATATCGGCCACACCAACGGCCGGGAGACCGCGCACTTCACCAAGGCTCGGCTCCAAGAGGAGTTGACCAAGCTCACCGCGGAGAATCCGGGCGCCGCCAATAGCGATCGCATCCGCGAGCTCAAGCAGCAGATCGACGCTATCGGGAGCCCCAACCCGCGCCAGCCCGAGTTTTACCAGAAGCAGACGGCGGAGGCGGAGCTGGCCAAGCTCACCGCGGCCAACCCTGCCGCGGCGGGCACGGATCGCATCCGCGAGCTCAAGCAGCAGATCGCGGACATCGGGTCGACCAGCCCTCGTCAGCCCCAGCACTACAAGAAGATGCAGGCGCAGGCCGAGCTCGATAAGTTGCTGGCTGATACGCCTGCGGCCGCCTCCAAGGAGACGCCCAAGGAGACGTCCAAGGACGCGGCTCCGGCGCCAGCTCCCGTCGTGCTCTAGGCCTGATCGACCTCCGCCCTGCCAAGGGCTATGCTCCGTCCTTCGATGAGCCTGGTCCTCGCTGCGCTGGTGACCCTGAGCTCGACCGTCGCCGTCCGCGTGGAAGAGACCGACGACGTTCCGGTCGAAGCTCAGCGCAGCGTGGCCCGCGCGCTGGTGCGAGCCATTGAAGAGTCCAGCGGCCGCTGGGCCGTCCTCGATGATCCCGAGTGGCCTAGCTGCGGCACCAGCGCGGCCTGCGCCAAAGAGGTCTCGGCCCGGGCGCGCGCGGACAGCACGCTGTTTCTCCGGGTGGTCGGCAGCGTCACCTTGATGCGGGTCGTGGCTCGTTCGGTGGAAGCGGACGGCAAAGAGACGAGCGCCAAGGTCGATCTTGAGCAGTCCGGGGAGGGTTGGCCTTTGCAGCTGAAGGCCTTGTCCGTCGAGCTGCTGGGGGCGGGTCCCCGGATGCTCCGACCGGATCTGGCGCTGCTCAGGCCGGCGGAGCCCAGCGGCCCTCGGTTCTTACCGATCGCGCTGTTCGCGGGGAGCGCGGTCTCCACCGGGCTCGGGATCCTCTTTGGGGTGTTGAGCCGCGACACCCAGCGGACGATGGATACGGGCTTTCACTCCCAAGCCGAGACCTCCTCCGCGCGCGACGCCCAGCAGACCCAGGCCTGGACCGCCAATATCTTGTTCGCCTCGGCCGCCGCCGCTGCGCTCACCGGGGTCGCGACGCTGATCTTCGGCGGGGACTAGCAAGCTGCTAGGGGCCCCTCGAGTCCCCTCAGCGGCGGAGCTTGGCCTCGAGCTCGCTCGCACGGCGCAAGATCCCTTCGATCGCCGCCTCGGAGAGGCCTGGCTCGGCGTCGGTCTTGAGATCGAGCAGCGCTTGTTCGAGCGCGGCGCGGTCAGCCTCGGCCAAGCTCGGCGCGATCTCGCGCAGCGTAGAGCCCAGGCGCTTGAGGCGTTGCTTGAGCAGCGCGTCGCTCAGCGGGAACGCCAAGATCCGCGCCTCCAGCTCCGGGACCACGGCGCTGAGCGCGGCGGCGTCCCTCCTCTTCTTGGCGCCGAGATAGTTGTCCACCGCGGGCTCGGCCGAGGTCCCCCGCAGGTCGACCAAGTCCAGGCCGCGACCGAGGAGCGCATGATCGATGCGCCGCACCAGCTCCGCCGGGCTCTCCGCCTGGGCCTTGGTGGGCGCGTCCTTGGGGCGTGGCCGCGGCCCGCGGTCGGCCGGCGATCGCTCTGACGCGCGGCGACTTGCGGGGCTTGCGGGGCTTGCGGGGCTTGCGGGGCTTGCGGGGGCGTCGAGCTCCTCGGGCCTGGCTGGGGCGGTGAGGGTCGAGCTGCGCGCGCCGATGAAGGGCGCTGGCCGCGCGATCTCCTGCGGTGGCGGAGGGCGAGCCCAGAGCGCCCAGGCCAAGCTGAGCATACCCACCGCCATTCCGCCGGCGGCGACCAGCTCGCGCCAGCC
>Ga0154020_10005726_pt1 | contig 14606 bp, 10 predicted proteins | sample Klosneuvirus_201_FD_109709 | JGI IMG/M metagenome (GOLD analysis project Ga0154020, IMG submission 109709) | Active sludge microbial communities from wastewater, Klosterneuburg, Austria - Klosneuvirus_20160825_MG | ecosystem: Engineered > WWTP > Aerobic digester > Activated sludge | place...
TGCGCCGAGGACCGCAACACCGCAGCAACCTCCGCCCCAAACCCCGGATCCGGGTGATACACGACAAATTGTCCGGGACCGATGAATGGTCCGGACTCTGGGTTGGCCAGCAGATTCCGTTGGCGTAATACAAATGCCGCTGCGGAATCAGTGTTCAGCCCGGAACTGACGGGAAGGGCCAGTTTGCGCCAATCACCCACAGCCTCCGTGGCGAGCTCGTCCAACGCGACTTCGTCGGGTTGTATGTCGTACAAACATTGAGGGAGTAAAAAAGATTTTCGCGGCCATTCGATCGCAGATTTAACGCCTAATGCCTTTAATTCCACCGCGGAAACACCCTCTTTCATTTCTGCGGAACCAACAAGGAGGTAAGTCGGCGGTCTTTGCAAATCAGCACCCTGGATCTGCTTTATTTTTTCGAACAATCCCCTGACGCGCCCCCGGCGCCCGTCCCACCGCGCAAACACCACCGCTGCTCCCCGAACAGCTTCTTCAACCAGGACAGGCGGATCCGATAAAGCGGCCTTGCGGACTGTAAATGCCGCTGAGGTACATAGATCAAGGGCCTGCGATTGCTCGGAATCGAGGTCAATGGCCAAGACCACAGAGTTGGTTTTTTTTGTCGGTTCGGACACCTGAACAGCCTCCCAGGTGCAAACCTTTCGTAAGAAAAAGCCCCTCGCTTGAGGGGATTTATAAATAAATATATTTTATTCTTATTTTTCAGACTGTTACGTCAAACGCGCGGGAGTCCTTCGCATTCGCGCTGGCTTAGGTTAGGGCGAGTTCGCGCCAACGCCTAGTTATACGGCATCAGACTCGTTGCACCTTCGTGCCGAATAGTCCCAGCCCCGTCGCGCAGGAAAATTTTTCCGGTGAAAAAGGGCATGCCTTCCAGCGTGTTTCCGTAAAGCTCCGCGGAAAAAGTCTGGTCGGCACCGGCGATATCACCCATCGCGTTGAACCCCGTGGCTCGCACCGCCTGGTCCGTCGCAGCTGGACGCCCGACAAGCCCCATCGCGACACCATCGCCCACAGCTGCCTTGACTTCAATTTTAGATTTGACGAGATCGATGGTGACTTCCGCAGGAATGCGCGACGCCCCGAGTTCATCGGCGACCTGCGGCGGGCATTCAAGCTTGGCCCCATCGCCGAGGGAAAAACAGCCGCTGAGGACCCCCGCATTCTTGTCGAGGGTCAGGCGAACCTCCGCAAAACCGTCACCACCCGCGGTGCCATGATGTTTCAAAATCAGCTTGGTCGTCGGGAAAAAAGCCTCGCTCACGCCATCGGCTGTAGCAGCCAGCGCCCCGCGATTCATGGCAGCCGTCCAGGCTTCATCCAACGGGACTGCACGTGCCCGCGCACCTTCGATCGCAGCGGTCAAGCGCGCCTCCTCCGCAACCAACGCGTCGATCCGCGCCTGCGCGTCACGATCGATCGCATTGAGTAGATCAGCAAGTCCCGGCGTGCTGCGTTTGCCGGCCAGATCACTCGGCTCGGCTAAAGTATCTTGCGATGTTCCGAGCACCACGTCCCCAAGGCTCGCGGCTCCCGCTTCCCGACGGTGCAGCGCCGAGATCGTCCGGCGAAGCCCCTGGACGACTTCTGCAATTTCCGAATTGGTCGCTGCACCAGGTAAAAGCAACGCGGCGGGAGCGATCGCCATCGCCCCACCTGCCGCAGGCGGCAGCGAAAGGTCTTCAACCTGGTTAATCAAATAATCAGGCGACATCTGGTCCAGCCGGGCATCCGCGCGGTCCAGGGGTTCACCAACCGCGGGGACAAAAACGTCGCCGAATTCCCGGTTATCGACGGCACCGAAGTTAAGGGCACTACCTGGCCGGATTTTTTTATTGAGCATAAAGCCATTACGAACCTTGGCCGGCGACTCGGCCTCCATAAAATGAAAGCGCAGCGTGCCATCCTGAATCCACTCAGTGAATTTTGCGGACTTCTTCAGGTCGGGACGCAACGCAAACCCTCCCTCATACCGCCCTTGATACTGAGAGGTCTGAAGAAAGCCCCTTTGCCACAAGCACTGTTCATACGTGGTCCCCGCCGCGGCGGCTCCGCACTCCGGGTAGGCCTCTCCCTGTAACAGGCCACGCTGCCGGTAAACCCCTTCGCAGAACCAGGCGGGCGAAGGCCGATCGGCGAACGTCGTCGACTTCTTATAGTCTGCTCCGATGCGCGACGACACTGCCTCCCAGATCTTTGCCTCGCAATATGCGGTAAAGACCCCGCGGGCATGCTCCACGTCGGCCTCAGAGATGCGTCCCTCCGCAACAAGACCGGAAAGCTGCCCCTCAAACCAATCAGCCGCCAAGGTCCGCTGATGGTCGCTCGCTGCGGCACTCGCGGCCTGCCTCTCTCTTGCAATTTCAGCTATCACGCGGACACGCGTCGCCTCGCGCGGAGCGATTTCTTCACGTTGGAATTTTGCGATGGCAGCTCTTTTTGTCCGATTGTTTGAGGACGCGCTCGCGACCTCGGCAATGCCTGCAGCAGTTGCCGCAGGCGCCCACATGACCACGGACCCCTGATAGGATTGCACCGTTGAGTCCCCTGCAAGCTTCATCCCACCGGTAGAATCCGCCGGCCATTCGGGAAGCGCACGGTTCGATACATTCTGACGCTGAGCCTCGGGGGTTTTGCCGCAAGCAAACAAGGACAGGCCGATCGCTATCAGTGACCCAAAAATGCATGGTCCCAACCCCGATGGTCGATGAGCTGCTGAATTAAAAAACATGCGCAATCCCCCTGCCATGCTTAAAAGAACAGACTGGCGTCTATTTGTGCCAAATCACTGACCGGCATATTACGGCTGCGAACCTGCTGCTGCAGGCCAAATTTAATTTCCAGTGGTGCCGGAAACTTACCGCGTTGAAACGCCGGGATCGTGCTGTATCCCAGGGCGAACTCGTTATGTTCTGAGAACTGATCGCTGTTTTTTGACAGCTGTGGCCTCGCCTCGCCATCCTGAATGCTGCCTTCTGAACCGGCCGCTTCATAACGGTCGCCGAATTTTCTGAACCAGGTTCTTCCAAGCCCCACGACGACACCTCCCGGCGACAGATAATTCGCCGACAAACCGGCATCGATTTTGTCCCCAAGTTTGAAGCGGGTCGAAATGTTCTTCACCTCGATCGACTCTTTATCAGTCACGTCACGCACGCTCTTCCGGCCCGGAGCCTGCCAAGTGTATTTTGCGAATTGATTGATAAAAATGTAGTGAGAGATCGGTTGATCGAAGGCGACCTGCCCGAAGGCGTCCCATTGGCCATCCCCAAAAGGGATATCCGTCAGGATATCCGGGTCATCTGTGCGCCCGGTCGGTGCCACCACCCCACCCGTAAACGCCCCGGCAACCGGACCGACATCAAAAACCCGGTACTTGGCAGCCAGCGTGACATCACCGACTCCGGCGGCCTGCCAGTCTTCCAGGGCGGAATAATTGTTTTCGATAAGTTTGGCATTGAGTCGGGCGACGGCATTGTTGAGCTTACTGGTCGCATCGCGGGCCGCCTCGATCTGGTTTTGCTCCGGACTTGCAAGGGCGGCAAGAAAGGCCGCCGCCCGTTCATTCTGCCGAAACCCAACCTCTACCGCCGTATTCGCCCGATAATAAGGGACCGCCAGGGCCAAAGTGAGGCTGTCGGTCAGGCCGTAAGACGCAATGGGTGCGACGACCTGAACCCGGCCCTTAAGATCGGCGGTGAATGTCCCAACCGCCTCTTCTTCAGAAAACCCATTGGCCATCAAAAAAGCCTGCAGCTGCTTGCCCTTGGTCGCCTCTTCACCGGCGACGATGCGAGCAAAGGTCAAGTCTTTTTCCAGAGGGGCACCAAGCGGAAGTGCCGTGCCAGAAGCGTCGGTCTTTGAGGACAGGCGCGTATCGACCGTACGCACCGCCAGACCACGGACACCGCGAGGGAGTACCTTTGTATGTTCAAACGCGAACAGGGGGCTGGGGCAACCAAACGCCCCGGCCACCCCAATCAGAAGCGACACTATATAAACCGATGCCCGAAAAGTCGGTCTCATGAATGAGTCCTTAGATTAACGGATCCCCGCCAGGATCGTCTTCATCATTGCTTGTTCTGCTTTTGTCTCAGCTTCGAGCCCGACGGGCAGCTCATTGCCGGCGATCAGCTCATCGATTTCGCCGATGTACTTATTAAGCCATGCTTTAGCCTCGTCTTTGCGACCCAGACGATTCAGCACGTCGCCGCGACCGCGGAAGTTTGAATAGTAAGAGTCGCCAGCATTGTCGTCGCCGGGGTAAGCGGAGGACGCAATGGCTTTATCGGCCAGGTCGAGTGCTTTTGCACGATTAGGCAAGTCGCTCCGAACAAGTGAGGACAGGTCATCTTTGATGACGCCGGCGATCACGCGGTAAATTCCGCCTCCCATGTAGCGGGTGTCAATGCCGACTTCAGGGCGCGGCTCGATATTGTCACCAACGATGCTGTTGAAATAACGCTTAATGGCACCAATCTGCGCGAGGCGGCTGAGCAGCGGCGCGGACTGCACCCAAAATGCAGTACACTGCAGCTTCCAGTAGTGATACTGGGTCACAGCTTCACTCATATTGGCGATCGTTTCGACAAATTCGCGGCAATCCGCAAAGATCGCTGTCCGTCGTGCAGGATTTTGATCAAGGGACGTCAAAAGATCGCCCTCGTAAAAAGCAAGTTTTCCGAGTTGCTCAACCGCATAGACACGCTCGTCGCCATCGACGGCATTCAAAACGTTCTTATAGGCCGTACGTGCTTCAGCGATCTTCGCGAGGTTATTCTCCCGCTGGGCAAAGGCCGCATCAGCTGCGTCAAAAATGCCGGCAAACGCGACACCGCTGCTGAGGAGGGCGCTAAAGGACAAAATCGCTGTAATCTTAGCTAAATGCGCGCGAATTCCACTCATGTTAAAAGTCTCCTGGAGTCATTAAAGATGAACCCGTTTATTACACGACCCGTAGCAAGTCAATAAGGGCATCTATTGACGCAAGGTTCTTTTAACGGAAAGCAATAGTTGATAGAGCTCGGTGCGGCTCATCCCGGCTCCCGACATCTCCTGCAGGAGATCTTTAACGGTGCAGCCCCGGGCGAAGCCGTCAAGTGCCTGCTGGCGGATGGAATCCGGCGTCATTGCAGCACTGTCTCCCGTCCCACAGTCTGAAAGATCAACCATGACGACCGCTTCGCCTTTAAGAGACGAATGACACTCCGTCCAGACGCGGGCCTCCCGAATCCCCATGACAACGCATTCTTCAAACAGCTTGGTCAGCTCGCGCCCTACGGCCACCCGAGCGAAGGGATATATGGCCTCTATGGCCGCCAAAGTCCGCTGTAGCCGCCGTGTGGCCTCAAAGAATATGACGGAAGCCCCCGCACCCCGCCACGATGTGATTTCCTTGTTTAATGCGACCGCTTTAACCGGTGGAAACCCTACAAAAAGCAGGCGGTTGGTGGGCAAGCCAGAAACCGAGGCCAGAGCCACCATGGACGAGGGGCCGGGAACAGGATGGACGGTGATACCCCTTTGCCTGGCAAGGTTGATCAGGCGGTAGCCCGGGTCCGAAATACAGGGCGTGCCGGCGTCAGAAACCAACGCCAATGACAGGCCGAGATCCTGAATCTTCCGGATTAGCTGTTCGGCTCGCTCTGTCTCCCCGTGATCCTGGTAACTGACGATCTCTTTGGTGCCAACCCCGATCAAATTCAGCAGCTTGCGTGTTTCGCGGGTGTCTTCTGCTGCGATAAGGTCTACTTCGGCCAAAACCTTGCGTGCGCGCGGGCTGAGATCTTCGAGGTTGCCGATCGGCGTGGCAACGACAAAAATGGCGGGGGATGGGCTCATGAGAGCCAATGGGTATAGGAGTTCGCACTGTAATACAACCTTGTTTCTGTTATGATGGCTTCAGGCCTGCGGTGTTGGTTGCTTCGTGCAGGAGAACCGATACTTTTTTATAGGGAGTCAGACCCCTTCCTGGTGTGCAAGCCCTCCGACCCTCCTTGAGGGACAGCGTAGAGGGAAGCCTAAAGGGAAGTTTGATGACGCCCACCTGGTGAAGGTGGGTTCCCCTAGCCTTGGTGATCGCGCTGCAGGCCCCCTGAAAAAACCTACCTAACCCCCCGTTTGACAGAGTGAAACCCCCCCTGAAGATTTACGTTGCGCTCACGGGCTGCCAAAGGTTTACTATTGCGCAATACCCGCGTATCGCAGGAGATTTCATGGCCTTACCTCTTTCATCCCGCATCTCAGCAATCCAGCCCTCGCCCACGGTGGCTCTGAACGCACGGGCGACGGCGTTGGGCAAAGAAGGCATTAACGTCCTGAATTTCGCCGTGGGGGAACCAGACTTTCCCACACCGCAATTGGTTGTCGATAAGGCCATCGCCTCATTGAAGGCGGGAAGGACCAAATATGGTCCCGCCGGTGGCGGCCCGGAACTTCGCAAAGCGATCGCTGCAAAGCTCAAACGGGATAACCGTGTGGACTTTTCCCCTGATCATATCGTCGTCGGTATTGGCGCGAAAGAAATTCTGTTTCACACATTCCTTGCCATCCTGAACGAGGGAGACGAGGTTTTAGTTCCCAATCCTTATTGGGTCAGCTATGCCGACCAGATTCTGGCGGCGGGAGCAAGAGCAGTAACGTTGCCACTGCCAGAAGATCTCGTAAAATCACCGCCAATCGATGTTGCTGCGATCGAAAAAATGGCGACCGCAAAAACCCGCGCCTTCGTTTTCAACTCCCCCAACAATCCCGCAGGATACGTGCTTTCAAAATCCGAACTCATCAAACTCGGTGAGTTCCTGAAAAAGAAAGGCTGGTGGATCATCGCCGACGAGATCTACGAATATCTTGCGTTTGACTCGCCCCATTACTCCCTGCTGGAATTATTTCCCGAGCTGGCGGACCGCTACATCCTCATCAACGGCATGTCTAAGGGATTCGCGATGACGGGCTGGAGGGTTGGCTATGCCGCCGGACCTGCAGCGGTCATTAAGCTCGTCAAAAGCCTGCAAAGCCACTCGTCGACCTGTGTACCCGGGTTTATCGAGGACGCGGCAACCGTCGCGCTCCACGAGGGAGCACGCCTGATGGCTCCGGAAATCGAAATCTTCCGCAAACGCCGTGATATCGCCGCGACCGAACTCGGTGCGATTCCCCATCTTGATTTTTTCAAGCCACAGGGCGCTTTTTACGTCTTTTTGGACGTTCGAAACATCATCGCCAAATCAGCAAACTTCAAAACCGGAACCACCATGGCTCTGAGTGAACGACTCCTGAACGAGTACCATGTCGCTTTGGTGCCAGGTGAGGCGTTCGGAGCTCCAGGGTTTTTGCGCTTGAGTTATGCAACCAGCGAAGACACCCTGCGCCAGGGAATTGCGCGGCTGCGGCAGGCGTTTGCTGCACTTTAAACCTTTCGTGGACTGAATTTTCCAAAATCCTATCGGGAGGATACTTTCAAACATGGGCGAGCCTATGACGACTTCTTTCGACGACATCGCCGCGGACATCAAGCAGGATTTTGTGACCAAGGCCGCGACCGTTCGTGGACAACCTGCACCACGCGCTGTGGATGAACTTCGGGTTGCCTTCCTCGGGCGCAAGGGGCGCGTGACCGGCCTGATGGACGAGCTTCGCAATGTACCAAAGGAAAAACGCCCCGAAGCCGGCAAAGCGGTCAATTCGCTGCGCCAGTTCATCGATGGCGAAATCAGCGCGTTGCAGGCGCTGTCGGGAGACTTTGTCCTCAACCAGAAGCTTAACGCCCCCGCACTCGACGTCACGTTACCGGTGAACCAGACGGCTCCGGGCGGATCTCTGCATCCTGTCTCGTTAATGCGCCAGATACTGATCCGGGAATTTCGTCGCCTTGGCTTCACCGTGTACGACGGGCCGGAGGTCGATCTTGATTTCTACAATTTTAATGCGCTGAACGTTCCGGAATCGCATCCGGCCCGCGACATGCAGGATACGTTTTATATCAAGAATCACGAAAAAACCGTGATGCGCACCCATACATCAAACATTCAAATTCATGCGATGTTGAATGAAAAGCCGCCCTTGCGGATCATTGCGCCGGGAAGAGTTTTTCGCTGCGACTCGGACCCCACTCACACGCCCATGTTTCATCAGATCGAGGGCTTTGTCGTCGATCGCAACATCACGTTTGCCAATCTCAAGGCCACCATCGATACCTTTTTGAAAGCCATTTATGGATCGGGTCTGAAGACAAGATTCCGCCCCAGCTTTTTCCCCTTTACCGAACCGAGCGCTGAATTTGATCTGCAGTGTGTGCTTTGCAGCGGCAAAGGATGCCGTGTCTGCAAGCAGACGGGATGGCTGGAAATCGGCGGCTGCGGGATGATCCATCCCAATGTTTTCGAATCCGTTTCCTACGACAGCGAAGACTGGACGGGCTTTGCCTTCGGATTTGGCATCGACCGCATGGCCATGCTGAAATATTCCCTCCCCGATTTAAGACAGCTGTTTGAAGGCAATTACAAATTCCTGGGACAATTCCCGCTTTTTGCTTGAGGATGACATGCAGATCTCACTGAACTGGCTGAATGATTATGTCGACGTACGCGATATGTCACCTGAAGATATCGGCGTCGCACTGACCGACATCGGGCTCGCCGTCGACGGCGTGGCCACGGTTTCGAAAATCCCGTCTACCGTCGTCGTGGGCAGAGTCCTTACCGCTAAGCCACATCCAAATGCCGACTCGTTGCGGGTTTGTACCGTCGACGTCGGCGGTCCGGCTCCACTCGACATTGTTTGCGGGGCATCCAATGCGCGAGAAGGGATTTTTGTGTCCGTTGCGCTGGTTGGCACCGACTTTGGTGGCGGATTCAAGATCAAGGAAGCAAAGATTCGCGGTGAAAAATCCTGTGGCATGATGTGTTCGGAGAAAGAACTTGGACTTTCGGACGCCCACGAAGGAATCATCGAGCTTAAAGGGGCCCCTACGCCCGGACAGCCCGCCGCCGCGGTACTTGGTTCTGGTGACACTGTTTTCACACTCGATATCACCGCGAACCGAGGCGACTGCCTCAGCCACATCGGCGTCGCGCGGGATCTTGCGGCGCGCCTCAAGCGTCCTCTGCGTTTGCCTGGCAAGCTGAATGCACCAGCGGGTACGACGGTGTCGAAGGGAGTCATTTCTGTGCGCAGTGACGACGTTGACGGCTGCGCCCGTTTCGTCGGTCTCTACATCAAAAACGTTGCTGTCGTCCCCTCGCCAGCGTGGATGCAGGCCAGACTCGATGCGGCAGGTATGCGCCCCATCAACCTTGTCGTCGATGTCACAAATTATGTGATGCTCGAATACGGCCTCCCCATTCACGCCTACGATGAGAGAGATGTAAAGGGCATGACGCTTGTCGCGCGGGCAGCGAATGAAGGAGAAAAAGTTCAGACGTTAGATGGTCAGACGCGCCAGATGATGGCGGGTGAGCTCCTCATCTGCGACGGGGAAAGAGCCGTGGGAATCGCCGGCATCATGGGTGGGGCGAATTCCGAGGTAAAAAGCGATACGCGCAACATCATCGTTGAAGTCGCCTGGTTTAATCCTCTGACGATCCGAAAGACGTCTAAAAGGCTGGCTCTACGCAGCGAGGCCTCCAAGCGCTTCGAGCGAAGTGTCGATATCACTGCCTGTGCAGCGGTTGCCCGCAGAGTCGGGGATCTTCTGGTACAGTGCACCCGTGAGCTGATCGCCGCTGGGAATAAGGAACTGACCGAACCCAGTCCGGCCACCGACCTCGTGGATTTCTATCCGCAGCCTGTGAACCCTGCCGTTATCACGCTGCGACTTTCTCGTGCCCGCGAAATCCTGGCCCAGCCGACGTTAAAAAAGGAAATGGTCAAAGACACGCTCGAGGGACTCCAGATCCGCATGATCGATAGCAATGAGGAAAGGTTGGTGTTTGAAATCCCCTCTTGGCGTCACGACATTGAACGGGAAGTGGATCTGATCGAAGAGCTGGCCCGCATCATCGGGCTGGAAAAAATTCCGTACAGTCTCCCGACGATGTCGATCAGGCCAACGCCGGAAGACCTGTTTATCGATTTTATAGAAAATGCCAGAGTGGCCCTCGCCCAGGCCGGCTTCAGAGAAACTGTCAGTTTCCCATTTTTGAGTAAAGCGGAGATGACGCGCTGCAATATCGATGAACATCATCCGCTTTATGCGCACCTGTCGCTGGCCAATCCACTGAGTGAGGAGTTTGCTTTGATGCAGACGACCCTTGCCCCCAACATGATCAAGACCGTCGTCTCCAACCTCAACCATGGTCAGAAAGCCATTAAGATTTTTGAATGCGGGCGGGGTTACTATGATTTTGCCGTGAACTCTATAGACAAGCACAAATACCCTCTGTGGTCGTCTCTTGACCGCCCCGGACGACATTTGACCGCCCGCGCGCGAAGTGACAAGCACCGCACCGTTGAACGGCACCTGATCGCCGGGATCATCGGGCAGCCATGGATCGAAAAATCCTGGAATGCACCGGAGACTGCCGCTGGGTTTTATTTTGGAAAAGAAAGCGCCTGCAGGTGGCTGAAGGCTTTCGGCGTGTCAGCACCGACTTTTCGCCCGATACCAGCGGAAAGTTTGCCTTGGCTGCATCCAGGCGCCGCCGCGGTCGTCTACATTAATGACACGTTCGTAGGGTATGTGGGAGAGGTACATCCCAAAACCGCCATCGCCTTTGGCCTCGCTGCTGATGACGCCCCGGTCCTTATGGAATTCGACCTGGAAGCTGTTTTCGAGGCACGCACCACCGCTGCGCGCATTGAATCAACCATGTGGCGGTTTCCACCGGCAGCCCGCGATCTCGCGTTTATCGTGGATCGTAAAATTACTCACGCGGACTTTGAAGCGGCGATTAGCACCTTTCCGAAGCGCAAAAATTTGCAGCGGGCTGCGGTCTTCGACCTTTACGAGGGCGGCAACATCCCGCCCGATCGCAAAAGCCTCGCTTACACCTTTGATTTCCAATCTGCAGAACGAACACTCACAGATCAGGAAGTTGAAGCAGAGGTTTCAGCCTTAAGCGCCTGGCTTAGCGAAAAGCTGGGAGCCACCCTGCGGGGATAAAATTTGAGTCCATCTTTTTTGAACTCTCTGGAGAACGCCATGTGCCTGCTAGATCAAGCCAACCGAATTGTTTACATGAACATGAATGCTTGGTTGGTTATGGTTACCATAGGCCAGATCTGGAATACCCCTGCCATCGCACAGACCCCGGGCGTGAACGACGTCGCCTCTGTTGCGGGTAAGGTCGTCACGGTGCAGGAATTTCGCGCTTCAGTTCAGCGACTGGGCGAAGACAAGACCGACATGGTCTCCACCAATCCCGTTCTTCGTCGGCAGTACCTGGATCATATGATTAACGGGCAACTCCTGGCCAAAGAGGCCATGGCCCAAGGCGTCGATAAGACACCAGAGTTTTTGCAGAAGCTCGAAGACAAGCGCAGCGACCTGCTCGCGGTGATGTTCGTCGATCAGTATTTCAAGAAAGAAATGACTCCCAAGTCTCTGAAAAAATATTTTGATCAGAATCAGGCGCGTTTTTCCAAAAAAGAGATCCGTGCGTCCCATATCATCGTCGACAGCGAGAAAAGGGCCGCCGAGCTCATAGCAGAGGCGAAAAAGCCGGGGGCCAATTTTGACGACATGGTGAAAAAGTATGGCACGCCCCTCGACGGAGCACTCAGCGGCGATCTCGGGTATTTCAGCCGCGGTCGCATGATGCCCGAATTCGAAGAGGCAGCTTTTGCGACCAAAAAAGGGGACGTTCACCCCAAGCCCGTCAAGACATCTTTTGGCTGGCATGTTTTAAAAGTCATGGACATCCGCGGAGACGACCGCGTTGAATACGACAAAGTGAAATCTGAGGTCGAGCGACAAATGAAAACCGATCTTCAACACGATCTGCTTTTGAAGCTTCGAAAGCGAGAAAACGTCATCATCAATGAAGAAGTGTTGAAGGCCACCAAATTTTAAGCTTTAAACCAGGACGATACGGCGACACCTGCCATACAGGCAAGGATACTGCCGATCGCTCCTATGCCCCAGAATAAGAGGGAAGCGGACCACTGGCCATCGCGATAGAGGCCAATGGTTTCCAGTGCAAATCCCGACATGGTGGTCAATCCACCGAGAAATCCCGTCAGCATTAAAAGTCGAAATTCTCCAGAGAGACTGGTTATCATCGGCAACAAAATTCCGGCGACCAGGCTGCCGGTTAAATTGGCGGCGATGGTCCCGTAGGGAAAATTGGGGGCGATTACGGCGGAAGTGGACGCGAGGGCATATCGCGCGACGCCGCCACCAGCAGCGCCAACGGCAACGAGGACGATCGACTTGAGCATCTCAAAGTGTTGCATGCGTCATCTTTGTCACGGGTTGGCATGAAAACGCAAAGATTTACGCTCAACTTCGGCGCCATCTTTTTTCCAGACAAATTCGAGGCGACTGAGGCCGGGAGACGCCTCAAAGGTATGCGACATCGTGTCGCTGCCGGCGCCACTCAACTCGCCAACGACGACGCTATTGAGCGACACGGTAACGGTCACGTTCCCCACGAGCGACTCCCGCCGTTTGATCTCCATGTGGACGGGCTTGCCAAGAAATACAGCGCCGGTCTTGCCGCCATCGAGCATGACGTCAAATTGTGGAAACTTTCCCCAATTCTGGATCCAAAGAGGTTCCTTCAGGAGCGGGGGGAGGTTATTGGGATCCAATCCAACCGACTCGGCCCAAATTTTCAGTACTTCATCAGGGTTTAAATGAGGATTTCCGTAGTCTCTCGTCCCGGTGGCCACCACTGGTTCCAACGGAACCCAGACGAAGTCTGGATGGATCCGCTGGCTACCTTCCGTCCACTCACCACCGATGATTTCGTCGGCGGCGTTGAGCTCGAGGACGTAACTCAGCACCTGGGAGCCACGGTCGTGGGTAGGCGCGGCATTGCCCTGGGGTTCTGAACCAAGTGCTTTTGCAAAAAACACCTGTGTCGTCACACCCACAAATTTTTTTGCCTCTGTATTGAAGACGTAATTGGTCTGCGACGAGCCAATCCGGCGCAAGGCTTCGGCCCTATCGATCGTTTGCATCGTCGAAGAATAGGCGTAAAGGGGATAGTTCCAAACCTGGTAACTGACCTGTTCATCAAACACGAGTGCATATTTCTTTTTGCCAATCCAATTGGCAATTGAAGCATGAAAGGACCCGGGATTCACGTCTTCGCAAACCCCCATGACCGTGGGATCGGGGCGAGACGATGGATTTCCGGGAGGGTTGCGGTCTTCGCACCTTGCTCCTCCCAGAAAAAGAAATTTTGCACTCATGTATATTTCCGCAAGAAGCGCTTTCACGTCATGCGGCTCAAACGTCACCCCATTGCGCGTGACGTTTTTAAACGGCTCTTTGTGGCGGGTTGCGGCCGCCGACCAGCCGTTGCAATGGCCAGCCCATTCCGCATCGGCGCTTCCCCGAGGCACCGTATGATTCGCAGCCTCCCACTGGGTCGCTTTCATGTTGCCCGCATTAATGGCGAGGTCATATTTCTCGAGGGCTGAGCCGCTTCTTTGCTTCACGCCGGTGCCGCCGGAGACTTCCGGATACCAGTGACCGGAGTAAGGGACATTTTCAGGCGCGACGCTCCCGTCCTTGGGGAGATCAGTTAACTTAGTCGTGAAGGACTGATCCCACACGCTGAAGAAAAAATCTGACGACCCTTTGATCTCCCGACGACTGTCGGCATAAAACTCAACTTCCGAGGACCGACGCGCAACCACATCGGCGTCAGGATAGGAGGTGTCGCTATCACCAGCTCCATCGCTGCCGCTTGGTTTACAGCCACCGATGCTCCACATGGTCATCAGCATCAGGCTCGCAGCTCTGATGCGGGGCGGCAACTTTTCTTGGCAATTCCACATGAGTTATCTCCAAGAGTTCCTTGTATATATTTATTGTACATCCAAGTTTCAGTTTTGTTGGGGATACCGGAATCAACGCGACTTTTGATAAAAGCTAAACTTCACACGGATTTGCGATTTGCTTTAGCTTCTTACTCGCTACTCTCCGCATGATGTGTGGGCTTCAGCGCCCGCTGCCTGCCCCGCTGCCTGCCCCGCTGCCTGCCCCGCTGCCTGCCCGACTGACTGCGATATGTGTTCCGAGTTCATGATGAAATAGTGGAGAAGAGACCGCCCGGACCATGCCTTACCTAAATAAAGCCCTTGCTGGACCTGCCGCAATTCTTCGTGAATCAGCAATCCGGCAGGCCCCGCTATCCAGTCCTGAGGCTTATAGTATCCGGCGATGGTGTCACCATGTGCATAGTCCACAATGACTGCATCACGACGAATATCGCTGGGGCCGGTCATACAAAAAAACTTCGCTGGTATGCGATCGCCGGTAACGGTTCGGTTAAACACCCAGCCGCGATTGCGGTCAAATATTCGGCTGCTCCAAAGCACATCGGCAAGTCTTCTGGAAGGACTGGCTTTCGAAATTCTGGCGGCGTCAAGAACCCTCAGAGCATAGGTTCCCTCTGGCAGATCCCCTGCCGGAA
>Ga0154020_10005728_pt1 | contig 14605 bp, 8 predicted proteins | sample Klosneuvirus_201_FD_109709 | JGI IMG/M metagenome (GOLD analysis project Ga0154020, IMG submission 109709) | Active sludge microbial communities from wastewater, Klosterneuburg, Austria - Klosneuvirus_20160825_MG | ecosystem: Engineered > WWTP > Aerobic digester > Activated sludge | place...
AGGGAGAACCGCGAGGTGACGAACACTGCGAGCTTTGCCAGCCTCAACGAACGCACGCTCGATTCGCAGGCCGTTTCGCTCCAAAGCTATCTTCTTGGCGATCTCCTCGTGGGTACCGTCGGCTGGCGCAAGGAACAGTCCTCCATTTTGGGAACCAATGCACCGTTTGCGCCTGGAGGCGAAGGCTACGTGCTGGTCGACAGTCCGACCTACACTCTCGACCAGCCTGACCTTGTCCCCCAAGAGTTCGAGCAAACGCTCTTTGCTTGGAGTGCCGTCGCCAAGACCCCGGAAAAGTGGGTGCGGCGTGTTCCACTCGTCTCGGCGCTCAACCTTTACTACGGTGAATCTGAGAACTTCAGTCCGCCCGAGACCCGCACCGTCGACACGTTTCGCAATGAAATTCCACCGCCAAGCGGCCTGACTGAGGAGGGCGGCATTTACCTCGAGGCGTTCGACGGCCGCGTATCCATGAGGCTCAACTCCTTCAAGACCACCCAGACCGGAAGCTTCAACTCCGTGGTGGGTGGCATTCCCGGCACCATCGTGGGTCTGCACACCACCGCCTACAACATGGTGCGCACGGGGCTGGTGCGCGACGGAGGCAACGGATTCCCCGTCGGATACGTCGCTCCTCCCGATGAGCTGCTCCAAACGTTCGCCGTCCAGATTCAGCCGAGCGGGTTTATCACCTCCACCAATCCGGGAGTGCGCGATACCAGCGACTTCGTCACCGAAGGCAAGGAGCTGGAGGTTTCGTTCCGCCCCACCCGCGGACTTTCATTTATCCTCAACGTCGCACAGCAGGAGTCTGTCCGCAGCAATACCGGTGCCGCGGTACGCCGTCTGCTCTTCGATGTACCGACCGCTTCAGGCTCGCCCCTCGCTGCGGAGTGGGTGAAGCCATGGGCCCGACAGATTGCGCTCAATGCGGGCGCCCTCGGCAAGGAGGGTTCGAACGACATCAATCTGCTGGGCAATGCCTTTCTGCTCAACGCACTCAATCGCTACAATGTCGCCGCTTCGGGGGATGGTGCTCCGGTGCAGGAGCTGCGCGAGTGGCGGGTGAACTTTGTCGGCAGCTACCAGATCCAAGAAGGAAGGCTCAAGGGCTGGAGCGTCGGCGGTGGCGTGCGGTGGCAGGACCAGGCTGCCATCGGTTTCCCTGTAGCGACTTTCGAGTCCGATCTCAGCCCGTCCGACGGTGTGCCCGAATTCAGCGACCTGCGGATTTCCGATGTGCGCAATCCGTATTTCGGCCCGACCCAGACTCGCTACGATGCGTGGCTTTCGTATGCGACGCGACTCTTCCGCAACCGGGTTCCGGTGAAGATCCAGCTCAATGTTCGCAACCTCTTCGTCCAGGATGAGCTGGTACCGACCGTTGCGAATCCCGATGGCAGCATCCCCGTTTGGGCAATCTCCGAGGGACAAAAGTTCACGCTTTCGGCGAAATTTTCGTTCTAGGCCGCCTTCCCCTCAATCCCCGGATGAAACGCTCTTGGATGTCTTTCGTTGGCGCCCTCGGGTTGCTTTCCGTATTGGCGACGACGGCGGCTGCGTCCTTCGAATTGGTAACATCGCGGTCCACCGCCACCATCCTGATCGCCACCAGCGAACCCGAATGCGTTCAGCTCGCGGTGAACGACCTCGTCAGCGATGTGCACAAGATCACGGGTCGGACTCTGGTGGTTGTCCGTCGCCCGGAGGAATGTGGGCCCAATCGGATTGTCGTGGCATCCGTCAATCAGCCGGAATCCGCCGCACTTCTCGTCCGGCTGGCGCCGGAAGTCACGGACCAGCTCATGGGAAAATGGGAGTCGTATCAGGTTCGAACCGTGGGTTCGGCGCTCGTCGTGGCCGGAAGTGATGAGCGAGGGACAATGTTCGGACTCTACGCCTTCATTGAATCGCACCTCGGCGTCGATCCGCTCTCGTTCTGGTCCTCTCGCACACCCAAAACCCACTCCACGCTCGCCTGGGATTCCGTGAGTCTGGGGTCGGGAGAACCGACCTTCAAGTTCCGCGGCTGGTTCATCAACGACGAGGACCTGCTCACCGAGTGGAAGGAGCCCGGCGGCGATCGATCGATCGATTATCCCTACTATGCAAAGGTGGTGCCTCGCGAAACCATGCGGGCAATCGCCGAGGCCCTCGTTCGCAGTCGGTGCAATCTGATCATCCCTGCCAGCTTCGTCGACATTCTGAACCCTCCCGAAGAAGCCCTCGTTCAGGAGTGCGCCCGCCGGGGAGTATTTGTCAGCCAGCACCATGTCGAACCACTCGGAGTCAGCGCCTTTTCGTACTTCAACTATTGGAAGAAGCGCGGCCGCGAATTGAAGTATTCGTATTTCAGCCACCCGGAGGAAGTGCGGGAGGTCTGGCGGGTCTATGCGGAAAAGTGGGCCACCTACCGCAACGTGATCTGGCAACTTGGACTCCGAGGCATCGCCGACCGCCCCATGTGGATGGCCGATCCTGCAACCCCTCAATCGGATGCCGATCGCGGACGATTGATCTCCGAGGCGATGGACGCTCAGGTGAAAATCCTCGACCAGGTCGGTGCCCGTCAGCCGCGTTACCTGACGACCACACTGTGGGCGGAGGGCTCACAACTGAACGAAAAGAATCTCCTCTCGATCCCCCCGGGCACCATCGTGATATTCTCGGACAATTCCCCGGGTTGGAAGTGGCAGCGGGACTTCCATACCACCCGCCGCCAGCCAGAGCACCGCCATGGTGTCTACTATCACCACGCCCTCATCGGTTCGGGTCCGCACCTCGCACAGGTGCCGTCTCCTCATAAAACTCACGAATGCCTCGAGCTCGCCGTCTCGCAGGGTGCCTCCACCTATGCTATTTTCAACGTCTCCAATCTTCGTGAGTTCGTCCTCGGGATCGACGCTTCTGCCAAGATGACCTGGAACCTGGCGGCGTTTGAGCCGGATCAATGGTTGAAAAATTGGGTCAGCGAACGTTTTTCCCGAGACCAGGCTGCGATCGAAAACGCCTACCGTGCCTACTTCAACACCTGGCAGATCCACGCTACGCGAGGGGTGCCCTTTCTCATGGATGGACAGATGTTCAGCACCGGTCGCTCGGGCCTCGATCTGCTGGCTAAGAAGCTCCGCTCAGGTCAACCGGGAGAAGGCGCCCCACCTGAACCTGTGCTGCAGGTCAACGACTCGGTTGTCGAGCCCGCGAAATCGGGTCCCGACAACCGGGACTCCTTTTGGGCCGGAATCCGCGATATGCATCCCCAAAGCACACGTGGCCAAAGGATCCTCGCCGCAGGCGCGCAACGGGCCGGATTTTCACGGGTGATCCTCCACACCGAGACCCTATCCGACCGCCTTCCCGACGAGGAGGCACGTTTTCTGAAGGACAACCTTGGATTTCAAGCCGCGCTCGCACTTCAGCTCTCCACGTGGGTGGAGGCGGTTGAACTGGCAAACGAGTCCTTCGATCTGAACAACCTCGCACGCTGCAAAGACGAACTGCATCGCGCTGAGGCCGCGTTTTCCCAGATTCCAGTACTGGCCGAAAGCTACTGCTGGGGCCCCTGGGAGCACTGGTACCGGGGCAGCAAAAAACTCAACATCACCGCCACTCAACAGCGCACGAGGGACGTTCTTCAACTTGCCATTCATGCGCCTCCCCCCGCCACCCGCTGACTCCCTCCGAATCATGACTCCTACCCTGAACCTTCCGCTGCTGGCCGTGCTCTCACTCGTTCTGGCCAGCCCCGCGTCATCCCAACACATCACCTCAACCACCGGGATCGCCTGGCCCGTCCTCGGCAAAGTCGCACCACGTTCCGCCCAGGAAATCGCTTCGTCGTCTTGGTCGATCGGCGGCGAGACCATTGATCGCGATTTCACGGTCTACGACCATTACAAACGGTTCCTCGGACCGCTCGGCGCGAAGGGGCTGCGGCTTCAGGCGGGTTGGGCCAAGTGCGAGAAGGTCAAGGGCGTCTATTCCTGGGCATGGCTCGACGCCATCGTCGATGATGCGGTTTCCCAGGGTCTGCAACCGTGGCTGGAGTTCAACTACGGCAACACCATCTACGCCGGCGGTGGCGACACCGGCCTTGGCGGCGGGATCCCCTCCTCACCCGAGGCGCTCGCAGCCTGGGACCGGTGGGCGCGCGCCTTGGTCGAGCGCTATCAGGACCGCGTTCACCAATGGGAAGTTTGGAATGAACCCGACATCAACAATGTCGGCACGGCGACCGTCGAAGCCTACGTCGATCTCTACATCCGCACCGCGTCCATGGTCCGCGAAGTGCAACCCAAGGGCCGCATTTGGGCCCTGGCCCTCGCCCACAAAAGCGAATACGCCGACGCATTCCTTGCCGGCATGCAGGCCCGGGGAAAACTCGATCTGATCGACGCGATCACGTTTCACGGTTATCCGCGGAATCCCGACGACACCTCGCTGGTCGACAAACTTCGCGCGATCGTCGGCAAATACGGACGCCCCATCGAGCTCCGCCAGGGAGAGACCGGCGCTCCATCCAAGTACCAGGATAACTTCGCGCTGCGTAAAATCTCCTTCACGGAAACCATGCATGCAAAGTGGGATCTGCGCCGGCTGCTCGCGCATCGGGCGAAGGACGTGCCAATGAATCTGTTCACGATTTCGGACATGCACTATACCCAGGCGAGCAACCAGGGTGGGCCGGACGGACTGCTGCGGATGAACTACAAAGGTCTTCTGGCGACTCATCCCGACCAAACCGTCGCGTACGCCAAGCCCGCCTACTTTGCGGCCCAAAGTGTCTTCTCCATCTTCGATGACACGCTCCAGCGCGCTCCCGAGTATCCGTTTCAGACAACCGCACTCCGGGGTGTGACACTCACCGGCTACCGACGTCAGAGCGACGGTGCGCAGGTTGCCGCCTTCTGGTTTCACGATGCCCCACCCGCCGATGCCAACGGCGTCAGCCTCGTCGACCTCACCCTCCAGAACGGAAAATTCGTCGAGCCCGTTCTGGTCGATCTACGGACGAGCACCGTCTACTCCATTCCCTCGGAGTTTTGGAAACAGGAATCCACCGGGGCTGCTTTTCGAGATTTGCCCGTCTACGATTCACCCTTGCTCATCGCCGAGCGGAGCGCGGTGTCTGTGGTCTTGAACCGTCGCTGATGCCACAGCCCGCCCAACTAGCCGCGCTTCATGATCGTCGCTGACTTTCTTCCCGCCCGGCGCGACCGATCCTGGGACTATGCTCTCCAGGCCGGGGTAAATCATGCTATCGTGCGTTGCCATCCGCGCGACACCGGACTCGCGCCGCCGCACGATCTCGACGCCCTGAGCAAGGTGGTGAAGGACTTTGCAGAGGCAGGTATCACCGTATGCGGGCTCGAAGGCGACGAGTTCGACATGCAGCGGATCAAGCTGGGGCTTCCGGGCCGGGACGAAGACTTGGCGCTCTATCAGCAAATGCTCACCAATATGGGCGAACTCGGCATTCACCTGTTGTGCTACAACTTCATGGCCACGATCGGCTGGTGTCGGACCAGCACCCACGTCATCACCCGCGGCGGCGCGGTCACCAACCGCTTCCGGCTATTGGATCTGGACACGACGCCCGTGCCGGAGGACCAAAGGATATCCGAAGAGCAGCTCTGGTTAAACTATGCCTATTTTATCCGTGCCGTTTTGCCCGCCGCCGAGCGCGCAGGTGTGAAGATGGGGCTCCATCCGGACGATCCCCCTCTTTCCCCGCTGCGGGGCGTGGGACGAATCCTGACCTCCCCGAACGCGTTCGCGCGCGCTCTCTCGTTGAGCGATTCGCCCTCTCATGGAGTGACCTTTTGTCAGGCGAACTTCCGACTGATGGGCGGAGATCTCGCAAGCCATGCGCGCCAGTTCGCGGACCGGACGGTCTACGTCCATTTTCGCGACGTCGAAGGAACGTCGTCCGACTTCACCGAAACCTTTCATGATGCAGGACCGACCGACATGGCCGCGATGCTTCGACTCTATGCTGAACTCGGCTTTAGCGGTCCCGTGCGCGTGGATCATGTACCGTCCCTCGCCGGGGAGGAAGATCTCCCGCATGGCTACGCCTATCTCGGACGCTTGTTTGCCCTCGGCTACGTGAAGGGAATTCTTGATACCGCAGGCATTGACTACCGCTGATCACATTGCCGCTTGCTCAAACAACTGTGGCCCATCGCTTCACCTATTCTACTGCCGACCACTTTCCCCTGAATGCGGGACGGTTCGTCCCGTCCCGGCCTCGGCGAGGCAAGCTACACCGGCAGTCCGAGAAATCGTCGGCTAAAGCCGCGAGACGACTCTCTTCTGTTGGAAACCAAACCTTTCACTTCCTTACCCATGAATGATTCTCCCCTGGATGAAGGCCTTCTGCAAAAAGAGGCCAAGATGATGAAGCTCGAGAAGCTTCTGGCTGCACGTGAGGGCATCTCCACCTGCGAGTTCCCGGTTCCGCAAGCGGAGGTTCTTTCCCGCTACGAACGCCTCTACACCGGAGCCATCAGCGATGTGCTGCGCGAGCACGCCCTGCTTGATCAGGCGATCGGCCAAGTCATTCCCCTCCGCCCCGAGCGCACCGTCGCGGGGATCGCGTTCACCGTCAAGAGCGCCCCGAATGTGAAAATCAGCGGGGAAATGACGTTTCGGACACAGATGCTGAACGACATGAAGCCTGACTCGTTTGTCGTCTGGGACACCAGCAATGATGAGAAAGCCACCTTGTGGGGAGGGGTCATGACCGCGACGGCCGTGGGAAAAGGTATTCGCGGAGCACTCATCGACGGGGGGATCCGAGACACCCACCAGATTCTCGAGAAGGACTTCCCGGTCTTCTACAAATACCGCATTCCCAATGGCAGCCTGGGCCGGTGTCTGATCACCCACTACCAAGTGCCGATCATGATTAGGGGAGTGGTGATCAAGCCCGGGGACGTCATCCTGGGGGACATCGACGGAGTCGTGGTGGTGCCTAGAGACATCGCCTACGAAGTCTTGATTCGCGCCGAAGAGATTCGGGCGAACGAGAAGAAGATATTCGGCTGGGTGGCCGAGGGGCAAACGCTCAACCAGATCACGGAAAAAGGGGGATACTTCTAGAAGCGAAAGACGCGCGCAGATTTGCGAATGGCCCGCGCCGATACGGCGGTGTGCGGGCTTCACACTCCAACCGCACCCGGACAACCAACGCTCTCGTTTAGCCCGTCTTTGCTCACTGCCCCTCCTCGCTCCCATGGATAGCCCGCTCATGCCCCACCTCCAGTCCCTCGATTACGCCTTGCTCGGCGCCTACATGGTGCTGATGGCGGCGATCGGCAGTTTCTTTGGCTGGTTCATCAAGGACGCGGCGAGCTACCTGAAGGGTGGCAACACCATTCCTTGGGCAGTCGCGGGCATCAGCAATTTCATGTCGATGTTCAGCACGTTCGTCTTCGTTGCCTATGCCGGCATCGCCTACGAACACGGCCTGGTTTCGATCGTGGTATTCTGGTCGACGATTCCACCCTGCCTCTTTGCCGCCCGTTTTGTTGCCGCGCGCTGGCGACGCGCGAATCTCACAACTCCGGTCGAATACCTCGAACGCCGCTTCAACCTCGGCGTTCGTCAGGTCTTTTCCTGGATGGGATTGCTGATGCGCTTTCTCGACAACGCAGTGCGGCTCTACGCATCCGGCATCTTTCTCGCCACCGTTACACCGCTCAGTCTGACGGAAGCCATCATTGCCTCCGGGATCTTCATCACGCTCTTTACCATGATCGGCGGGCTCTGGGCGGTCACAGTTCTGGATACGATTCAGTTCATCGTCCTGATGTGCGCTTCTGTGATCCTTGTTCCACTCAGCCTTGCCGCCGCGGGGGGATTCGCCGGAATCGCGGCCGCCGCGCCGACCCAGTTGGAGTGGCTCCACGGGCCCAAGGGCGTACCTGGCTGGTTGTTCGCGTACTATCTGCTCGTCATGCTGAAGTACAACAGCAACTGGGCGTTCATTCAACGGCTGTACGTCGTGAAGGACGAACCGGCGGCGCGAAATGTGGGGTATCTCAGCGCCGCGCTCTTCTTTGTCTCCCCGGCGATCTTCCTCCTGCCACCGCTAGCCGCTCGTGTCATTCTGCCCGAGCTGGCGAATCCGGAGCAGGCTTACGTCGCAGTCTGCGTGCACCTGCTGCCGGTCGGCATGATGGGGTTGATGGTTGCGAGCATGTTCTCGGCCACCATGTCGTCATTGAATTCCGAATTCAACGTCATGGCCGCAGTCCTGACGAAGGACTTCTATCAGCGCTTCCTCAAGCCACAGTCAAGCGATCGTCACCTGATGTGGATGGCGCGTCTGGCCACGGTCGGCGTCGGTGTCGCGGTGACAATCGGATCATTGTTCGTGGGGAACTTCGGCGGCGCATTCGAGGCGAACAAGCTCTTCGCCAGCGTTTTCGCGGTTCCGCTGGCGATTCCCCTGATCTTCGGGCTCCTCTGGCGAAGGCCCTCCAGCCTCGGTGCCCTGCTCTGCGCTGTCGGAGGTTCGGCGATCGCGGGATGGTTGCACTTTACGAACCATCTGACGTGGGAGGTGGCCACCCCCGTGGTTGTGGTCGTCTGCATCGCGCTCTTCGTGCTGCCTTCGCTGGTCGGTAAACGGACGGCGAAGCGCCTGGAACAGACGGACCGCTTCTTTGATCAACTTGAGCGACCACTCAGTACCGAAGAAATCCCGACGCTCAACCCGCACTTCGGAACCGCACTGCGCCGCCTGTTCGGTTTGTCTTTCCTGATTTCAGGCGGGTTCTTCGTCGCCGTCAGTCTTTTCTCCCTCTCCGCCACGAGCGGACAACTCTGCCTCACCGCCGGCCTCAGCTGCATGGCCGTGGGCGGGGTCTTTCTGAAAAAGGCCAAGTTGCCCCCGCGGGCGGCCGTCGCCTGAGCGCCACTCACGACCCCATCTCTTTACCGCCATGATTCAGGAAAACTATCTGCTCAACTCGGAATTGGCACAACGACTCTACCACGATCACGCCGCTTCACTGCCCCTGATCGACTACCATTCCCATCTTGACGCGAAAGACCTTTCGAGTGACCGGCGTTTCTCCGACCTGACTGAGCTCTGGATCGCACCCGATCAATACAAACACCGCGCGATGCGCATGCTCGGCGTTCCTGAGTCCGACATCACCGGGAGTGCCTCGCCGCGGAAAAAATTCCACCGCTGGGCCGAGACGCTTCCAAAAACGTTGGGGCATCCTCTCTTTTCGTGGAGCGCAATCGAACTTCGCACTTACTTCGATATCACCGAACCGCTCAATCCTGCATCTGCCAACCGCATCTGGGACCAGGCCAACCATCGTCTGCAGCAAGCCAGCCACGGCGCTCGCGGATTGCTTCTCGCCCGCAACGTGGAATCGGTGCGCACCTCCGATCGTTTCCTCGACGATCTCAGCGCACACGCGAACCTGGCCCGCTCCGACTTCCCTGTCCGGGTCCACCCCTCTTTGCGGGGCGATGATGCGCTGGCGGTGGAGGGTGACGGATTTCGCGACTGGATCCGCTCGCTTGGCGAGGCCACAGTGACAAAGATCCATTCACTCGAAAGCTACCAAGCAGCATTGCTTTGCCGCCTCGAAATCTTCGCCGAGCACGGCTGCACCTTGACGGACCACGGAATCGACATCTTCGACTACCGCCCCGGCCGCCAAGCCGAAGCCGCCCGTGCCTTCTCGCGGTTGCTCGCAGGAGAGCGCAATTCGGCCGACGATCTCGCCTCGCTCCATTCGTTTCTGCTTTCGTTCCTCGCAGGGGAATACGCTCGGAGGGGATGGGCGATGCAACTGCACTTGGGGGCCCAGCGGCAGACCAGCGGTCGGTTGCGCCGGGCGCTCGGACCGGCAGGTGGCTACGCGTCAATCGGTGGCAACCTGAACGTCGCCGCACTCTGCACGTTCTTCGATGATCTGGAATCCCGGGGCGCGCTTCCCAAGACGATCCTCTACTCCCTCAATCCCGGCGACTACCCGGTCCTCGCGACGCTTTCAGGATCGTTCACTGAAGAAGGAACGCCGGGCAAGATCCAGTTCGGTCCGGCGTGGTGGTACAATGACCACGCGTTCGGCATCAGGCAGCACCTCGACACCCTTTCCAACTACGGTCTGCTCTCGACTTTCATCGGAATGACCACCGATTCCCGCAGCCTGCTTTCGATGGTCCGACATGACTACTTCCGCCGCATCCTTTGCGACTGGTTCGCCGAACGCGCCGGAAAGGGATCGATGCCGAATGACGTCACCTTTCTTGGCAGCTACGTCCGTCGGATCGCCTGCGCGAATGCGCGGGATTGGCTGCCCGCTCCCTCTTCTCTCTCTCCATGAATACCTCCTTTTTCAACGGAAAAACCGCTGTCATCACTGGTGCCGGCGGCACACTCTGTTCCACCATCGCGCGAAGACTCGCTCGCGAGGGCGCCTCGATTGCCCTGCTGGGACGGACGATGGCGTCACTCGAAAGTGTCGCCGCAGACATTCTCGCCGCCGGCGGAACTGCCCTGCCTTTGGTCTGCGACGTCACCGATGCCGCGGCGGTTGAGCGGGCGAGGGAGATCGTTTCCAAAAAGTTGGGCACACCCTGGTTTCTCCTGAATGGTGCCGGCGGAAATCAAGCAGCCGCGATTACGACCACCACGGAATTCGATCCGGTAGAACTCGCTCACGATCGGCCCGCGGAGGTACGGGGCTTTTTTAACCTGAATCTGAATACATTTGAGGATGTTGTTCGAATCAACACTCTCGGCACTGTCATTCCCTCGCAGGTGTTCGGCCGCGAGATGGCAGCTCTTGGTCGTGGTTCGATCCTGAACTTTGCCTCGATGACAAGTTTCCGCCCGATCACCCGGGTCGCGGCCTATGCGACGGCCAAGGCGGGTATCGTTTCATTCACCTCCTGGCTCGCCGCCTACCTCGCACCCGCGGGCATCCGCGTCAACGGCATCGCACCTGGATTTTTCGTCAACGAGCGGAGCCGCAAGATCCTCCTCAACCCGGATGGATCACTTTCCAATCGCGGCGAAAACGTAATGCATCATACGCCTCTCAAACGCTTCGGCAAAGCTGACGAACTGCTGGGGGGCGTGCTCTGGCTGCTCAACGATGAACAGGCCGCCTTCGTCACCGGCGTGACGTTGCCGGTGGACGGCGGGTTTCTCGCATGCCCAGGAGTTTAGCATTCACCAATTTGGTCCGAGCATCCGCCGGAGCATATTTCAAGGACGAGCAAAACCAGCGCTGAAAACCCTAACGACCCTGCTCCTGCTATCCGCAAGACCGGCACCCGCGCAGTTCGCGGTATCGAACGTCCGCATTTTTTCCCATGCGTGAGCTTCACCCGCAGTCCACGCTCGCCCGGCCGAACCTAGACGCCTTACGCGGGCTGCGAAGCGAATCGACTCAGTGATCGCCGTGAGAAGAACCGCGGACCACAATTCGCCGGTTCACTCTGGAGACCGGCATTCTGTCAACGTGTGCTTGTCAACGGTCATGTCTCGAAATCCTTTCTTAAGGAATTGGTATTGCGCGACGTGGCGGGAGAATTAAGACGCGCAAGTCACAACCTCGGCGATCCCTGGCTCGGTTGACGTCAAACACACTCTACAGCTTAGCCGATTGAGGCTCGGGTCACGAAGACCTCGCGAGAGGGATCACGGTGTTCCACGTGCGCGTGGCGTCCTTGAGATCAAGCCCGGGGCCTTCGGCAGTGGCGCAGAAGAGGTGGGTGGGCTTGCCGTTCTCGATGAGGAGTTGCGGGCGCTCGAGGAAACCCTGGCGCGTGGTGCGGCCATCGCTCCAGCGGAGCCGGCGGCTGTAGGCGAGCGTGGCCCGATCGAAGTCCCAGTTAAAACCGTCGGGACTGGTCACATGGATACCGCCGAACTTTTCACCACAAATGTCGCCGGTCATGTCTTTCATGAGGGCGTTGACGCGGCCGTTCTCATACCAGAGGAACGGATCCTCGACGTGGGCGGGTTGGCCCCGGAACATCCACGGCGTGGGCAGGCGCTTCCACGGGCCGGTGTAATGGGGAGCGTGTGCGACGCCCACCTGCAGGTTGCCGAGGTTCTCTTTGCGGGACTTGTAGGCGAGCAGGAAGGATCCGTCAGGGAGCGGGCAGAGCGAAGGATTGGTGGTGGCGATGGAATCCCACTCGCCCGGACGTGGTTCGAGGAGCGGCGTGTCGAGACGTTTCCAGGGACCCTTCACGCTCTTGCTGGTTGCTAGCCCGATGCGTTTACGCGCCCACGTGGCGAGGTATCGCGGGGAGCGCCAGACCTCCTGATTGTCGTGCGTGGGCGTGGGACCGTCATAGGTCGAACCCATGTAGAGCAGAAGGTAGGTGTCGCCGACCTTGCGGATGTGCGGATTGTGGGTGGTACGGCCGTCGAAGAAATCACCCCCGCGCGGCGGGAGCGCGACCTCGGCGAGCTTGTAAGGACCGATCGCCGTGGGCGACTCAGCGCGCACGATTTCGGACATGAAGAGCCAGTGCGGGTGGAAAAGCACCGTCTTCGGGACGCGCGAAGCAAAGAGGTGATACTTGTCATCCTCACCCCGGACGGGCGCGCCGCACCACACCCAATGATCGGGCAGCTCGAAGCCGCCGCCAACGACAGCCGGCTGGAGACGCGAGACAAACGTCGGTGACGTAGCTTCCGTGGGCTTTTCCGCCGCGCAAAGCTGCGTAAGAAGCGGCGCGGACACGGCGGCGGTACCGAGTTGGGTGAGGAAGGAGCGGCGGTGCATGGGACGGGATGGGTGCGACGAGAACGTTAGCCAGAAGGCGGCCCGGATGCCTACTTTAAATCCAGTGAGAACTGGGCAACCGCAGCATTTGACCCAAGGTGTGGGCGAGCCATCCGGGGAGGATGGCCTTCATTTTGAATCGAGGACAGGCGGGGTACTCCAAGCAGTAAAATCTGTGCGGAAGAAGGGAGATTGGGTGGAAAGCGATTCCGAGATCGCGGCAAATGAAATTTGACGCAGCTGCCCTGCTTTCGGGTTATCGTCGGTGTGTAATAGTCTCTCCCGAGGGTGGTGGTAGAAGAGCCTCTTCGACCTTCGCGTGAACAACCTCCTCAACGACCAGGGGCCGATCTTCGGAGTCAGCACCGCCCTTCAGCCGAAAAACGGGGATCTCATCTCACCCGCTCGTGAGACCGTGCCCAACGTCTACAGCTACAAGACCCCGACCAGCGTGAACCTCACGTCAACGCTACGATTCTGAGGCTGCCTCGCCCAAGTGACCAACGCCGCCCCCGAACATCCCCGAGGGGCGGCGTCGTTTTTCCGCCTTTTTGCTCACCACCAAGTGTCTCAGATTTTTTGTCGTGTGAGGCAAAAATGACAGTCTCACTCTCGGAGCATGGACCGACGTCGCTTCCTCACTTCCGCCTCCGCCTTGGCCCTCGGCACCGCGCTCCGCGGGGCCGCACCGTCCGGTCGCCCCCCGCGGATCCTCCTGCGCTCGTCGTGGCAGGTCGTGAACATCGGCGATATCGCGCACACCCCCGGCGTCCTCGCCCTCATCGAAAAACACCTGCCGGAGGCCGAGGTCCGCCTGTGGGCCTCCGCCGATTTGAGCGAGGAGGTCATCGCGATGGAGCATCGCCGTTTTCCGAATCTGCACATCGTCAAGGGCACCATCGACGCGAACGGTCAGGCCTCCAACGCCCTGCTTGACGACGCTCTTGCCTGGACCGATTTCCTCCTGCACGGCTCCGGCCCCTCGCTCGTCGCCGCGAAAGACGTCGCCGCCTTTGCCCGCCACATCGGCAAACCCTACGGCGTCTACGGCATCACGCACGGCTCGTTCTTCTCCGCCGGCGACGACCGTGCCGTGATGGATGGCGCGCGTTTTGTTTTCTTCCGCGACGAGCCTTCCCTCCGGCTCGCCCGCTCGCAAAACATCAAGAGCCCCCTCCTCGATTTCGCCCCCGACGGCGCCTTCGCCTGCGACCTGCGCAACGACGCCGCGGCCGATGCCTTCCTCGCCGCTCACGACCTCACGCCCGGCCAGTTTCTTTGTTGCATCCCCAGACTTCGCTACACGCCTTACTGGACAATCCGCAACGTGCCCAAGGATGAGAAGCGCCATGCGCGCAATGAGGCCATGAAGGCCGCCGACCATGCCCCTCTTCTCGAGGCCATCAACGCCGTCGTCCGCGAGACGAAAATGAAAATCCTCCTCTGCCCCGAAGACAAGACCCAGATGACCGTCGGCAAGGAACAGCTCTACGACCAACTCCCGGCCGACGTGAAACCCCGCGTCGTCTGGCGTGAAAAATTCTGGCTCACTGACGAGGCCCTCAGCACCTATCGCCGCAGCGCCGGTCTTTTCGGACACGAGCAACACAGCCCTATCATGTGCATTGGCGCCGGCATCCCCGCCATCGTCTGCCGCTGGGCCGAGCAAACGACCAAGGGCAACATGTGGCGAACCATCGGCCTCGGCGACTGGCTCTTCGATATGGACGTGGCCGCCGACAAGGAAAAGGTCGCCCCCGCCGTGCTCGCCCTCGCGAAAGACCCCGCCGCCGCCCGCGCCAAAGCTGATCAAGCCCGCGCGGTCG
>Ga0154020_10005729_pt1 | contig 14601 bp, 9 predicted proteins | sample Klosneuvirus_201_FD_109709 | JGI IMG/M metagenome (GOLD analysis project Ga0154020, IMG submission 109709) | Active sludge microbial communities from wastewater, Klosterneuburg, Austria - Klosneuvirus_20160825_MG | ecosystem: Engineered > WWTP > Aerobic digester > Activated sludge | place...
CGCCAGGATCTCGGGCAGCTCCACCGCGATCTCGGCGTGGGTGAAGAACACCAGCGACAGGGCCGCCCAGGCCGGCCGCTCCTCGGCCAAAGCGGCCCGAAAACGAGCCGAAAACCCCGGCTTCCCCGCCTCGACCCGCACGATCTTGGCCCCCTCCTCGCCCAGCCGCCCGAGCTGCCGGCGCAGGGAGTGAAACTCGAGATCAGTGGTCACTACCGTCGATCGCTCGGGAAAACAGGACGCCAGGCGGTACCCGAGCTCGTGGGTGCTCTGGGCGAAGCAGAGGTCCGTGGGTCGATCGCTGCCGATCCGCCGGGCGATCCGCCGCTGCAAGGCTGGGATGATCTCCCCGAAGATCCGGCCCCACTTCTGGTCGGCCAGCCGCGCGGCGTCGTCCCAGCACTCGAGGTGCGCGTCGCGGGAGACGTCGGGCCAGGCCTGGTGGCTATGCCCGGTCATCAGGACGTCCTCGCGCCGGCGATCCAGGAAGTGCGAGTAGTGTGGGCGGAGCCGCCGGGCCAGCTCGTCGACGGCGGCCCGGCTCACGTGCGCGGCTCCTCGGTCGTCTTGGACTTGAGCAGCGCGCCGATGACCGCCTGCGCCACCGGGTGGTAGCGCTTTTCCGCCTCGGCGAAGGTGGCCTCGGCCAGCGGCCGCGCCCCCGCGCTCAGGAGCCCGAGATACAAGGGCCGCAGGTACTTCATCCGTCCGATGCTGAGGAGCGCCGTCCGCGCCGCGGGGAAGACCGCCGTGTAGCCGGAGCAGGCCGCGATGGTGAGCCAGCCGATGCGGATCTCGGCGTTCTTCGACTCCGAGAAGTGAAAGCGCCCCTCGAGGGCCTCGCACACCGGCAGCGGGAGCTTGCGCGGGAGCAACGAGAGGAAGACCTGCCACTCCGAGGCGCTGAAGCCGTTATCGGTCGCGGGGATCTGGCCTTGTTCGCAGGCCTTCACCGCCAGCTCCACCTTCTCGAGCAAGGCCGAGCGGGGCCGGGGCGCGTCGCTCGGCAGCCCGGGCCCATCGATCCAGGCCGCGAGGTCGATCTTCCCGCGCGCCTCCGGGAGCGCCTCATCGAGGAAGCGGAGGAAGGTCGTCGTGTCGATCGACTGGAAGCGGAAGGTCTGGATATAGGCCTTGAGGAAGCGATCGAAGACGGGTCGCCCCACGATCTCCTCCAGCCGCAGCAGGAAGAAACACCCCTTTTCATAAGGGATTCGTGAGTACACCTCGTCGGGGTCGAGGCCCTCGAGGGTGGTGCGGAGCCGGGTGAGCTCGGGGCGGTCCTTGAAGCGCGCGACGTCGCTCTCCAGGCCGCGCAGGCCGAGCACGAGCTGGAGCTGGACCTCGTCTTTGCCCTCCAGCACCTCCAAGATCCGGCGCTCGGCGTAGGTGGTGAAGCCTTCGTTGAGCCAGAAGTCGTTCATCGTGGCGTTGGTGATCAGGTTGCCGGTCCAGGAGTGGGCCAGCTCATGCCCGAGCACGTTGACCAGCGAGCGATCACCGGCCAGGAGGGTCGGCGTCAGGAAGGTCAGCCGCGGATTCTCCATCCCGCCGAAGGGGAAGGAGGGCGGCATCACCAAGAGGTCGAAGCGCTCCCAGTCGTAGGGGCCAAAGAGGCCCTCGGCGGCCAGGATCATGGCGTCCACCTCGGCGAACTCGTAGGCCGCCGCGGCGAGCAAAGGCTTCTCGGCATAGACGCGGGAGCGCGGTCCGAGGTCTTGGTATCCGATCGCGCCCACCGCGAAAGCGAACAGATAGGGCGGGATCGGCTGCTCCATCCGAAACTCGGCGACCGCCCGCTCGCCCTGCTCGGTACGGCCAATCGCCTTGGCGGCCATCACCGCCTCGAGCGCCCGGGGGACGTCGAGCTTCACGTGGAAGCGGGTGCGCACGCGGGGCGAGTCCTGGCACGGGAAGACCGAGCGCGCGTGGATGGATTGGCATTGGGTGAAGACATAAGGCGACTGCCCATCGGCGGTCTGCGCGGGATCGAGCCACTGCAGCGCCGTCGCGCCGGGGGCGGTCTGGTAGTGGATGGTGACCTCGGCACCGTGCAAGGCCAGGCGCAGGCGGGGCCCACGGATGGGGTCGCCCGGCTCGACCGCGAAGGCCACCGGCTTGCCTTGGTGGTCCTCCGCCGCGCGGATCTCGAGCTTCCCAGTGTCGAGGCAGAGCGAGCCGGTCGCCGGGCGGTCCAGCTGGAGGCGGGCCTTGCCGGCCAGGCGCTTGGACTCGAAGTCGACCCGTAGCTCGAGCTCGATGTGCTGGGTGAAAGGCTCTTGGTCATCGGCGTGAGAGTGCGGGTCGAAGATCGCCATGGGGCTCCCGTAGCCGCTCGTGCCTTCACGGGCAACCCGCAAGACGCTATAGCGGTCGCCGATGAAGCCCCTCCGCGGGACAGCGCTCAAGCGCTTCCTCAAGCACCTCGAGCGTCCGCCGGTCGACGTGATGCTCTTGCTCCAGGACGTGGAAGATCCGGTGAACGTCGGGTCGGCCTTCCGCATCGCCGACGCCGCGGGCGTCAAAGAGATGCTGCTCACAGGGATCAGCGCGACGCCGCCGCACAAGCGCATCGACCAGGTCGGGCGGGGCAAAGATAAGAAGGTGAAGTGGCGAAAGATCGAGGACATCGATGCGTCGATCGCCGCCGCCCGCGCTGCCGGCTACTCCCCGGTCGCGGTGGAGCTGACCGAGACCGCGGTGCCCTACACCGAGTACGCCTTCCCTGAGAAAACCTGCTTGGTCGTCGGTCATGAGGACCACGGGGTCACACGTCGCGCGCTCGAGCAGGTCGACGGGGCGGTCTTCATCCCCATGTACGGAAAAGGGGGCTCGCTCAACGTGCACGTCGCGTTGGCGGTGGTGCTCTTTCACGTGCTCCACCGGCGCGCGCTTCCCGATTGATCCGGCGCATTCCTCGGAGCAGCATCCCGCCCTATGTCCTCTCTCTCCTCGCGCTGGGCCGCCGCCGCGCTGGCCTCCGCTGTCTCCTTCGTCTGGTTCAGCAGCTCGGGCGGCTGCGGCAGCTCCGGTCCCGCCAAGGGCGCCGGTACGCTGCGCCCGATCACCACGATCGAGGAGACCATCGGCGGCCTGGAGGCCGGCGGACGCGTCGGCGACTTCCTCTTCGACAACGGCCGCGTGCGCTTCACCGTACAGGCGCCGGGCTCGGCCACCGGCTGGGGCATCTACGGCGGAAGCGTGGTCGACCTCGATCGCAGCGTCCCGACTCCCGATCCGCGCACTGGCGACGATCGCCTGCAGGAGATGTTCTTCGAGTGCGATCTGCGCGGCTTCCTCCCCGAGAGCGCCACCGTGATCAATGACGGCGCCGACGGACAGCCGGCGGTGCTGCGCCTGACCGGGGTGGATCGCGGGATCCCGCTGATCGACGCCCTGCTCAACACCAAGAGCCTCGGCCTCGCCATCACGCTGGACTACATCTTGGCCAAAGACTCCGACACGCTCGAGATCGCCGCCAGCATCCGCGACACGCAGAAGACCGAGGACCGCGATTTATCCTGCGGCTTCGTGCTGCTCCACGGCGATAGCTTGGATCTCTTCCTCCCCGGCAAGGGCTTCGGCCTCGAGGGCAGCGACATCGACTACGTCGCCGCAGCCGCTACCGACGCGCGCTCGAGCTACGCGCTCTCCCGGGCCGGCGGACCGCTGGCGGTGCTCTTGGCCATCGACGAGGTCTTGCCGCTGGCTACCGATCGCAAGCCCTTTTTGGCCAACGGTAAGTTTGAGGAGCGCTTCTTCCTCTCGGTGGGGAAGGGCGATGTCGAGAGTGCACTGGCCGAGATGCGCCGCGTGAAGCAGGCCGATACGACGGCGCTCAAGCCGGTGAGCGTGGCCTTGACGGCGCCGACCGAGCTCTCCGCCTATCTGCCGCAGACCCGCGTCGACTTCTACGACACCGGCAAGAACGTCGGGGCGGATGCGGTGACTTCGGCGCGCATCATCGATGGTGGTGTGGCCGCCGCGCAGCTCCCGATCGGCCACTACCGCGCCGAGGTTTGGAGCGAGGGCCGCAAGGTCGATGAGCTAACGCTCGAGGTCGGCGCAGCTGGCGGGCCCTCCGATCTCCACAGCGCGCTCAGCGGCTCGGGCTTCCTCCACGTCAAGAGCTTCCGCGCCGACAAGGCGGGGTCCGTGCTCGGGCCGACGGCGGCCAAGCTCACCGTGCTGGCTGGCCACGGTGCGGCGATGGGGGCAGCGCAGGTCTACGCGCGTTACCTCTTGCCCGATGACAAGGTGCTGCTCCCCGCCGGCGACTACACCGCGGTCCTCTCGCGCGGCCCAGAGTACGAGATCGACGTGCATGACGTGACGGTCCCGGCGCTCGGGACGACCGAGCTCGAGGGCAAGATCAAGCACGTCATCGACAGCACCGGCTGGATCACGCTCGATTCGCACCTGCACTCCACCAGGAGCGTCGATGCCAACGCCGCCCTCGAGCAGCGCGTGCTCGGCGCGATCGGCGAGGGCCTGGATATCCTGCTCTCCACCGACCATGACATCGTCATCGACTATGCACCCACGGCGACTCGCCTCGGCGTCACCGATCAGATCAAGACGGAGACCGGCATCGAGATCTCCCCGATGTACGGCCACATGAACGCCTTCCCCATGCCCACCGAGGGCGAGTCGTATTGGCACGTCCCCTGGTTCGAGTACGGCGAGGACCACAGCTATAAGCGCATGATCGACCCGCACGAGATCACCGCATTGGCCCGGAAAAAAGGGGCTCAAGTCGTGCAGGTCAACCACCCCCGCCAGGGCAAGGGGATCTTCGACTATATCGAGTTCAACCCCGACGACGGCTCGAGCAGGAGGCCTTGGCCGGCCGCGGATGCCTTTGAGATCCTCAACGGCAAGAGCGGAAATGGCGGCGGCGATCTGGACACCAACCTCCGGGACTTCGCCGGCATGATCAAAGCCAATAAGCGCATGACCGCCACCGGGGTCTCCGACGCCCACAGCCGGGGCTCCGAGCCGGGCTACTGCCGCACCGCCGTGAAGAGCGCCATCGACGAGCCCAAGGACCTCGACCTCCTCGCGGTCTGGAAGAACCTGCGGGATGGGCACGCCGTAGCCACCAACGGGCCTTGGATCCGCTTCACCGCGGTGAGCGGGACCGCGCGCGCCGACATCGGCGACACGATCGCCTCGGGTGGTCAGCCCGTGCGCTTCGAGGTCGAGGTCGACGCGCCGAGCTGGCTGAACGTGAGCCGGTTGCGGGTCCTGGCCGACGGCGTCCCGCTGCTCGATCGGCCGATCACCGCCGCGGACGCCTCGCCTAGCGATCCCACGGTGCGCATTCGTGCGACCCTGACGGCCACGCCGGCCAAGGACGCGTTCTACCTGGTAGTGGCTACGGGCGACCAGAATAGCCCACCGGTGCTGGATACGCGCTCGGTGAGCGTCAGCAACCCGATCTTCGTCGATGCCGACGGGTCCGGCTTCAGCTATCGGCATTGACCGAGAAACAGTGTAGGAAACTGGAGTGCTGCGCGCTCTCCGGCCTGCCGTCCTGTTGACCCTCGCGCTGGCCGCTTGTGCCAAGCCCGCCGCCGAGTGCCCGCCCGGTACTGCGGAGCACGTGGGCGCCTGCCGGAGCACCTGCCGGTCCGACGATCAGTGCTTGCTCGGCGAGCATTGCTCGGCCGGTTTCTGCGAGGCGGGGAGTGCTGACGCTGCGGTGAAGCCGGACGGCGGAACGCTCGACGCGCTCGGGGCTCCCGACGCGGTGGATCCCGGTGATGCCGAGCCGTTCAAGGATGCGGAGCCCTTCGAGGACGCCGAGGTCAAGGACGTCCCGGCCGCGCCCGACGCAGCCCAGAACGACACGGGGCCCAGCGACCTGGGCGTGCCCCCGGTCAGCGACGCGGGCTTCGCGGGCATCAACCTCGCCAATGCCGCCAACGGAATGATGCCGGCGGTCCTCACGATCGGGGTCGGAGCCCCGGTCCCGCTCAGCGCGACCAACTCCGGGACGATGCAGGTCAACGCCTACCGCGTGGTGGTCTATCTGAACCCGGGCCGTATCGTCCTCGCCAGCTTCAGCGGCGGGCGAATCCTGCCTGGGAACCGCCAGAACCACGTCTACGCCGTCACTGCGCCGCCCGACCTAGCGACCGGGATCTACACGCTCGTCGCCGAGATCGATCCGGAGAACGCGATCGCCGAGACCGACGAGGGCGACAACATCCTCGCGCTCGGACAGGTCGAGGTGGAGTCGCTCCTCGTCACCCCGGACCGCGCGCAGTTTCAGCCGGTGACTGCCGGATGTGGCTCGGCGGTCTTTGAGCTGTCCTTGCAGAACAAGAGCGCCATCGAGGACGCAGTGGTCTCGAGCATCGGCGTCGCGGGCGACATGAGCTTCACCTCGCTGACCCAGCTGCCGCTCTCGGTACCTCGTGGGGCGGCGACTTCGATCCGCGTCTCCTTCGATCCACCGCAAGTGCGGGCCTACGCGGCTACGCTGCAGATCCAGCGCGGCGGGGCGCAGCACACCGTCGACGTGAACCTCTCAGGCGCCGGCGTGCTCGCGGGCAATAACGCCGACTACTTCCTTCAGACGAGCGATCGTTCTGCCCTGCTCTTGCTGGTCGTCGACGACACCCCAGAGGCCCAGGCGCTGCAGGACGTGCTGGCCCAAGAGATGCCGCTCTTCGTCAACGATCTGGTCGCCCGCGGGATCGATGCCACGATCGGCGTGACCCTGACGGACGGACATCCCCTCGGGACGTTGGTCGGTCTGCCCGGCTTGCTGAGCAGCGCCGCGCCGAACACTCCCGCCGATCTGAGCCGCCGGGTCGCCGCGGGAACCGCCGGCCTCGGGCCCTCCGCGGGCATTGAGGCCAGCCTGGCGGCGCTCGGCGGACGCATCAATAACGACGCTTGGACCGGCGTCATCTACGCGTCTCCCGTCGACGACGCCTCCAGCATGGCCAACTATCCCGCGCTCCTCGCCGCGCTCCTGGCGCCGGCGGATACGCTGGTGATATCGGCCATCGTCCCCGACGGGGCGACGGGCTGCGGCCCAGGGGCTCTCCGCTACCTCGCCCTGGTGAGCGCGACCGGCGGAGCCAGCGTCTCCGCGTGTTCCATGACCTTCGACACTGTGCTGAACGGCTTCGGTGGCCGGGATTTTGGCCTCCGGTTTCGCTATCACCTCAACGGCACCCCGGCGGCCCTCCCGGTCTCAGTCTTCATCGATGGTCGGCCGGTCGCCGACGCCGACGTGGGCTATGACAGCAACTTCAACGATATCGTGCTCAGTCGCCGGGCGATCGCGCAGCCGGGGTCGATCGTCGAAGCGCGCTACGCGGCCAGCTGCGGGAGATGAGCTCCCTACCGCCCAGAGTGAAGGCGCTGCTCGGGCCGATCGGGCAGCGGCTGGTATTGGCCATCCCGAGCAGGGCCCTGGCGCTCCAGGTGATCGGTGGCCTCGAGGCCTGCGCGGAGGCCTTGGAGGCCCTCGACCAGCTGGACATCAGCCGCTTCGAGCTGCTTGAGCTGGATGTCCCCGACCTGTCGGTGTGGAACGAAGCCGCGCCGGTCGTCCGCGATGCGCTGGTCGCCGTGAATCAGGCGATGACCTCGCTCGAGCGCCTCTTCCCGCCGCTCCCCGTGCCCTCCTCGAATGTGATGTCCGAGGACGACATCGACGCGGCCTTTAGCGAAGACGCGCTGGCTCGCTCAGGCGCCAACCTCGATCGCCTGGTGGGCGCCGATCGCGACTTCGACGCCACCATGGACTTCGCGGTCACCGTCCTGATCGGGATGCTCAAGCAAGAGATGCTGGGCTTCGGGAAGAAGATCCGCGATCCCCGCGTGGTCTCCAGCCGCTGGGGCCTGCTGGGAGAGCTCCAGGAGTGGAAGGCCAAGGCGACGCAGTGTCTCGAAGCCGTTGCGGCGGCGACCTTGCGGCCGCTGGGTCCGCATCACCTCACCGAGCTCCTCCCGCGTTACTCGACCGAGCTGAAGCGGAGCCTTCAGCTGCGGGAAGATCTGCGGGCGCTGGCGATCGAGATCGAGTTTCAAAACCAGGCCGTCCGTCAGGTCAGCACCCCGGCGATGGCCCAGATGGTCATCGAGGCCCTCCGGGGGCACCTCTCGGACTTCGCCGGCAAGCCGAGCTACGCTTACCTATGGGCCCGCGACAAACGCGAGCTGATCGTGGCCCGCGTCTACCTTCGCGACTTCGCGCTCGGGACCCACGGCGTGCGCCAGCTCGGCCAGCAGGTCGAAGGCCTGGCCCGCTTTCTGGAAGCGTTGATCGCGGCGGTGAGTCGGAGGCCCGAGCTCGAGGCCTATGACGACGAGCATGGCCGGCTGGAATGAGGCGCTTCGTGCTCACCTTGCTCGGCATTGCGGCGATCGGTTTGGTGGCCTCCGCCGCCGCGCTGTGGGCCCTAAGCTCTGGTCGACCGCGGCCCTACTTGGATCCCGAAGGCCGTCCCGTGGCCGGGGCCCTCTCCGAGAAGATCCGCGTGGGCATCAACGGCGTCGAGCAAGGGATGTTCATCCGCAGCCGCGATCCGAAGAACCCGGTCTTGCTCTTCGTGCATGGCGGACCGGGGGTGCCGGAGTACTGGCTGACCGAGCGATACCCCTCACGCATCGAGGATGAGTTCACGGTCTGCTGGTGGGAGCAGCGCGGCGCTGGGCTCTCCTACCACCCAGACATCCCGGTCGATTCGATGCGCTACCCGCAGTTCATCGCCGACACGATCGCGGTCGCCGAGTATCTTCGGCAGCGCTTCGGTAAGGAGAAGATCTACCTGATGGCGCACTCGGGCGGCAGCCTGTTCGCGATCCAGGCGGCGGCCGCGCGACCCGATCTGTTCTTCGCGTATATCGGGATGGGCCAAATGGTCTATGGCCTGCGCTCCGAGCAGCTCGCGCAGGCCAAGATGCGCGCGCTGTTCGAGGAGCAGGGGAGGTCGGACGCGGTCCGGCTCCTCGACGAGAACCCCGTGACGCTCGAGGGACCGCTTCCGCCGGCCTACGACGCGGCGCGGGACGCCTATATGCACGGGCTCGGGCTGGGCACTACGCGCGACATGCGATCGGTCGAACGGGAGATCTTCTTGGCGTCCTGGCTGAGCCGCGACTACACCATCGCGGAGAAGCTTGCCTACTGGCGCGGTAAGTTCTGGTCCAAGCGCCTCCTCTGGAGGGACGCGATGATGACCGACCTTCGAACCCAGATCCGCGAGCTCCCGCTCCCCGCGTACTTTCTCCACGGCCGCCACGACTATACGGTGGCCTACCCCCTGACCCGCGAGTTCGTCGGGCAGCTCCAGGCCCCGATCAAAGGCTTCTACACGTTTGAGGGATCGGCTCACACGCCGCTCTTCGAAGAGCCGGAGCGGGTGCTCGAGATCCTCCGGGGCGACGTGCGCACCGGAACGACCAGCCGGGCGGACCCGCCGTAGCCGTTTGCTCTGTCCCCGGTAGATTCGGCGTTTCGCCCGCTTCATCATCCGCGCCTCGATGCGGAACCGCGCGGTATGGGCTGGGGTCTTGGGAGTGGCCTTGGTGTCGCTGGCGGTATTCTGGCCGAGCTTCGAGTTCAGCTTTTTGCGCTGGGATGACCCGGTCAACGTCACCGAGAACCCGCTTTTGCTTCGACCCTCGTGGGCCTCGCTCGGCCAGATCTGGAACGCTGCGTACGAAGGCCTCTACGTCCCGCTGACCTACAGCGCATGGCTGGCCGTGGTAGCGATCGCCGGTCTGCCCCCGAGCCCCGCCGTGTTTCACGGCCTGAACACGGTGACTCACCTGGTCAATGTCCTCTTGGTCTTCGCTTGGTTCTTCCGGCTGCTGCCTCGCGAGGGATCGTTTGCCGCTTGGCAGCGCGGGGCCGGCGCCACGGCGGGGGCGCTGCTCTTCGCGATTCACCCGCTCCAGGTCGAGCCGGTCGCCTGGGTCACGTGCTTTCGCGACCTGCTCTCCGCGACCTTCGCGCTGCTCACCTTGCACCTCGTCCTGGGCTCGGCCGATGCGCGGGAGGGTGCTCGTGGGCCCGCGCCCGGGGGCAGCCAGGTTGAGCCCGCCGATAACGGGCCAAGCCGCTTCGTCAGCCCGTCGGTGAAGGCTCAGATCCTGGCCGGGATCACGTTCTCCTTGGCCCTGCTGGCCAAGCCGAGCGTGGCGAGCCTCCCGTTCGTCGTGGGCGCGGTGTCCCTCCTGGTCCGGCGGGAGGGCCTCCTCGTCGCCCTCCGGAGGGCCGCGCCGCTCGCCGCGCTCTCGATTGTCGCCATCTGGGTGACGCGGCAGGCACAGCACGGAGCAGGTGCGGCGGCGGACCCGCTATGGCTGCGGCCGCTCGTCGCGCTCGATGCGCTGCAGTTCTACCTCGCCAAGCTGGTCTGGCCGGCATCGCTCTCGCTCGACTATGGTCGTACGACGAGCAGCCTGTCGCAGGCCGGGTCCTTCGCCTGGTGTTGGATCTTGCCGTTGCTGGTCCTCGGCGGAGCCTGGGCGCTCCGGCGTCGCTGGCCCCCGGCGCTGTTCGGAGCGGCGATCTTCCTATCGGCGCTCCTTCCGACCCTCGGCCTGGTCAGCTTCGCATTTCAGAGCTTCTCCAACGTCGCCGACCGCTACGCCTACCTGGCCTTGCTCGGGCCGGGTCTGTGGGCCGCCTTCGCCGTGCAGCGCTTCGGGACGAAGGCCCTGGCCCCGCTCGGCCTGGCGCTGCTCGCGCTAGCGGTCACGTGCCGGCTGACCTTGGTTCCCTGGAGCGCCAACGAATCGCTCTTCGCCCGCACGCTCGACGTCAGCCCCCACAGCGCGATGGCCGCTACCAACCTCGGCCTCACCCGCCTCGAGCGGGGCGACGCAGCAGGGGCGCTCGGCCTCTTCGAGCGGGCCGTGGCCAGTAACCCAGACTATCTGGTGGCGGTAGAGAACCTGGGGACGACCTTGGTCGATCTCCGCCGCTACGCCGAGGCGATCCCGCACCTCCAGCGCGCGCTGCGGCAAGGCGTCCCCTCGGCCGACCTCGAGGTGAATCTGGGCGCCGCGCTCGTGCTCTCCGGCTCCATCGACGAGGGCGTGACCCACTACCGCCGCGCCCTCGAGCTCAACCCCCGCTTCGCCCAGGCCTACAGTAACCTCGGGGCCGTAGAGCTCGCCTATGGGCGCTACGACGCCGCACAGAAGCTCTTCCAGCAGGCCGTCCAGCTCGCCCCACAGAATGAGGCCTTTCGAAGGAATCTGGAGAAGGCGAGGGCGCTGGGTGCTGGCGCCGCCCCGTGAGCCCAATGAATTTCGCACGACGCGCTTCCTGTGCCCTTTGAATTAGGGGCAAGGTGGTGCTGTGCGTTGGCTCTCTGCTGTTGCCTCCATACTTGTACTCGGGGCCTGTGTTCGCAGCGTGCCGGACATCGGCGGGCCGCTCGAAGGTGGTGCGATCGTCGGCCGAATCGTTGTGCGGGACCTGGTGACGGCAGAATTGGTCGGTCTCCCCGGCGTCAGTGTTGGGGTATTGGGTGCCTCGCTCTTCGTGACGACCAACGGAGAGGGCCGATTCGAGATCACCCGCACGCCGCTGGGAGACCTCACGCTCGTGGTCAATCGCCCCCCCCGGAAGTGGCACGCCGCGGGCGCTGAGCCGCCGAGTTCGCGGAATCCGCATCGTCTACGACGGTCAGAGCGTACCGATGGGAGACCTCGAGCTCACTTCGAGCGGCGGCATTGGCGGTCGCGTTCGGCTCTCGGACCGGCCTCGCCCAGAGGAAGCTGGCGGAAGCCTCGTCGTGGCGGCGCAAACTGGGTTTAAGGCCGTCGTGGGCCTTGATGGCCGCTTCCTTTTGCCTTCCCTGCCCGAGGGCGGCTTTGACGTTGTCGCATTCAGGCCCGGCTACGCTCCCGCGTCGAGGCGCGGCATCGTCGTCAGCCCGGACGCTGATGTGGCTGCAAAGGACCTTGAGCTGGAGGCTTCTAGTGTATCCACCTCAGCGGTGAGTGGCCGCGTGCAACTGGAGGGGCAGTCTGCAGCGCCTGAGGTCTCGGTGTCGTTCGAACCGGTGCCGCCGCTCCCCCCGGTCGCCGTTCGGACCAATGCCGCCGGTGAGTTCTCGGCGGTCCTCCCGTACGGTGCCTATCGAGTTCGGACGCACAAGGACTTGTATCGGGAGGTCGTCTTGTCCGGAGTAGTAGCGACATCAAGTGGGGCCATCGGCCTGCTTCCCATCTACTTGGCCAAGGAGACCGCGGGCGACGCCGATGGAGACGGTCTACTCGACGTCGACGACCTCGATCGCGACAACGACGGTTGCGTCAACGACGTCGATGACTTTCCGCTCGACGTCTCAGCCTGCCACGACACTGACCGCGATGGCATTGCGGATGAGTATGACGAAGACGATGACGACGACCTCCTCTCTGATTCTGAAGAAGTTAGTCCGGGCGCCGATGGCTGGCGAACCGACCCGTTTGCCGCCGACACGGATACTGACGGCAGAGCGGACAACATCGACAACTGTCCCGTGACAGCAAACCCCACCCAGGAGGATTCGGACGGCGACGGCCTTGGCGATGCGTGCGACGATGGGTCTATCATCCCGCCTCCTCCGCCGACTGATGCGATTACCGCAGACCCATCACTTGTGACTGCTGGCGACACGCTGGAGCTGGCGGGCTTGGGAATCGAGGCCGCCATAGATGTACAGTTCTCGGGAGGCGCAATTGTCGCCGATCTCTCACGGTCGGCAGGCACACTCCGGTTGACCGTCCCGGTTGGAGTCCAGCCAGGGCCGCTGGTGCTTCGCACTGCTCGAGGTCTGGTCGCAGGACCAGATCTCGCGGTTCTGGAGACTGAGAACCTCCCCACAGTCGATTGCGCGAGTTTCTCGGAGCCCTTGCGTGCACAGTTCAGCAGCGACGGAAGCGCGATGCTCCTCATGTGTCAGAGCGGAGAGCGCACCTTTGATGCAGCGAATGCCTTTCAGCCTCTTGGCGTCGACCGCCAGTACTCAGGCGTGTCGTTTTCGTCTCTGGTCGCCGTTCCGGAGCGGGCGGCGACGGCCGCTGAGCTTGGACTTAGAAAGTTCGGTTTGGAAATCGCCGCAGGCACGGCTCGAGTTCACGCGACCGAGACCGGGGACTTTCGATCTCAACCATGCATGAGCACCTTTACCCATACCCTCGAAGGCGCGGAACTCATCGGGTTGCGCCGGAATATGACCGTCTATGGGGCGGGCGGGCCGGAGACGCGTGTCCGGTTACCTTGGGACGGTCAATTCACGACCCTTGCCGCCTGCCTCTCGAGTCCATTCCCGGTCGGGCTGGGTGAGGTAACGTCGTTACTGCAAGTGGAACCTGCTCAAACGATGGCTCTTGTGCAGCATTCGTCTCTCGGCTTCGCCTACGCTGACCTTCCCGGGGGAATTGGCACCGACCAGACGCCCACGGAGTGGGACGGACAAGGCGCAGCTTCCGACTTCCTCCTCTTTGACGCGGATCGCTCGCATGTCTGGGCGATCGGCCCTGAGATGGCCGCTACACGCTATCTGCCATTTGGGTCGGAGGTCCCTCGGCAGGTCCCTGGATCTAGGCTGGGGTCTCTCTCCAGGGCTTTTCAATCGGCGGATTCTCGCTGGATCTTCGTCACGTCTCGGGCGATCGGCGCGAACCCGTTCAACCAGTCACCAGAGCGGACCATCGTGGTCGATACACGGACCCTTCGGGTGGCGAGACGATTGTACAAGCAGGACGGCAGCGGTGCGATCAGCGTCTTTGGCGTCGCTCCGCAGGGGGCGGAGGCGATCGCCTCCGCTCGTGACCGCGGTATGCCTCGTGCCTTCATGGCACTCCGAATCCGTGACCGCTGACCCTGCCGCTTGGCCCCGGCCCTTGGGAAGCCTGGGCGCAGACGGTCCGCTAGGGGAGTGTGGCCTCACTACTCGTTCCGGAACGAGTTGGGTCGTCGGCCCGTCGCCGCTCGGCGATCTTCTGCTTCATGAAGGCGCGGCCGTACATCCGGTCGGCCGCGTGACGGTTGTGCGCCCGGCAGGCGAGGCGAATGCGGTCGACGGAGTGGTCCCTGGTGCGCGCGAAGCCATCGACGTGGTCGAACTCCAGCCCGCCCCGCTCGGGGCAGCGGTGGCCCCGAGCGTCGATGAAGGCACAGCGCCCGCCGTCTCGTTCGAAGACGGCTCGCCTGATTGCGGCCGGGATATGGCGCGTCTTCGCCGGCAGCGCGGGTGCGGGGCGCGCATGGGGTGGCCTGGGCCGGTCGGCTGCGATCCCCGGGTTTTGGAGCTGCTCGGCCACCACGGCGACGCGCCTCCGCTTCCCACCTGTGGCGAAGCGCTTCTTCTTGGCGGAGGCCAGGAGGTGGTCCAGCGCGAGCTCGACGATCTTGGCGAGGTCTCCGCCCGGGACTTGGTGCCGCAAGATGTCTTGAGCGTCGCGGAGCTTGTCCCGCAGAGCCCGAGTCGCGGTGAATTGGACGCGGAATGCATCCGCGGCGAGGGGTTGGATGCGCGGCCGATGCGGGGGTGCGCAGACGATGGGCGCATCCTCCAGGGCCTGCGCCGGGGCCAGGGCCTGCGCCGGGGCCAGGGCCTGCGCCGGGGCCAG
>Ga0154020_10005730_pt1 | contig 14600 bp, 12 predicted proteins | sample Klosneuvirus_201_FD_109709 | JGI IMG/M metagenome (GOLD analysis project Ga0154020, IMG submission 109709) | Active sludge microbial communities from wastewater, Klosterneuburg, Austria - Klosneuvirus_20160825_MG | ecosystem: Engineered > WWTP > Aerobic digester > Activated sludge | place...
AAGGCCAGCAGGGCCAGCAGGGCCAGCAGGGCCAGCAGGGCCAGCAGGGCCAGCAGGGCCAGGGCCAGGGTCAGGGCCAGGGCCAGCAGGGTCAGCAAGGCCAGCAGGGCCAACGCCAAGGCCAGGGCCAGCAGAACCGGCAGGGTGGCGGAAACGGTGGCAACATCCCGCGGCAGGGTGGAACGCCGAATAACCAGTTCGGCGGCGGCACGCCGGGTGGTTCGCGCAACGGCCAGATGCTCCCCACCGGCGAAATTCAGCAGTTTTCGCGCGAATTCCGTTTGCGGCGCGAAAACGCGGAGGCACTCCGCCGGGACCTCGCCCAGCAGGGCGTGAATACGCGCGAACTCGATCGTGCCATTCAGGACATGCGAGAGCTCGAGAATTCGCGCGCATTCGGCGACCCCAAGAACCTCGAGGCACTGCAAAGCGCCATGATCGAAGGGCTCAAGACCTTCGAGTTCTCGCTCTACCGTTCACTCGGCATGGGCACGGACGGTCGTCCGGCGCTCGGCGCGAATGCACCCGTGCCAGCCGAGTATCGCGCGATGATCGAGGAGTACTACCGGAGTTTGGCTGGTACCGCGAAGGGTGCTGCCAAACGGAAGCCGTGACCGGGCGGCGTCAGACGACTGACGCCGCCGCCCCGCTCACGTGCCGCCGTACCATTCGTAGCCTTTGTCGCTCCAGTAGCCGCCGTTGCGCTCGGCCATGAACACCACCTTGGTCAGATACTTGGTGTTCTTGTAGCCGAGCTTGATCGGCGAGTGAACGCGTGCCGGCGCGCCATACGCGGGTGTGAGTGGCTGCCCATCTTTGCCAAATACGATCAGCGTTTGCGGGTGCATCGCACTTTCGATGTCCCAGCTCTCGTGATACCCGTCGTCGAACGACTGAAAGTCGACGATCTGCGCGTCGGGGGAGACACCGACGGCGCGCGCGAGTTCGCGCAGTGGAACGCCATGAAACTCCGCGACGGCATTCCAGCCTTCCACGCAGAAGTGGTTGACCCGTTGCGTCTGCTGCGCGAGCCCCATCAGTTGCGGAATTGAGAACCGCGCCGGTCGCTGCACGAGTCCGGATACCTCGAGCGCCCAGGGGCCTGCGCGTGTCGCGTCAAACAGCGGCACGGTATCCGATACGAAATACGAAGGAAAGCGGTTACCGGCGACAATCGCCCCCGGCGACCCGCGGTCCATGCTGGTGTGCCGAAGCAGCCACCGCTCCACGCTTTCGTTCTTCCGGGCGGCGTAGGCGAGCGCGCGCTCCGCGCCACGTGGACCGGCAGCGTCGCACCCCGCAAGGAAGGCGGCGGCCAGCGATGTCGCGCTGACCGAAAGAAACTGCCGGCGCGCGACAGGGGCCTGCGAATCGCGCGCGGTCAGCCGCTCAATGCCGCGATCGATCAACGCCACCGTCTTGAGGCGAAGAATGCGCGAACTCATGCACTCGGCTCCTTCGGGGGAATAGGTGCGGCTGGTTGCCGTCGGGGCAGCAGACCCAGCAGCGGCCGCGCATTGCGGGCAATCGGTGAGAGTCGCTCGCTGTGGCCGCCGGTAATCATGCTGCGCAGGCTATACGGATCGACGGTGAGCACCATGAAGACGTGCACCAGCGACAACGCCACCAACGCGAGCATGCTGGTAAAGTGCCAGTAGCGCGCCCAGACGTATCCGCCCAGCAGGTTGGTCAGCCATCCAAGTGATACCGGCTTCCAGATGGCGATTCCGGACACGACAATCAACGCCGCCACCACGGGCATGACGAAATAGGTCGTCTTCTGCAGCGCATTGTGTTTGCCGTGTGGCGGATGATCCTTGCGTACGAACAGATAGAAGCGGACCATCTGCCACGCATCACGCGCGTCGCCGCGTCGAGGCACCAGGTCGCGCCATTCTCCGTGCAAATAGATGAAGCCGACGTAAATGAGGCCGGTGATGACCAGCACCCACATCATCGCGAAGTGCCAATGGCGCGCACCGCCAAGCCACGCGCCGAAGGTCAGCCACGCGGGGACGCGCATCCCCTCGAACGGATAGCAGCAGAACTGCTCGCCCTTTCTCGCGAAGGCCGGATAGGCGTTGAAGATCCGCAGCCCACTGCCGACCATGATCGTGAACGCAACCGCATTGATCCAATGCGTGGCCCGTACAATCCAGTGATGTCGGGGACCAGCGTGGCGACTGGCGCTCATACGGATCCACTCGACTGACGTTCACCGGCCGCATCGAGCGTGTCGATCACGCGCGCGCGCAGCTGCGCGAGACCGGCCCTATCGAGCGTCGCGATATTGGCACGCGCGTCGCGCACGGCCTGAAGAAAACGCCGCTCGAATGCAAAGTGTGGCGGACACCGATCGCAGTGGGCGAGGTGAGCATCCACCGCCGCGAAATCCGCCGTGCTGAGCTCCCCGTCGAGGTAATCCCACAGGCGCCGAACCGTCTGCTCGCAGTCAAAGGACTGTACCGCTGTCGCGTCGTGCGGCACCGTTGTCATGCGTCACCTCGTGAAGCGGGATCAGGAACCAGTCCGGCATCGCGTCCGTACTGCACCAGCGTCTCCTGCAAGGCGCGCCGCGCGCGGAAAAGTCGCGAGCGCACCGTACCGATTGGCACCTGCATGACCTCCGCCGCCTCGGCGTAGTCGTAACCTTCGAGATCCACCAACACCACAGCACCACGCAGTGAGGGGGAGAGCTGTGTCAGCGCCGCGGCGATGGCCGGTCCGAGATCAAGTCGATCGAACAGCGCCACCTCACCCGAACTCACCAGGCGACTGTGCAACCGTGCGGCCTCGTAGCTGTCATCGGCGGGATCGGCTGCATGCGCGAGCACATCGTGCGCGTCGCGCTCGACCTCACGCAGAAATGCATGTTTGCAGATGGTGAAGAGCCAGCGTCGCATATCGGCACCGACCTGGAACGTGTGTCGGCTACGGAATGCCCGCAGATAGGTGTTCTGGACCAGGTCATCGGCATCACTCGCCGACCGTGTGAGCGAACGGGCGAAACGCGCGACATCCTCGAGGCACGCCAGCGCGGCGCCCTCAAACTCCGACTCCGCGCTCGCCGGCGCGCGTTCCCCGTGTTCGGTGTGCAACCACGCTCCCCGCAAAGGTGCCCCCTTGGCGCCCCAATCCCGCGGAGGTGCCTCTCTCAGGGAAAAGGTATCCGGCTACCCCCGAAACAGTTCCCCGCTGTGTGGTGACGACTGGCGTGCTGCGGCACCCGATTCACGGGCCGGCCCTCAAGTCGCGGACCGAGCGTTCCGATTCTCTTTAGTGGACGCTGCCGGACTCGATGACGTGACCGGCCGTCTCCGCTTGTAATGACCGTGCCATGCCGCTCGACACCACGACCAGAATGTTGGCGCCGTTCCTCGACCGACTCACGGACGACGAACTCGACGCCGTACCCTATGGCGTGATTCAACTGAACGCCGAAGGACGAATACTGTCGTACAATCGGGCCGAGGCGGACGATACCGGATGGGGGCTCCAGCGCCCGATTCATCGCGACAATTTCAGTGAAGTCGCGCCGTCGGCTTTTGTCGCGGAGATCTTTGGACGGTATGTAGAAGCGTTTTCGTCACATCATCTCGACGACGTATTCCGCTTTACCTTCTCGCATGGTCTGCTGCCGCGCACGGTGCTGATACGGATGTACTACTCCGTGCGCACCGGGACGCTCTGGCTGTTCACAGCCAATCCTGACGGCTCACCGATTGGCGAGCGGGAAGCGCCCGTGTGCGACATCCGCGACCGCGCCACGGCGCACGTCGCGTAGACGGGACTACGATGGACGACCGCGTCCCGCCGCAACGCCGAGTCGATAGAGCGCGAGGCAGCCGCCCAGCAACGCGACCGTCAGCACGGCGAGGCGTTTCGGGCTGTTGACCAGATTCCATACGACGCGCCACGCCGGTACGGGTGGCTCCGGCGCCTTGGGAATCTGGACTTGCCGATACAGCTCCGGGGTGAACATCCCGGACGACACCTCGGCGAGTGTATGCACCACCACGTCGACCGCATCGCCATCCACGCGCACTTCGAGGAAGTTGTCGAACTGACTGGAGAGCAGGCGCGAACTGGGGAGCGAGCGCAGGATGTCGACGCTGGGCGTGGTTTCCATTGACGACTGGAAGTAGCGCACGCTATCGCGCGTCGTCGTCGAGAACTTCATCGGACCGTAGTCACCGGAGAAGACGGCGTCCACGCGTCCCGCCTTGAGCATCGGATGCACCGCGCGCCACCACTGCGTGGAATCGGGCTGCCACCAGAGCAAGTCCTGCATGAAGACAAAGGTGTGTGCGAATCCAGGTGTGGCGGTCTGCTGCTGCAGAAATGCCAGATTCGCGGAATCGAGTGTGGTCGTCCGGAAGTACGGCATCTTTCGCGTGTCGCCGTCATTCGGCACCCAGACACTGGCCAGCAGTAGCAGACGCGTGTCACCGACCGTCACGGCGCGCGGCAGCGGGCCGTATCGTTCGCGATAGACATCGCGCGTCACGAGATCGTTGATATCGTGATTGCCCGGCACGCGATAGATCGGGACCTGCAGCGTGGCAAGCGCCGAGTCGAGATGCACCCATTCCCGGACGATGGTGTCGCGCCGCGACGGATTGATGCCGACGTCTCCCCAGATCATGTCGCCGGTGAGCACCGCGAAGGTCGGCTTGAGTGCGCGCACCTTCGCGAGGAGTTCCGCGAGTTTCGGATTGGGTCCGTCTTCACCGCCGCGCACATGTCCCAAGACGACAAACGAATAGGGTGCCGCGTGTTGTGGCTGGTTCTGCGCGCCCGCGCGTGCCGTCAACGCGACACTGAGCGAGATACTGAGCGAAACACTGAGCGCAGCCTTGCCGAGTCCGCGCGACAGCCGGGAGGCCAACGGACTGTGCCCGTCATCTGTGCGGGGCGCGTGATGGCGGCTCATCGGACTCCGGGGATCGATCGTGGGGCGGACGATGCCGGCAGGAGTCGATACGACCTGAGGTCGATGCGACCGTCCTGCGGGACGGACAATCCGCTGGATTCGTCGATGCGCGTCAGGCCGGGAACCGGCTCCAATGCGATCGTGATTCGATGGTATTCGCCGGGCGGCAAGGTCAGGACGACAAAGCGCGCGGTCGCCAGATCCTCCGTGGCGGCGATGGGCTGTGCCACGTCACCCCTGCGCCCGGTGACCGTGACCTTCGCCGCACGCACATGACGACTCGAGAGCTCGAGCACCAGCGTGCCGCCGGAGGGTAACGTCCAGCGCACCGCACGCGACGCGGTACCGGCCACGCGTTCCACGCCGATGACGAGAGCGTCACGGCGCTTCTCGAGTCGATCAACGCCGCCCGCCGCGGTCCACCCGTCGGCGACAGCGCCGAAATCGTCCTCGAAGTGCTGCTCATCGATGAGCGGCGCGGGCTGCGTCGCGGTCCATTGACCCATCAAGCCGGCCACGGGCGTGGATGGCGGGACCACACCGGTTAGCTGATACAACCATCCCAGATCTGCCATCGGTGTGCCGGCGCGCGTGGCAGAGGTATCGAGGCCCGAGACCCCTTCGAGTGTCACGCGCGAGTAGTCGTCCCGCTTCCAGGGCGTGGCGTTGTTGTCGAAGATTGTGCCGGCAAGAATCGGCCATCCGCCACCACCGTACCGCCAGTTCTTCCGCCGTTCGCGAAGACCGGTCCGGCTGTTGGTGATAACATTGTTCAACACGATCGGGTCGGAGCGGTCTTTCGTTTCGATGCCGATCTCACAGCCGTCGATGAAGTTGTTGAACACAAACGGACGGCTTGCTTCGCCGACTGAAATGCCCTTGTCGCCGGAGCCGATCATGCGGTTGCCTGAAATCACCGGCGCGGACGACATCAGGTCGAGCGCGTCGTTGCCGCTGTTTTCAAAGAGGTTGTCCACGATTTCGCCCGTGGCGATATCGAGATCGAGGGCATCGGAGTTGGCCCGCAGGAACCGTGAATGCTGAATGCGCACGTTGGCGTGCAACGCGTGCATGGCGTCATCACTTCGCAGGTTCTCGCGAAATGTCACGCTGTCAAACAGCACACCCTGCACGTGGTGCACGTTCACCATACCGGTGTACTCGATCCGATTGATCAGCGCGCCCCCGCCCTGCGCGAACTCCACGTTGGCGAATACGCTGCTGTCCGCGCCGCGGCCGAGCAGCACGAAGGTGCCCCACGGCACGCCGGGCTGTTGCGGCAGCAGTCGAATCGGTTGGGCCGACGTGCCGCGCGCGATCACGCGTCCTTCGGAGACGATCGACACCTCAGGCGCCATCGAGACGGTGGTGCCGGGTGCCAGGATCAGTGTATCGCCCGCCGGGATATGCATCGATGTGGCGAGGCGCACCGTGCCACTGAGTCGATGGGTACGCGCGGTTGGCATCGGGAAGGCCCACGGGTGCCACGCCAGGCCTTCGCGCACGGGCGCGCCGTCGGCCAATGTGGTCGGCACGATCGTGCGCCCGGTCGCGCGATTGCGCAGCTCGGGTGTGACGGTGACGCCGCTGCCCAGCCCTGACAGAAACAGGCGATACGGCACGTGCCCGGCCAGGATGCGTGCCGTGCGCGTGTCCCACGCCGGCAACAGCGCGATCGGTCGCGCGGGCACAAGGCGGGTGGTTGAGGCCGACGATTCTGTGCGCAGCGGAATCAGTGGATCGGAGGCATCGGGGACGCCGTTGGCATTGGCGTCGAGTCGGGCGGTGGCGCCGCTGACCGGCTGACTGACCACGAACGACACGAGATCTGCACCGACGTGGCCGCGTGTTTCGAGATCGAGTACGATGCCGGCGGCCGTCGGCGTTGCGCGGCTCGCCACCGAGTCGTTGTCGAGCCATCGCCGAAGCAGCGCGATATTCCCGCGCATCGTCGCGATCGATGACTCGGCGTCGCCCACGTCGGGAATGATGCCGGTTCGCTGACGATCATACGCGAGATACCGGCCGTATCGCGCCGTCGTGGCGTCGATCAGCCGCTTCACATCGTGCAGTACCGAATCGTTCGCCACGCGTGCGGCGATCTCCATCATGGTCGAGTCCACCACGTACGGATCGCGCAACACGGCCCGGAACAGGTCATTCAGCGGCTGTTCAGCGTTCGAGAGATCGCGCAGCCGCGTATCCCACGGGATCGAGGTGAGCTTCTGTGTGGACGGATCCTCGTACAGCAGTTGATTGTGCACCCCATCGATGTGGTAGGGATCGCCCATCAGCAGCAGATACGCAAACAGGTTGGCGTATTCGCCGCGATCGAGGCGCCCCATCATGCGCTGATGATCGGCAAAGGTGGTGCCGGCGATGTCTTCCAGCAGCAGACGCAACTGGCCTGAACCGGCCGACGTCCATCGGTCATTTGCGGACGCGCGGTCCCAGATGCGGGGATTGGCAAAAAGATTGCGCGCCGTGCCCTTCTGATACTCGCCACGCTCGGCGGCATCGCCGCGAAAGATGTTGCCGGGCATCCGGTTGAGTGGGCGCAAGAACGACTCATCGACAACTTCGATGAAGCGATACACCCCGTAGAACCGGTTGTTGAGATAGACCGGCGTGACTTCGGTGGTCGGTGCCAGCAGTCCAAACGACTGCGCCATGCGATTGGCGACGTACGACGGCAGCACATCCTTGCCCGACAGCGCAAAGGAACGGAAGCGCTTGTAGAAGTCGTCGCGCGGCGTGCGCACGCTCAGACTGCGCTTCTCCGTGAGCCAGTGCACGCTGTTGTCGCCGCGTTTGCGGAGGCGAATCGGCAGCGACGTGCCGCCATATCGCAGCGTTCCATCAAGCCACGGAGCCCACGGCGCGTCGCCCACCACCTCGAGCGAGTCCCAGCGAGCCCCCGGCACTTCAAACCGGATCACGCCGGCGTCGTTGTCGTCGGGCGAGAATGAATCGCGCAACCGCAGACTCGCGGGCAGTTTGGCGATCATGCGCACGCGCGACGAGAATTGCCCGCGCACACTCACACCGCGCGCATACCAGTCATCATAGACCCGGGCGCGCAGATACTCGCGCACGGAGGCGCTGAGAATGAACCCCAGCGCCAACAGCGGCAGGAACGTCAGCAGCAGCGCGTCGCGAAATCGCAACTCCTGCCACGCGCGGGCGATCCGGCGCCCGATCACCGTTCGCCCCGCACATACTGTCCGCTCGCCCACTCGGGCCAGCGCTCGAATGCCCGCCGTGCATCATCAGCGCTGGCAAACGGCGCCGTGCGCGCCACCGCGTCGGCGAGCCCGTCGGCATCGAGCAGATTGCGGTAGCTCTTCTGCACCACCTTCCAGAGTGACGCGTCCAGCTGTTTGAAGACCCGCACAGTCAGACGCACACGGGCGACACCCGACGAGGCCGCGACCGGCAGGCGCAGCGCGGCGGATGAATCCGCGGGCACCCATCCGCTGCCCGAGCGCGTCATGAAGTCACTGCGCGTGGCGGTCATCGACAGCGGCACACTGTCGCGAACGTCGGCACGACCGACCATCAGCGGCCCCACCAGCGTCGCCTGCTCGATCGCGACGGGATAGATGGACGAACCCAGCATCACGTCGCCGGACCACCCGGCGGGAAGCGCGGCAGGCAGCGCAACATCCAGTGCGTGTGGCCGACCGTCGGCAAGCACGGGGACGTCGACGATCTGGTCACCCACTCGCAGCGTCAGATGCACCAGCAGGAACGCGTCCAGAAACGTCCGGTAGGTGGCGGTGACCTCGCGCCATTCGCCGCGATCCGCGTAGTACGAGATGACCCCTCGCAGCGACGGGAGATGCGATGGAAAGAGATCGAGCGCCCGCACGTACCCGTCTCGCGCCTCGATCGCGACGGCCCACCCGCTCAGCTGGCGCTCAGCCGCCTGTGCGTAGTAGACATGGTTGCGATAGTTGAGCGAATCGAATTGCACGAGCCGTTCCCACGTCGCCATCGCCTTGCCTTTGCGCGCGGTCGCCTCGTAACTCTGCGCGAGCAATCGCAGCAGGTACTCCCGTTCCTTGTCCCGCCCCTGCCGCGACGTGCGGGCCGGGTATTCGTCATCGAGACGCGACAGGTAGGTCACCGCCTCTTCGTATCGCTTGGCCTCCACCAGCCGGGCGCCGACCTCCAGGCGCTGTTCCCACCGCTGGTCATACCGGTCGGCGACGGCCTGCAGGCCGTTCAGCCAAAACAGACGGGTGCGCGTGGGCACGAATGACGCGAACAGCAGCGCCACGCCCACCAGCCACGCGACAGACAGCCGGCGTTCATGGCGCCGGAGTACGTCAAGCCAGCTCACCGTCGTCGCGGGTGACGCCATCAGAGGTCGATGTTACCCTGGCCCGTCAGCAGCGTGGCTTTGCCGCCGCCCGTGATCGCGCGCAGGTCGCTCAGGAAGGTCGCGTCGGACACCGCCGACTTGAGCTCCACCGAAAAGACCAGCTCCGTCGTGCTGCCATCGCGCATGGTCTCCACGCTCAGCAACGCATGCTCGCGGAGCGAGCGATAAAAGAGCTCATTGAACGCGGTATCGTACGCCAGCGTCGAGGGCACCATCAGTTTGAGGAGCTGTTCGCGGCGCGAGGAGGCGCCAATCTCAAAACGCGCCAGCGCGTACGCCATGAAGCTGGCGAACAGCGTGAACACGACGGCCGGAAAATAGAATCCCGTTCCGACCGACATGCCGATCGCCATCGCGATAAAGATGAACGCGACATCGCGCGAGTCCTTGACCGGATTGCGGAACCGGATGATCGAGAGTGCGCCCACCAGTGTAAATGCACGGGCAATATTGCTGCCGATCACCAGCATGATCATCGACACCGTGATGCCGAGCAGCACCATCGCGTGCACGAATGAGGCCGAATACGAGAGGCCGCGATGCGACTGTCGGTAGAAGTATGCCAGCAACAGCAGCAGCACCGAACTCAGTCCGAGGGTGACAAACACCTCGATGAGACCGAAGCTGTTGCCGTTGGGGGCGGCCTGACGCAGGAACTCGTTCACTCAACCTCCTCGGAGACGGGACGACAGATGCGCGGCACCGCCGGCATCACGCGATAGGTATTCACCAGGTGTTCTCGCCGTTGAACAGATGCTTGTCCACCGCCGAGCAGTACTTCGACATGCGAACCATTTCGAGCCCGTGGCGGCGAATGGTTTTGGTCAGCCAGGTTGGCGCCCGGTGATCGTACTTGATTTCCATGACCGACAGCCGCGGGTCGATGATGTCATGCCCGCCGTCAAAGGGCGTGGCCAGACTCAGATCGGTTGGGTGATAACGAAGGCGCCCATCGAACGTCACGCGAAGCTCGGGATCGAACGCACCAAAGAGCGCCCGCCGCCGGTAGCGAATGGCCATGCGCGGGCGCAGATGATGCCGCTCGATCATCATGGCGATTTCGGTCGCCACCACATCGTCGGCAAACGCCGACCAGTCCATCGAGTGCTCGCCTTGTCCAAACCCATCGAGCGCCGCGGCCAGCGGCAACTTGATGCGGCGTTTGTGCAGGGTCCGATCGAGCCGCTGCTTGATCTCGACATACACCTCGTCGGAATCCGCGTAGCGGCGGAAGCGGAGTTTCCGACGGGTTTTCAGCCCTTCGATCTTCTCCCAGAAGAAGCGCAGATCATCCGTGTCCCAGTACACCGAGTGAATCGGATACCCCCATTCGGGCGAGTGCGGATCCGGACGCGTGTACGGCGCGACTTCCGCCAGCAGGGTCGGAATCCGCCGCGTGTCGACCAGGTATTTGACTTCATACCGATTGAGCGTCTGGTGTGCGCTCGCAGCGAGCGCGGCGGATGTCATGGGCGAGAAGGGCGCGTCAGAAGGGAATGGACAATCGAGGGCAGCGGGTGTGACGCGAGTCATCGGAACGTATGGAACCGTCCGGAACCCAGCAACCGTATCGACCACCCGCGTGCCGCCCGGGAGAAGACGATGCAGGCGGCGGGACGTTGCGTGCGTATCTTATCGCACCTTATGCATGCCGCCCTCGACAATTCCTGCTGCCGGCCGCCAGTCTCCGCCCCCTCGTGTTCCGGGGCGGGCCAATGACCTCGCGTGTCGGACGCGCCTTTGTGGTCCTGGGACTCGGCGAGGCCCTCGCACGCATTATCGGCTTTGCGGGCACGATCTATGTGGCGCGCACCCTCGGCGCCGAATCGTACGGGATCATCTCCGTGGCCGCGGCAATTGTGCTCTACTGCTCGCACCTGGCCAACTACTCGGTCGAATTGCTGGGCGCGCGCGAGGTGGCCAAAGGCGTCGGCGACGACCTGCAGAACGCCGGGCGGATTCGGGCCGTGGTCGACCGCTTGGTACCGCCGCTGCTGCTGGCGCGACTTGGGATTGCGGCGGCGTGCATCCTCGTGCTGGGCGTCATCGGGCTCTGGCTGATGCCACAGCCGGACGGGTTCGTGCTCGCCGTGACGGCGCTGGGCCTCCTGCCGGTCGCCGCCAGCACGCGCTTCGTGTTCATCGGGCTCGAGCGACCGATGGGCGCCGCGATTTCCGGCGTGCTCGGGGACACGCTCGCCTTGGTCGTCGTGCTGCTGTTCGTCCATGACACCACCGATCTGTCCGTGGTGCCGGTGAGTCGACTGGTGGGCGAAGGGGCCACGGCGCTGGTGATGGTGGCCCTGTTGCGCCGCATGGGGTGCGCGCTGCCCCCACGGCGCAGCCCCGAGATCGTCCGGCCGCTCTTCGCCTCGGCGACGCCGCTGGTCATGCACGCGATTCTTGGCCTCGCCATCTTCAACAGCGATCTGATCTTTCTGCGCGCCATGCGCGATGCCCGCACCGCCGGCATGTATGCCGCGGCGTACACGATCATCAGTTTTCTGCTCAATCTCGGCGTCACCTACGGCACCAGCATTCTCCCGGTCCTCACGCGTGAACAGGAGAACGGCGAACGCCAGCGCGCCACGTATCAACAGGCCATGATGCAGGTGATTGCGGTGGCTGTCCCGGTGGCCGTGGGCGGGACACTGCTGGCGGGCGGCCTGGTCGAACTGGTGTTCGGCGATGCGTATCAGGAGGCCGTGCGCCCGATGCAGATCCTGATGTGGTCGATCGTGGTAGCCTGGGTGCGCAACGTGGTGCAGATGGGGCTCGTGGCCAAGGACCAGCAGACGTTTGTGTTGCGCACCACGGCCTGGAGTGCCCTCGCCAATACCCTGCTCAACCTCGCACTCATTCCCGTGTTCGGCATGCCGGGGGCGGCCGCAGCGACGCTTGCCACCGAAGCGCTGCGCACGATCGTGGCGCTCCGGTACGCGCACCAGCTGGCCCTGCCCTTTGGCGTGTGGGCGCGCCTGTGGCGGCCGCTCGTCGCGGCAGCGGCCATGGCCGCTGTTCTGCTGACGATCCCTGTGCCGCACGTGCTCCTCGCCGTCGCGGTTGGGATGTTGGTCTACGGCGCGGCGCTCTTCGCCACGGGTGGCCTTCGCCTGCACAACGGTCGGCTCGACTTTCGCGCGTAAACGCGCGCAAATGTGTGTCAACGCGCGTAAACGCGCGGACAGCGCGTCGTCAGGACGACTGACTACGGCGCGTCGCTCACACTGCCAAGCAACTCGCCGAATCCCCAGGCGCCAAAGATCAGCAACATCGCCGGCGTCGCCGCGATAGCCCGCATCAGCGCCGCGCCACCCTGTTGCCGTCGCATGACCCGCAGCCACAGCACCAGTGGCACCAGCGGCGACTGCGCGGCAAACCGCCATCGGCCGGCCCCGTTGGTTGCCACCGTGCGATGCCGCGCGAAGCGGCGTCCCCACGCAAAACGTTCACCGATCAGCACCGCCAGTGATTCGCCGTCGCCCCGCTGCTGCTGCACCTGCAGTTCGGACGCCAGCCAGAGTCGCTCACCGGTCGACGTCAGCGCGTTGTGCACTTCGAGATCGTAGTACGTGCCCGACCACACCGACCGCGTCCGCTCGAGTGCCTCGCGCTTGTAGCAGATATTCACGTACGAGACGAAATCGCGTTCGCCCGACACAAACGGCGGCTGATACCGATAGAAGTCGCACAGATAATCGGCATGCCCCACGAGCGTCTGGCGCCCATCGGCCAGTGCGCCTCCAATCACGCCGTTCCGGCGCGCGGCATGCAGCGCGACGGCCTGCGCGGCCCAATCGCGATCGGGCACGCTGCGGTCTTCCAGCAGGCCGATCAGATCGCCCGTGGCGGCGTGCAACCCCACGGTGCGCCGTCGGTCATACAGTTCGTGCAATCCGGCGTGACTGCGCGGATCGTGCACCGTCTGCACCGCGCCGATCGCCGGAAACGAGAACTGCGGATAGGCACGGACAAACGCGTCGATCCCTGAGATGTGCTCATCCCATGGGACGATGACATCGAGCGCCGGAGCGTCTTGCTGGCTGGCGAGTGCGGCGAGACACCGACCCAATTGGTCGCCGCCGTCGACGATGCAGACGATGATGGACAGTTGCACGGCGTAAGTGTAATGGGCGGTGACACGTTGCGGAGAGAGGAAACGGCCGGGCATATTCGCACTATGCCAAGCGGTGATGCCTTCCGACGGTGGGAGCCGTAGATGACCTCCGGTGGAGCGCCGCTTGCGGAGCTGCTCGACTTTGGGCTGTGCTGTCCCCGATGCAAGGGCGACCTGATCGACCAGACAACGGGAGGCGACGGTGCCCTGTCTTGCGCGTCGTGTTCCGAGCGCTACCCAGTGCTCCACGGCATTCCCGACCTCCGCGTCGCGCCTGATCCGTACATCGGAATGGACGCGGATCGGGCGAAGGGGCAACGACTCGCCGGTGAAGGCGCGACCTCCTGGCAACAGCTTGCGGCGCGGTACTACGAGATCACGCTCGACACCGTGCCACCCGCACAGGCCCGTCGCTTTGAGGCCGGTCTGCTGGCCGCGCAACCGAGATCCGCAGCCGCGCTCGACGAATGGGAACGGTTGGCGCAAGCCGCGGTCGACTCGACGCAATCGGTCCTGGATGTCGGCTGCGGAACGGCACCACTCCTCGCCGAGATTGGTACGCGCCAGCCCGCACGCACGGGCGCGCTGGTGGGGGTCGATGTCGCGTTCCGGTGGCTCATTGTGGGTCAACAACGGTTGGCCGATGCCGGTGTGCGCGCGCATCTCGTCTGTGCGTGCGCGGAAGCGTTGCCGTTTCGTGATGCGCGATTTGGCATCATCACCTCGCAGGCAACGCTCGAGAACGTGCGTGGTCAGGACGACGCCGTGCGCGAAATGCATCGGACGCTGCGTCCGGCCGGCCGCGTGTGGGTATCGACGGCCAATCGACTCACGCCGGCGCCGGACCCCCATCTCGGTATCCCGGCTGGTGGCCTCGTGCCCGACGCCATCATGGCCGCGGTGGCCCGGCGACGACAGGCGTTGCCGCCCGTTCGCCAGCTGCTCTCTCGGCGCACGCTCAGTGCCCTGCTCCGCCGATCTCAGTTTTCCGAGGTGCGGTTCGATGTGCCATCGATTCCACTGGCGCAGCGCGCACTCGCCGGGCCGTTGCTGCGTGTGGCGGCGCAACTCTACGACGTCGCCCGCGCGGTGCCGCCGCTCCGCAGCGCGCTGACCATGGTGGGCCCCACCATCATCGCCACGGCGATCGCCGATTCGCGAGC
>Ga0154020_10005731_pt1 | contig 14599 bp, 11 predicted proteins | sample Klosneuvirus_201_FD_109709 | JGI IMG/M metagenome (GOLD analysis project Ga0154020, IMG submission 109709) | Active sludge microbial communities from wastewater, Klosterneuburg, Austria - Klosneuvirus_20160825_MG | ecosystem: Engineered > WWTP > Aerobic digester > Activated sludge | place...
CGCAGTGGCGCTGGGTGGTGCCCTGGCAAGGACCCGCGCCGAGCTCCGGTACGGCGACGCTCGTTCGGCTGGCGGTGCCCGGCAACGCGAGCTTCGATCTGCCGGGCATCGTCGACCGGAACGAGCCGGGTATCAGCGTGACCGTAAAGCTCGACGCGCGCGCCCGCGGGGCCAAAGACGCGCTGGAGATGATGGTCGGCTCGAGCCCCTTTCAGCGTGCCGCCACCATCGAGAGCCCTTCTTCCAAGAACAGCCGCGGGGTGTCGACCTTCCGCGCGACCTTGGCCGAGCCGACGCGGGCTCCGGCCCGGCCCGCGGGCACCGGGACGCCAGCGCCTTCCAGCGGCATCCCGAAGGCGACGACGGGTACGGTATCGCCGAGCGCGGTCCCGGCGGGCCCGATCCCGAAAGCCGCGACCTCCCCTGGCGCGGCCTCACCGATCAGCCCGCCCGCGCCCAGGGCGTCGCCGGCTGCGGCGCCCATCCCCAAGGCGACGACCCAACCCTCCGCCAGTCCAGGCTCGGCACCCACCGCGCCGTCGCTCGGCTCAGTCGCCGCGAGCAGCCCCTCGTCGGGATCGGCGCCCACCTTCCCCTCGCTGTCCGCGATCCCTTCGACGGGCCCGACGCGGCTGTCGGTGGCGGACGCCGACGAAGACTCCGACTCCGGCTACGAGGACGAAGAAGACGAAGAGGACGAGGAGGACGAGGAGTCGATGGATGACCGCATCGACGCCTATGATGACTACGACTTCGAGGACGAGGACGACGACGGCGACCCTGGCACCTTGGAGTCCGACCAAGACAGCGAGGCTTTGACCAACTTCCGTACCCCGCGGCCGGGCGACAAGTACGTGGTCTACGTCCTCAAGTACCGCACGATCTACGACTACAACCAGATCCTGCCCGAGCTGGAGCACAACGCTCGCGTCATCGTCCCCTATGCCGGCGAGACCTCGAAAGAAGGGGACCTGGCGCTGCTGCGGCTGAAGCTCCCTGGCCGCAACATCTTCGAGATCTGGGCCTTGGTCGGCAAATCGACGCCGGAGCAGGTGATCATCCACGTCAACAAGGAGTCGCCGACCTTCCTCAAGGCCGTCGTCTTCCCCAAGTCGGCCAGCGGTCTCAAGCGGGTCGGCACCGAGCGTCCCGAGCATCGCGGGCCAGTCAACGTCATCCGCATGCAAGAGGAGCGCAAAGAAAACCTCGACGACATCCCGCTCAAGCGCCGCCTCTCTCGCATGACCATGGAAGACAAGGTCAACATGGCGCTCTCGGGGACCCGCGAAGAGCGCATGGCGCTGGCGATGGACGGCAACAAGGCCATCCACCACTACTTGCTGAAGAACGCGCGCATCTCGGTGGACGAGATCGCCTTCATCGCCCGCCTCCCGACGATGAACCCCGACGTGCTGGCGAAGATCGGCGAGAACCCCACCTACCTGCAGAATCTCTCGGTGGTGAAGAACCTGATCTACAACCCCAAGACGCCGATCACGCTCTCGGTCCGGCTCCTCGACCGGCTCCCGCGCAGCGAGGTCATGAACCTCGCCAAGCGCACCTCCATGAATGGGCGCTTGGTCCAGGCGGCCAAGAAGAAGATCGAAGGGCGGATGAAGTGAGGCAGGCGGATGAAGTGAGGCAGGGACGCGAGGCGCCCGCCTAGGCCGGCGGGATCGAGCGGATGTACAGCTCCTCGAGCTGCTCCGGACTCACCTTGGTCGGCGCCCCCGTCATCAGGTCCGTGCCTTTTTGGGTCTTGGGATAAGGGATGACGTCCCGGATCGACGACGCTCCGGTGAGGAGCATCGCCAAACGATCCATGCCGGCCGCGATGCCGGCGTGCGGCGGCGCCCCGTAGGAGAGGGCCTCGAGCAAGAAGCCGAACTTCGCCTGCCTCTCCTCGTCGGAGATGCCGAGCGCCTGGAAGACCTTGGCCTGCACGTCGGGGTCGTGGATCCGCACCGAGCCGCCCGCGACCTCGTTGCCGTTGAGGACCAGGTCGTAGGCCTGCGCTTTGACGCTGCCCGGATCCGAGGTCAGCCTCGCGACGTCGTTGGCCCGGGGCGCGGTGAACGGGTGGTGGGCCGCCACAAAGCGCCCCGCCTTCTCGTCGTGATCGAAGAGCGGGAAGTCGACGACCCAGAGGATCTTCCACTGCCCCGGCTTCACCAGACCGAGCTTGTTCCCGAGGTACAGGCGCAGGTGGCTGAGCACGGTGTGCACCAGCTTGGGCGAGCCGAACTGGAACAACAGGATGTCCCCATCCTTGGCGCCGAGCGCCGCGTTGATGTCGTTGCGCAGCCCGTCGGTGATCGTCTTGGCGTAGGGGGACTGGCTCCAGCTGCCATCCGGCCCGACCTTGGCCCGGCCTAAGCCGCGCGCGCCGACGCTCTTGGCCTCCGGCTCGAGCTTGTCGAGTTCGCTGCGTGACAGCTGATTCTCGGCCGGGACGCGCAGGGCTTTGACGATGCCGCCCGCCTCTACTGCCTCCTTGAACAGGGGGACGCCGCCGCCGTCGTGGCGCTTGACCAGCTCGGTGAGCAGCGTGTGCTCCAGGCCAAAGCGGAGATCGGGCTTGTCGCTGCCGAAGCGGGCCATGGCTTCGTCGTAGGCCATCACCGGGAAGGGCTCGGGGAGCTCTTGGGCCAGGACCTCTCGGAACAGAGTCCGAACGACCTTCTCCATCACCGCCAGCACGTCCACCTGGTCCGCGAAGGACATCTCGAGATCGATCTGGGTGAACTCGGGCTGGCGATCGAGGCGCAGATCCTCGTCGCGGAAGCACTTCACGATCTGAAAGTACCGGTCAAAGCCGGCGATCATGAACAGCTGCTTGTACAGCTGGGGGCTCTCGGCCAGCGCATAGAAGTCGCCCGCGTTTTGACGGGAAGGCACCAGGAAGTTGCGGGCGCCGCCGGGAGTGTACTTCACCATGTACGGCGTCTCGAGCTCGAGGAAGCCGAGCTCTTCGGACAGCGTGCGCCGCACGACGTGGTTCATCTTGGAGCGGAGGATGAGGCTGCGCTGGAGCTCTGGGCGCCGCAGGTCCAAGAAGCGGTACTTGAGGCGCTTCTCCTCGGCGGTGTCGACCTGGTCCTCGATCAGGAAGGGCGGCGTTTCGGCCCGATTCAGGACCTCCACGTAGGAGACCACCACCTCGATCTCGCCGGTGGGGAGCTTGGGGTTCACGTTGCCGCCGCGCGATCGGACCTGGCCGATCACCCCGACGACGTACTCACTGCGCAGGCGATCACCGATGGCGTGGGCCTCCGGGCTCGAGCCTTCGAAGACCACCTGAGCGATGCCGGTGCGATCTCTCAGATCGATGAACACTGCTCCGCCGTGATCGCGCTGGGACTGCACCCAGCCCATCAGCACGACCTCTTGCCCGATGTGCTCTTTGCGGAGGGAGCCACAGAGGTGGGTCCGCTTTCGCTCGCGTACGAGCGCGGGACCGGCCATCGCTTTAAGCGTCTCGACCATCGCTTGGCGATTACGCGGACCTGAGGGCCAGGTCAACGTCGCTGCTCGCACCAAGGCTCAGAGGCGGGCGAAACGGCGCGGGGCCGGACGCCCCTCGATCACCTTGAAACCGCGGGCGGAAAGGCCCTCGAGGAGCTCGTCGATGTCACCGCAGCGCATGACGATGTTCAGCAGCTCGGGCTCAGCGTGGACGTCGTAGCACTGGAGCGTGGCAAAGGAGATCTCGATCGGCTCGATGCTCTCGTCGGGCACCCGGGCGAAGTTGAAGATCCCGGGCTCGTCGCTGACCGCCAGGACGAGTCGGTATTCGCGATCGTAGATGGACCAGACCCGCGCCAAGGGCCCCAGCTTAGCCGCTCGGGGGGCGATCCACCACCGGGCTGTCTTCAGCCCCCCGGTCCTGGTCCCGGTACCGGTCCCGATTTGGAGCCGGCGTCGCTTGAATCATGAACGCTGGATCCAGCTGGAGCCGGACCCGATCGCGGCGTTGGAGCGGTTGAGCAATCGGACCGCGACCGGGACCCCGGACCGGGCAGACAGCCCAAAAAGGCAGGCGATCAGCGGCGCCCGCTCGGACGCCCCCCCGGTCGACCACGGGGCGCCGGTCGGGGACCCCGCGCTGGGCCGCCCTCGCCGCTCCTCGCGGAGGGTCGAGGCGTCGAGCGACCGGCGTAGGGGCGGCGATCCGGGCGGGCGGATTCGTCGCGCGGACGGCGGTCCGGACGGGCGGATTCGTCGCGCGGACGGCGGTCCGGACGGGCGGCTTCGTCGCGCGGGCGGCGATCCGGTCGGGCGGCCTCGTCGCGCGGGCGGCGGTCCGGACGGGCGGCTTCGTCGCGCGGACGGCGGTCCGGACGGGCTTCGGTGGACTCGGCGTCAGCGCGATTCCACCCGCGCTGCGGGCGCTCGGCTCCGCGGGAGCCACTGGTGCGGGGCGTGCTGCCCTTGAAGTAGCGAGGGCCGTGGCGACTGGGCACGCCTGCGCTAGCGTCCTCCTGCTCTCGGCGCGGCGCACGAGCCTGATCCCGGCGCGGCGCACGATCGCCCTCATCCCGGCGCGGCGCACGATCGCCATCATCTCGGCGCGGCGCACGATCGCCCTCATCTCGGCGGGGCGCACGAGCCTCATCCCGGCGCGGCGCACGATCGCCCTCATCTCGGCGCGGAGCCCGAGCCTCATCCCGGCGGGGCGCACGATCGCCATCGTCTCGGCGCGGAGGACGAGCGTCATCTCGACGAGCCGCACGATCGCCATCATCCCGGCGCGGAGGACGAGCGTCATCCCGACGAGCCGCACGATCGCCATCATCCCGGCGGGGGGCGCGTCCGCCCTCCTCTCGGCGCGGCGCTCCCTCCCGGGCCTCCCGCCGCGGTCCGCGAGGCCGCTCGATGTCGCTGCCCTCGGCCTCGGCCGAGCCCTCGCGGGGCCGCCGCGCGCGGGGCCCGTCCTGCAGCGCTTTCTTGCGCCAGGCCGGAGGCTCATCGCCCACCGAAGAGATGCTCGCGTCGTCCGGCAACGCGCCCTTGCTCCGCTCTTCGTCCCCCAGCGGCGCCCCCAGCGTCTCGCGGGCGCGCTCGGACATCGGCGGAGGCTCCAGCCCGACGAGCCCGTAGAGGCCGGTCAGCTCGGCCCGCGGCAGATAGCGATATTGCCCCGGTTTTAGGCCCTCTCCGGTGATCGTAGCGAAGGAGGTCCGGACCACGCGCAGCGGCCGGTGCTCGATCGCCTCGCACATACGGCGCACCTGGCGCTGACGGCCTTCGGTGATGATGATCTCGAGCCAGGTCGAGCGCACGCCGACCTCGAGCACGCTGACCAGCGCGGGTTCGGTCATCCCATCCTCGAGCTGAATCCCGCGGCGCAGCTGCTCGAGGCGGGCCTCGGTCGGGTGGCCGCCCACGCGGACGACGTAGATCTTCGGGACCTTGTGGCTCGGGTGGAGGAGCCGGTGGGCCAGCTCGCCGTCGGTGGTCAGGAGCAAGACACCCTCGGTGTGAAAGTCCAGGCGCCCGATCGGGACCAAGCGGTAGGGCTCGCGCGCGACCAGCGCCGCCACCGTACGCCGACCCTCGGGATCGCTCATGGTAGTCACGACGCCGACCGGCTTTTGCAGCACGACCGTGGTCCTGGCCTCCGCGGCCCGAACCGCCCGGCCGTCAACGCTGACCTCGTCCTTCTCCGGATCGATCTTGGCGCCAAGCTCAGTGATCAGCTGCCCGTTGACCCGTACGCGGCCGTCTTTGATCAGGCCCTCAGCGTGCCGGCGAGAAGCGAGGCCGGCCTGCGCCAAGAACTTGTGGAGCCTTAACATCAAGAATCCTCCGGCGAGCTCGAGGCTGCGCCGGACGCGGCGTCCAGGACCTCTTTGGCTGCCTTCTCCGCCCGTTCGGCCGAGGCCTCGGCGGCAGAGAGCGCGTCGAGATCGGGATCATGCTGGCGCTGCACCAAGAACTCGGCGGTGGCCGCCAGATCAGAGATCTTGGGCCGGTCCGGCTCATAGAGCTCGTCGACCTCCCGCTGGTGGGCCTCGTCGAGCTCATGGTACTCGCGCAGCGTCGGCAGCGCGGCCAGCGACTTGAGGCCGAAGAGCTCGAGGAACTTCTTGGTCGTGCCGTACAGGATGGGCCGCCCCAGATCGTCGCTCTTGCCGATGATGCGGATGAGGTCGCGGTCGAGTAGTGCCTTGAGCACCGCCGCCACATCCACGCCGCGAATGCCCTCGATCTCAGGCTTGGTCACCGGCTGGCGATAGGCGATCACCGCCAGGGTTTCGAGCGCCGGCTTGGTCAACTTCTGGGGGCGGGCCTGCAAGAAGCGCCGCAAGAACGGGGCGTTTTCGGGGGGCGTACGGAGCTGCAGGCCGCCGGCGACGTCCTCGACCCGCACCCCACGCTCATCGGAGGAGGCTTCCAGCAAGGCGCGTGCGGCAGCCTCGATGGACGCGGGGTCCACGGCCGGCTCCTCCTCGATGATCAGGCCCGTGATTCGCTCGATGCTGAGCGGCTCGGCCGACACGAGGAGCATCGACTCGATGATCGAGCGAAGACGTTCCACACTCAGCGTCATGGTTTCAGCCTTTGTGGGCCGAGGCCCGAACCTGTACGGGCCCCGCCGGGCTACGGTCAACCGTAGTCGTCTCGGATGACCTCTTGTTCAGCTTCTTCGAGCGTCCTGCCGGTCAGGACCAGCATGATCTCGCCCGGCGCTGGCGCCCGCAGCGGGGTGAGGGTGGCCACCTGGCGCACGCGCCGGGGGGGTTCCTGTACCGCGCTGGGTTCCTCGTCCGCGTCCAGCTCCTCGCCGTCGGCGTCGATGTCCGGCTCGGCTGCGGAGGCGGGCTCGGCCGTGGCCTCCGCGGCAGGCTCAGCCGTGGCCTCCGCGGCAGACTCAGCCATGGCCTCCGCGGCAGGCTCAGCCGTGGCCTCCACGACGGGCTCGGCCGTGGCCTCCGGGCCAGCGGCGCCTTCGGCCAAAGCGCCCTCCCCGGCCGCGGCCTCGCTCAGCGCCGCGGCGGAGTTCACCTCGAGAGGCTCCGACAACAGAGCGCCCTCAGGCTCGAGCGGAGTGAACGCCCCCGCGCTGCCCTGCGCCGGCGCCGGCAGCTCGTCGCCGCCCGGCTCCCCCTCCTGCTCGATCTTGATCATCTGCGTCCGCGCCATCTCCAGGATCGCCAGGAAGGTCATCACGACCACCCGCCGCGACTCCATGCCCGCGAACAGATCGATGAACGGGAAGCGCAGGTTTCGCTGCGCCCCAAAGTCGAGGATGAACTGGATTCGCTCGGAGATGGTGACCGAGTCTGCGATCACCTCGTGCTGCTTCTCGGGCGTCAGCCGGGCCAGGACGTCCGCCATAGCCTCGACCAAGCGGAAGATGCTGAGGTTGCTCAGCTCAGGCTCGAGCTCGGCCGCGGCCGTCTGATCCGCGTCCGGCCGCACGAAGACGTCCCGTCCGAGCTGCCCGCGATCCTCGAGAATCCCGGCCGCGGTGCGGTACTTCTGGTACTCGAGCAGCCGCCGCACCAGCTCCGCGCGGGGATCGCCCTCCTCCACCTCATCGGCCTCGACGGCAACGCCTTCTTTGGGCGGCAGGAGCATCTTCGACTTGATGTGGGCCAACTCGGCGGCCATCACGAGGAAGTCCGCTGCGACGTCGATCGGCAGATCGGAGAGCGTATCCAGCATCGCCAGGTACTTCTCGATGATGAAGGAGATCGGGATATCGAAGATGTCGATGTCGTGCGCGCGGATCAGGTAGAGCAGCAGATCGAGCGGGCCACCGAAGGCGGTCAGCTCGACCCGCATCAGCTCGTGGATCGAGGTCTCGGTCGGTCGATATTGCTTCGGGATCCCGACCGGCGAGCGCACGTCGGCAGGGAGGAGCCCCTCCGCATCACCTTCGAGGCGAGCGCTCGCGTCGGGCGCACCCGCCAGCTCAGCGGGCGCCCCGTTTTCGCCCTCGGGACGGGTCACCAGGGGTCGGACGAAACACCCGGTCCGGCCGGATGGCAAGCGCGCAGGGGCCTCAAGGGAGGATGTAGCTGAAACCCTTTATCGACCAGTGCATCAACAGCGAGACGGGGGTGGAGATCAGGTACCCGCCAAAGGCGATGGCCGCCATGATCCCGAGCATCCCCGCCCCCGAGATCGCGTCGAGGATCGGGTCGGCCTTTCGGCCAAAGAGGAAGGCCGCGACCTTGGAGCCGTCCAGCGGGGGCATGGGTATCAGGTTAAAGAAGAACAGCGCGAAGTTGAGCTGCACCATCGACCCGAGCAGCGAATCGATGGGGGAGCCATTGCCGATGACGCCATAGCGGCGCAGCCCGACCCAGAGCCCGGCCGAGAGCGTGCCCATGATCAGGTTGGCGAAGGGCCCCGCAAACGCGATGATCGCCTCACCGGCCCGCATCGAGTACTTCCGCGTGAGGTTGTTCGGAATGTAGGGCACCGGCTTCCCCCAGCCAAAGCCGCCCCCCCACATCAAGGCCCCCATCGCCGGGAGCAGGACCGTCCCGATCGGATCGGCGTGCGCCAGCGGATTCAGGGTCAAGCGGCCCAGGCGGGCGGCGTAGTCATCCCCGAGCCGGTAAGCGGCCAGGGCATGGGCGTACTCATGGACGCAGGTAGAAAGCACCATGGTCACCACCGTGACCAGCGCGCTCAGTAAGGCCTCGGGCTCCACGCGTCCCAACGTCTACGTCCCCCGGCTGTTTCCGTCTAGCAGCGTCGACCGCACAGATGCTAACGCCCGGGTTCATGACCCCAACGCCGACCCTCGTCTCTCCGGCGCGCCGACTGAACCTGACCGAGCACTTCCTTGAGCGAAACCTGCATGAGGGCCGCGCCGAGAAGGTCGCCGTGATCGTCGATCATCCCACCCGGGGGGTCTCCCATCATACGTACCGGGACATCTCCGAGCTGGCGAACCGCTACGGACACGAGCTGAAGGCCCGCGGGATCGGCCTGGAGGATCGCGTCTTCATCGTCCTCGAGGATGGCGTCGAATGGGTCGCCGCCTTCTTCGGGGCGCTCAAGATCGGCGCCACCACGATGTTCCTGAACCCCGCGGTCACCGCCGAGGAGGTCGCCTTTTACCTCGAGGACAGCCGCGCGCGCGGACTGATCACCAACACCGCCTTCGTGGATCGCCTCCCGAAGACCCATGATCGGCGGCACCTCCGCACGGTGCTCCTGGTCGACGATCCCGAGACCGTCACCGCGATCGAGCGTTGGCCGACCACCCTCGAGACCGCCCCCACCACCGAAGAGGACTTCGCGATCTGGCTGTATTCGAGCGGGTCCACCGGCGCGCCCAAGGCCGCCGTCCACCGCGCCTACGACTTCGTCTACAACACCGAGCGTTACCCGACGACCGTGCTCCACCAAAACGAGCACGACCGCACGCTCTCGGTGCCCAAGCTCTTCTTCGGCTACGCCACCGGGTCGAACCTCTTGTTCACCTTCCGCTTCGGCGGGACCAGCATCCTCTTCCCCGACAAGCCGACGCCCGATCGCCTCTTTGACCTGGTCGAAAGGCACTCGGCGACGATCCTGATCAGCGTCCCCACGATGATCGCCCAGATGGCCGATCGCTTCGAGGAGCGCCCCAGCAACGTCAAGAGCCTGCGGGTGGTGACCTCCGCCGGCGAGGCGCTGCCGCCCGAGCTCTACGTGCGCTTCAAGGCCAAGGTCGGGGTCGAGATCCTGGACGGCATCGGGAGCGCCGAGATGTTCCACATCTTCATCAGCGCCCGCTTTGGCGAGGTCGTGCCGGGGAGCCTCGGGACCTTGGTCGATGGCTACGAGGCCAAGATCGTGGACGACGACGGCCGCGAGGTCGGCCCAGGCGAGGTCGGAACCCTGTGGGTCGGCGGGGGCAGCGCCGCGGCCTTCTATTGGCAGCGCCAAGAGAAGTCGCGCGAGGTGCTCCAGGGCAAGTGGGTGGTCTCGGCCGACCGCTTCATGCGCGACGCGCGGGGCCTGTTTTGGTACCGCGGCCGCGCCGACGACATCCTCAAGGTCGGCGGGCGCTGGCTGGCCCCGACCGAGATCGAGGACGTCCTGGTGCGGCACCCCGCGGTGGCCGAAGCCGGCGCCGCGCCCTTCATCTCGGAGGGCCTGGTCAAGCCGATGGCCTTCGTGATCTTGAGGGCGGGCTTCGAAGGAGGAGAGCCGATGGCCAAGACCCTGCTCGAGCACTGTGGTCATCGCCTGGAGCGCTTCAAGGTGCCCCGCTTCATCGAGTTCGTGGAGACCTTGCCGCGGAGCGATCGCGACAAGCTGGCCCGGAGCAAGCTCAAGCCCCTGGCCCAGGAGGTCGCACACCTGCGCGGCCTGGGCGACCCCACTGAGGTCACCGAGGCATGAAGCTCGCCGAGCTCAGTTACGACGAGGCGGCCGAGATCCTGCGGCACCAGCCGGTGGCGCTGTGGCCGATCGGCTCGACCGAAGCGCACGGTCCGCACCTGCCCCTCGACACGGATGTCATCATCGCGGAGACCTCGGCGCTCCGCGCGGTGGCCCCGATCGAGGCCGCGCTGGGCAAGAAGGTGGTCCTGCTCCCGCCGCTCAGCTTCACCATCACCGACTTCACCGGCAACTTCGCCGGGACGGTGAGCATCCCGCGAGAGACGGCCCTGGCCTACGTGCGAGAGGTGGCCTGCGCCGCTTCTTTTCAGGGCTTTTCGGCGATCTGCCTGGTCAACGCCCACCTCGAGCCGGCCCACCGCTTCATGCTGCGGGACGCGGTGAAGGAGGCCCGGAGCAAGGCAGGTTGCCCCATCGGCATCGCCGACCCCGCCGACGCCCGCTTCGCCCAGAGTCTTACGCCCGAGTTCGCCAGCGGGAGCTGCCACGCCGGCAGCTACGAGACCTCGCTGGTGCTCGCCGCCGATCCCGGCCGGGTGCGCACCGCCGCGCAGCGGGGACTTCCACGTCTCGACATCGATCTGGTCGCCCGCATCAAAGGCGGAGCCAAGACCCTGGCCGACGCTGGCGGGGCCACGGCCTACTGCGGGGCCCCCGCGGACGCCAGCGTGGCCGAGGGTGAGGCCTCCTATCGGCGACTGGCCGAGATCGTCAGGACCGTCGTCGCCGAGCTACTCGGCTCAGGAGCCCCATGAGCATCACCGAAGAACAAGCGCGCGCCGCGCTGAGCCAAACCCTCGATCACACCGACTTCAGCGGCCTCGGCGCGCTGTATCGAGGCAAGGTTCGAGACGTGTATCGCCAGGACAATCGCCTGGTCCTGGTCACCTCCGACCGGGTCAGCGCCTTCGATCATGTGCTCGGGACCATCCCCTTCAAGGGCGAGATCCTGAACCAGATCACCCTCGACGGCTTCACCAAGACCGCCGATGTGCTGCCCAATCACGTCCTCTTCGCCCCCGATCCCTCGGTGATCGTGGCCCGCGCCGTGAAGGCCTACCCGATCGAGTTCGTGGTCCGCGGCTACATCACCGGCTCGCTGTGGCGCGACTACCAATCCGGCAAGGCCGAGGCCTACCAGCTCGGTCTACCCCCAGGTTTGCACAAGGACCACCCCTTGCCTGGCGCGCCGCTGCTCACGCCCAGCACCAAGGCCGAGATCGGGCTCCACGACGAGCCGATCTCCAAGGCCGAGATCCTCCGCCGCGGGCTGATGACCGCCCCCGCGCTGGAGGCTGCCGAGGCCGCCGCCCTGGCGCTGTTTCGCCGCGGCGCCGAGACCGCCCTGGCGCGGGGCCTGATCCTGGTCGACACCAAGTACGAGCTCGGCACCGATCAGGACGGCACCCTACGGGTCATCGACGAGATCCACACCCCGGACTCGTCGCGCTACTGGATCGCCGAAGATCACGAGGAGCGCCTGGCGCGGGGCGAGCCCCAGCGCATGCTCGACAAGGAGAATCTCCGAGAGTGGCTGATCAAGGAGCGCGGCTTCTCGGGCCAGGGGACCCCGCCGGCCCTCGACGACGGGATCCGCGTCCGCTTGGCCCTCTTCTACGCCGACCTCTACGAACGCCTCCTCGGCCGGCCCTTCGTACCGAGCACGGAGCCGCCGCTCCCACGAATCCGCCGAAATCTCGCGTCCCACGGCCTGCTGGCCGGTTGACTCGGATCCGGGCCATGGCTAGAGCCCTCGTGAAACCGTGGACTTCGACTCCCTCGAATTCTTCGTCTTCCTAGGGCTCTTCTTCCTCTTTTGGCCCCTGGCCCGGAGGAACAACACTGTCCGTTGGACGTTCTTGGTCGCGATGTCCCTCGGCTTCTACGCCTGGGGGTATTGGCGCTACCTGCCCGTGCTCCTCGGCACCGGCCTGGTGGACTACCTCTCGGCGCTCGGGATGGAGCGCTGGCCGCACCAGAAGAAGAAGCTCCTGTGGGCCTCCATGGCGGCCAACCTCGGGATGCTGGGCTTCTTCAAGTACAGCGACTTCTTCCTGATGAACCTGAACACGGTGACTGCCTTGTTCGGGGTCAAGCCCCTGCCCTACCTGCACCTCGAGCTGCCGCTGGGGATCAGCTTCTACACCTTCGAGTCGATGAGCTACACGATCGACGTCTATCGCGGTCGCTTCAAGCCCATCCGGAACGTCCTCAAGTTCTACGCCTTCCTCTCCTTGTTCATCCGCTTGGCCGCGGGCCCGATCGTGCGGGCCGCCCAGTTCATCCCCCAGCTGGACGAGCCGCGCCGGCCCAACACCGTCGCGCTTTGGGTCGGCCTCCGGCTGATCGTCTACGGCTTCGTGAAGAAGCTGGTCATCGCCGACAACATCGCCGAGGCCGTCGACGCGTCGTTCAACGCGCTCCACGTCTCGGGCGGGACGCTTCACTGGACCATGATCGCGCTGTTCACCGCGGTGCAGATCTACTGTGACTTCTCGGGCTACAGCGACATCGCCCGCGGCCTCGGCAAGTGGATGGGCTTCGACCTACCGGTCAACTTCAACCACCCCTTCGGCGCCGCCACGATCACCAAGGCCTGGATGCGCTGGCATATGTCGCTGGTCTCCTGGCTGCGGGACTACGTCTACTATCCCTTGGCCGGGAACCTGAGGAACGAGACCAAGAACAACATCGCGATGTCGGTGACCATGCTCGCCTCGGGCTTTTGGCACGGTGCTTCCTGGACCTTCGTCATCTGGGGCGCGTGGAACGCCTTCTTTTTGTGGATCGAGCGGGCCACCAAATGGCCGGACCGAGTGCGGCGCTTCCCCGGTGGTGGCATCTTCCGGTCGGTGGTCACGGCGCTGACCATGATCTACGGCGCCATCTGGTTTCGCGCGGGACACGTCGACCGGGCCACTGAGATCTTCGTGCACCTGCTCTCGCCGGACTTCGGGAGCCTCTTGAGCTTGCCCAAGCAGTACCCCTTCGAGCTCCTGCTGGTGGCCTTCGTCGTGAGCCGCGGGATCTACTTCCAATCCGCGACGGGCACGAAGTTCAAGGCCTTTCGGACGCTGCGGGCCAAGACCCGCTTCTACACCGAGCCCTTCGAGCTGGCCGCGCTCATCGCGATCATCGTGTTCTTGCGGGGCCCCGGCCACGCCTTCGTGTACTTCCAGTTCTGAGCAGGAGGAGAGGAGCAGCGCATGGCCAAGCCCAACAAGAGTCCCCTCCGCCGCCTCCTGATCGGGGTCCTCGGCCGCTTCGCGATCACCGGGCTCCTGGCCGCAGGTTTCATCTGGGTGGCCGGGAGCAGCTGGCCCCGGAAAGAGACCGGGGTCCCGAGCGAGCTGTGGGATCAAGAGAAGCTCGAGTGGTCGAGCGAAGCCGACACGGTGATCCTCGGCGACTCCCGCGCGGGCAGCGGTCTCCTCCCGCGGGTGGTCGACGCCGCGATCCCGGGCCGCCGCACCCTGAGCTTCACCTTCTCCAACAACGGCTACACCCCGCAGTACCTGGAGCACGCCGAGCGCGTCCTGGTACCGCCGGGCCGGGGTCTTCGCTCGATCGTCATGAGCATCTCGCCCTTTGCGCTCTCGGAGAAGCAGCAGAAGATCTCGTACACCGAGGCCGACCACGGCCAGGTCTACGCCTTCAAGTGGAAGCACCTCACGTCGCTGATGAGCTTCACCAAGCCCTTCGGAAAATGGCCGGTCATCGATGCGATCCGCGGCAAGGGCGAGCGCGGCTGGTACCGCGAGCACAACCGGGACGGCTCGTGGACGGGCTACCGCATCCCCTCCAGCCCGGAGATGGGCCCGGCCCGGGTGCGCGCCGAGTATGCCGGCGCCGTCGCCGATCCCACGGTCGTCGAGGGGCTCCTCGGCGCGGTGCGCCGGATGCGGGAGCACGGGATCGCCGTCTACGGCTATCGCCCCCCGACCTCACCGGAGCTCTATGCGCTCGAGGACGAGGCGACCCATTGGAATGAGCTACGGTTCCCGGAGCGCTTCGTGGAGGCCGGCGGCGTGTGGATCGTGATCCCGGACCAGCCCGACGGCTGGAACAGCTACGACGGCAGCCACATCCCGCCCGATCGCAGCGAGCGGCTCAGCAACTTCGTGGTGCAGGCAATGAAGGCGCACGAGGCCGGGACCCCGAGCCCCCTCCTCTTTCAGCCGTCCCCGAGAACCACCACCTCGACGACGACGCCTTAGGGGCCATGCTGTTCAGTCCGCGCAATCGC
>Ga0154020_10005732_pt1 | contig 14599 bp, 20 predicted proteins | sample Klosneuvirus_201_FD_109709 | JGI IMG/M metagenome (GOLD analysis project Ga0154020, IMG submission 109709) | Active sludge microbial communities from wastewater, Klosterneuburg, Austria - Klosneuvirus_20160825_MG | ecosystem: Engineered > WWTP > Aerobic digester > Activated sludge | place...
AGAGAACTCTGACCGAATGAGATTTTGGCTCGGCGCCTCCCTGACCCAGCTTGGGGACTACTACTGCGCCTTTTCTGACAAAGCTCGAAAGGCCCTAATCGACGCGAACTCATTGGATTTTAACCTGAATCTCTTCGCCAAAATTGTTGGGGAGAACCTTATCGATCCCGACAGTGTAGATAGCCCTGACGCTGCCCGCGAGAAGCTTGTGCACCTCTGCAGGGAACTCCAAGGCGCTGTCCTGGCCGGTCTCTTTTCCGACTGGATTACAAACAATTCGTACCTCGACGTGGAGTCCTTGAAGGATTTGCTTACTCCAGAGCAAAAAGAGTCCCTCTCAGCAGTCATCGATGACTTTGCAATCGATTCGACGCACTCCCCTTTCTCTAAATTGCTGGGCAGCTTTTTGGGTGAGCATGCATTCGACTTTGACGAGGCGGCGAAGGCGAGGCTCCACTTCACTCGATTTTGGTCCAAACTCATGCCAAACTGGGGCACGGAGAACAAGGCCCTCTTACTCTCTAAGATAATTCGGGTGATGGTTTTCTTTGATCAGCACGACCCGTCCAGTCGTGTCGTCGCGCTCCGGGAAGCGGTGTCGGAATTTCTGGATGCCTTGGAGACTGTTGACCTCTTAGCTCTGGTGTTGGCAGTGGTGGGCGATCGAAATGTTGGAGAATTGTTTCAACTCCGCGAGTGTCTTCTCTCCTCGCAACACCACTTGGAGGCCATCTCTGATCTCGCTGCGGCTTTCGAGCTCGACAACAATCTCGACGCGGTCGCCCTGCTCATGATTGCCGGGTTCCCTCTCTCCGACAACAGTGACAAGCTCACCTTGATAATGAAGTTCAAATCTTCCCCCGCCTACGAGAACAAACGATTCGTACGAATGTTGACATCCGTTTATATTTTCAGAGGACTCAGCTGACTTCTCTCAATGCAGTCCTCCGATGCAGTTGATCTTGGTTCGCTCGAACAGCTGGCCATGGAAGAGAACATCGCCGGATTTGATCAAAACACCGTTAAAGGTCAGGATTCATCTTCGCAAAAAGAAGATAGGTCGTTCGAGGAAGAGTTCGAGTACTACGACGACGCCATCGAATTCCTTGACGAAGACGACGAACCCGAAGACGACGACCCCGAAGACGACAGCATGGACATTGACGAGGATCATGAGTGGGTTGAGGAAGAAGAAGTGACCGAATAACCAATGTGGACAACACTTCCCATGAGAACTCTTAATGCTAAATTAGATTATCAATATCAATATAATATGCAACAAGGCATTCTCAAATCCGTCACCATCCCGCGGGCCGCGGAATTCACGGCAATTGCGAGTGCATTAATTTCGAATCAGAAACCGCCGACGGCGTATCCGACCGCCTCCTCCGGTCGCGGTCTTGTCAACAGCATTAAATGATTAGAATGTTGTCATTCGCAGAATAGGGACGAGTGCAAGCCAGTTTACATCGAAGAGTTGTCGACATGTCGGCGAACAACAAAGGGTACGTCCTTTCGTGTTCACTGAGGAATCGTTGTCGAAATTCCCTCTGACCGTCGGACTCCAATCTCACATGGTTATTATTAATACTATATATTATTTAAATAATATTATTGCCATTTCTTTGGGCGGAGTGACCTCGCAGCGCGAATGGCTCTTGTCCTGTCTTGGCAATTCCTGCCGAGTGGGTCCGACCTCGCCTCCACTCTGCTTGTCCTCAACTGCTGCTCTCGTGGCTTTCTCTGCCCGCGAATCCTATATTACGAGATTAAGAGTTCGATTGAATTTTTAATATTAATATTTGTGGTGACAATGACTCCCGCGGGAGCGGGTCGTGTCCGTTCGCTCGAGATTTCGATCCAACTGCTCGACAATCTCGGCCCTTTGCCAACGCACCTCGGCTCCTTTTCGAAGACAAGTCTCTATTATATTTAATATCATTGCAAAATCCAAATATATCAGTGCCGCTGATAACATACTGAATGATAAATGACGGATTCTCGTGAAATGGCATTCCAAACGCATCGCTGAGATGGCCTGCTCTTCTTCCTCATGATGATTTGTAGGCCAATTAACTCGGCCGCAGCGTCCAAGTCGCCCATCAGCAAGCCCCCGCCGACCTGGCAAGCTCCCGGTAAGGCCGTCGCCAACCCTGTTGCGAGCGCCAAACCGATTGGAGCGACACCGACCAAGCCCGCCGTTGGCGCCAAGGTCGGCGCAACGGCAACGCCACCCCCGACCAAACCCACCCCTCCCTCGGGCAGTCCGACACCTGCCAACTCACCACAGAAACCTCCTGCTGGCGCTGTGAAGACGCCCTTCTTACCCAAGCCCGCGACCGGAGCCGCCAAACCCGCTGCCCCAGCGAAGAAGTGGACGCCGCCTCCCGGACACGCTACCACCACCAGGCCCGCTCCCAAGCCCGCTATTGCTCCCGTGAGGAGAGCCCCAGCTCCTCCTCCCGACGTCGTCAAGGCAAGCACGACCAATGAAAAGTCGCTCCCTGACACTGCCGACCGTCAGAAGGCACTTTTGGTCTCCTTCGCCCGCTCATGTCTTGTGGTATAATATTTCTCTAGTTTTGGGAGCAGCAAGCGGCTGAAGAGGCGGCAGCCAAGAAGTCTCCTCAGAACAAGTCAACGGAGTTGCCGTCGAACCAGTCGGCCTCTTCCTTGAAGAATAGATTCGAGCAAGCAGCGCAAGATGCGGCCCCTGCGAAACCCCAATTACAAAGCACCGGAAAAAAGTGGACGCCACCTCCAACCAAAGACAACTCTGCCAATCCGCCACCATCCGCTGCCGCTCCAGCGCGGTGGAAGGTTCCGACGACCTCACACGCGCCTATCCATGCATCTGAAACTGCTCCCCTCAACGCTCCCACCACCAAACCAGCTCCAGCTACCGCTGCCCTTCAACATGACGAGACGATTGACGAGGGCATCGAGCAGTACGAGTCATTGGCTCAATATTGGAAGATCTTCAATTTACGTTGTATTTTCTAGGAGGACGGATTATCAAAATGCCACGGATTCGACGACAGACCTTGGTGAGCGTCTCGAGGCAGTGGGGTACAAGATCAATCACTTTCGACTCAATGATGTTCTAACTCAGTCTCTAGCAATATGCTTGGAAAGCTGAATTTCGATCCGAATGCGACATCATCAGATCAATCTTGGTGGAGGTGCGATCATTGATTGGCCCACTATTGAATTCACATCCACTCATTGACCTTAGTGCCACTGGTGTTGCTCCGGATCTCGATTTTGTCATTCAAGCAGTGGCGAGTGGCCAGGATCTTAACGAGCAGAACCCTGACGGGGCGATGATGACCGCGCTGCACTTTGCTGTTATTAGCGAGAACGCGGAGATCCTGCAGTACTTGCTCGACAGTGGCGCACACCCCGACGTGCCGGACGAGGGCGGCCTCACGCCGTTGCACCATGCCATTGTGCGCGGCAACCTCGACGCCACTCGCCGATTGGTGAATGCCGGTGCAGACGTGAATTATCTTGGAGGAGGCGAGCGACCACTTCGCCGTGCGAGCTCGGCGGTTGACTGGAGTGTGGCCACTGTCGCTTTCTTGGTCCGTAAGGGCGCTACCGTGAATCCGGAGGACCCCGAGGAGGCGACTGCCCTTGACTTGGCGCTGCAAATGGGCCACGTTGCCTCGGCGGCCTTCTTGTTGCTTTATGCCGCTGAGAGACGATCGAATGGCGGCGGCTTTGGCGGCGATAGTGGCAGCGAAGACGGCGACATGTATGCGGAAGAGTTCGCTAAGGCCCAAGAGCTCGCTGATAGAGTACGCGAATTCGTTTGTCCCTTCCTTATATTGGAGTTATTTTGATTTCTAGATCTCTACGGGGGCGGACTTTGCCAATGTGGATGCGGAGGGCAAGGGTCACGTCACCAAGGATGATCTGCTCAACTCGGGCTTGCCTGAGGAGATGGTCGACATTCTCTTCCCCTTGTTCGACGAGGATGACAATGGCATCCTCGACCGCGACGAGTTCAATGCGCTCAACTTGACTTTCATCGAGTTCGACGAGGGCGGCGATGAATTTTGAGGGGCACCACTCAGACTCAATCGTCAATCTCATTGTCGCGCGAAATCTCTTCGTTTATAAGTCATCGGGACCAAAGATAATGCAATTAACACTTCTAGTAAAATGGGTTACTGTCTTTCTGAAGTGAGTCCAACTTTTTCATGGCTAGGTGAGTAGTGTGATTCCACTGATTCGTGATTCACCCATTCTACTCTTCCGCTTCGCGTTTACCTCGCTGGCACTGGAATGTCCCAGGTTAAGTTGGTTGTAATTAAAAGCGAGACGGGCTCGAAGCGGTTCAGCGAGGCGACACGGCAGCTGCTGATAAGCAAGGTCATGACTGTTCACCGCCAACTCCGCCCTCAGCTCTCTTCCGACCCCGAGGCACGCCAACCCCGCCGACCGCTTAACGCACTTTTAATAGTAATACTAGTATCCGTTATTGTTTTAATGAATGATTAGCGTAGGGATATCTGACGGCATTGCTCGGTGTGTTTGAGGACGGCGGCGAGATGGTCGTGGCCACCTCGAGCGACGGCGGCGACGTGCTTGGCCTCGCCGTCTTCCGCTCCTATCGCAACACCTTTAATAACGGTCGCATCCTTTACGTCGACGACTTGATTATTGATGAGACCAAGCGCTCCACTGGTGTCGGTAAAGCGCTCATCTCGTGGCTCGAAGCCGAGGCCCTTCGACGAGGTCCACCTCCTCCTTCGTCTTGAGCTCAGACAGTTTTTGGACCCTCAATTTGATTTTTTAGGATGCAAAGCATTGACGTTAGATTCGGGAACGCAACGAAAGAGGGCCCACAAATTTTATTTGAGAGAAGGCCTCACGATCGATAGCTTCCACTTCGGCAAAGAGCTCCCACCAGCGAAGCTTTAAGTATTTTATGGAATAATAGTTAGTTGATCGAGTAGACATTGTTTTGTCGGAAAACACAAGTGTAAGAGCGATTACGCGCTCTGGATCTCCGCGAGGATCGTATCTAGGAGGGCAACCGCCTGGATCTTGCGCGTCTTGCTGAGGGTCTTGATGGCCTTCATCTCCGCGTCGCCGTTGGTCAAGAGAGTCTTCACGGCGCCGTTCGAAAGCACTTGAGCAACGAAGGCAGTGTTATTCGCCTGTAAGGACAGCTGGTAACCCGTTTCACGAGCTTGGAGCACGCTGGGGTAATCATTGCGCGGGATGGTCGCGTCATCATAAAGTGTCTGCAGTCATGAGAATCAGAAAAAAAAGACGCCTAGGCTTCAGGGTAATCATGGGAAACCTTAGCGAGGCGAGCGCGCGAGATGGAGCCTTTGACACCAGAGAGAGCGGTGGAGGTAAGCGGCGGGCTGGTGTAAGAAGCAGAAACGAGGACAATCTGCGTGTTGTTGCCATAGACAGCGCCGAGCGAGACGACGACGGCCACCTCGATGGGATCGAACGACCAGAAGCCAGGCTTTGCAGTCTTGGAGAAGGGAATCTCCGTTCCATTTACAAATACTAACAATAGCAAAGGTTGAATAAATGACATGGGCACAAAGAACAATACAATCCATACCGTGAGCAGGAGGGAGCTCGTTGATCAGCTTCACCGTGTAAGGGCGGACAGTGAGCTGGGCTAGAGTCCGACAATGTCAGTAAATCGACCCTACCAAGCATAAGAGACTCACCACGGCGTACTAGGGAACGTCTGATCCATGGAAAGCGAGATGTAAGTGGTGTTGGAGACACGCTTGAACGTGCAAGAGCTCCAGGCAAACTGACCGCTTTGGTAGCCCATCGTGATACCATCGTCATCATACACGCGCCCCACACCTGCAACATAAGATCCATCAAATCAACATTGCATACCAAGAAAAACTGGTTGACATAATAATTTTTCGATACCTGAGGTCGTGCCAGGATAAATGGTCCAAGTGAGGGCGGGGTATTGGCGGTTCGCGTTTCCAGTCACGGCGACCATGGACTCGGGGATAGAGGGAAGCACCGCTCCACCGCGGACATACACTGGAATCTCCGACAGATCCCTATCAATAACAATTAAAAGCTGGTTCGACGTGATGGATGAACATTAATATGCGATCGGACCAAGATTTTTTGACGAACAGACCGTCGGGATTGGTGACAACGCGAAGAGCGCCGCTCTCACGGTCAATCCAAGTTCCCTGCCAGTCAAAGATGAATCAAGACAGAACAAGATGCAACAAAGTGCGTCGATACCGGAGGCAGCCACACGGTCATTGTAGAGAGCTTGGTGGTAGCATCGGCTTGCACCACGACGGGGGCCACGATGAGATCGTCACCCAAGTTGTACTGATTTGGGACCTAAAAAACCAACAGACTTCACGAAGTACAACGCTGGCAATGATAAGCCATCGATCTGACAAAGTGAAAGCAGTGTAAACCTTCGAACATTTGCCAAAGTGAAAGCAGACTAGGAAGGCGAGCGTACATTGTAAGCAGCGTCAATCTCGGGGAAGTTATAGTACATGGGCCTGACGGGGCCAAGACCCTTCTCATAAGCGATGCGGTGAAGGGTGTAGAAGATGGGCAACCATGACGCGCGTAACCTCAATGCCTTGCGATTAATTTCAAAATTGTAGTTGGGGACATTCCACACCTACAATAAAAATGATTTCACACGAAGAAACTCATCAAGCAAAATGGGAGCCTCGGAAGACCTCGACAGTGTTGCAGTTTCCGAGCGAGCACTCTCCAGGCATGTCCGCACAGAAGCCCTCCGCCATTCCTACGGGATTTGAATTTAATAAATTCTCAACGAAGAAAGAGCGCATCGCATACCAGCATCATGGGTTCGGAACAAAGGCGACACCGCGCCCCACTGAATCCAGCGAGTCGACATCTCGTAGTCGAGCCCACCACCAGAAATATCGTGGCTCCTGCACAACAACCATCCATCATCATCAACAAGATCGAAAAACTAAAGAAGATCTTGATACCAATAACCATAGCCAACATTGGCAGCAGTGGAGGTGAAGTATGGCTGGAAGGCGAGGGATGACCACGTATGCCAGACGTCTCCAGAAAACCCAGTCTGATAGCGATGGTTGCCCATACCGCCCCACCTACCGTGCAGATACAAGATAAACCTCGCTGGTACAAACGTATGGAATCCAAATGAACAACAAACCTCGAGAGGACCCAACCGCGGATCTGTTCAGAGGTGTTCTTGCCTTGGCCGACGAGCGCAGCTTCGCGGGTGGCGCGGTACCTACGCAGCAAGTACATTGAGCGTTTACCTCAGAGTCAATAGGGCGAAATTCGTTACCAGTTGGTCATGTAGGTCGGATTGACGTTATTGATGTGAACTCCGTCCGTGCCTCCTTGTTGCCAGTCAATCCACCAGAAGTCCACACCATCCTAACGTAAATATACATCAACCTGGCATCGTTAGAGCAGGAAGCGGCAGCAAGCAGCACCTCCATGAGGGGCTGCATGACAATGTCGTGCAGCGTCTCCATGTAGTGCGGATCCGTGACGTCAAAGGGAACCTTCTGTCCAGTCGACGGGTCGATTCCATTCGCCAGGGCCATGGGAGAATATTGCTGAAGAAAAAAGGGATTATTGAGACCGCTCATGTGATGAAACATATATCATAGCACCTTCTCAAAGCTTTGGACACCAGTTTCGTCGTGGATGTTCACACCGACGTGAAGTCCACTCTCTTTCAAGTAGCCGATGGCATCGCTGGGCGAAGGGAAGAAGTGGGGGTCCCAAGTCCAGCCCGTCCAGTAGTAGCTCATGTCTATGAAACAAAAGAGAAGTCTTCTTTTCACCATCGACTGCAATAGAATTACAGACCCACTGCTTCAAAAGGACGTACTGAATGAGTGATAAGGCTCGCTCATATGCCAATCCATATCAATGATAAACACGTCGAGCGGCATGCTGCGCGAAATGTACTCGTCCACAATGAGCGGCAGATCGCTCGAGGAGATCCAGTACCACCGCGACCACATAATACCTAAAACGACGAATCAATTCAACATACGAATTGAAGAGATGAATTGTCTATAAAAAAAAGGAGATGCAGCAAGGGGTCAGAGTCGATGGAAATTGAGCGGACCATGCGTGTATTTAGGAGTCATGGGCATCTGGAGGCCTATCAACGTGTAGTCCTGCAGCGATTGCTTATAATTGTGACCATGACCAAAGAAATACCAATCAAGGACATCCGCAGAGGTCCTGGAAACAGCGAATCAGTCAACACCTAGAGGTCAGGAAGCAGAGTTGAAAGCGGAGCGCACTGATTCATGGGCCACTCGTTCTGATCTAGGTAAGGGCCGCGAGTGTCGTCCATCAAGACCCAACCATCGCGAGAAATGAGACCCCTGCAATGCAATTAGAAAATTATGATAAAAATGGCGAATACGAAGTGAAAGCAATCATATGATACCACGCGCAGTGGAGGCTCTCACCATGGACGCTGACGTTGACGTTCTGCGTGCAATTGATAGCGATGGGGCCGTTCACCTCATCAAGCGATCGAATGGTGCCAAGAAGATTGCCAGAGTTCGCCATTCCAGGCATCCATGTGACCTCAAAGAAAATGTTCAATCTCAGACGAAAATTAATGATGATGATGAGGAGGGTACATTCGCAGTCTTTCCAACAGGGTTGAGAAGAACGACGACGAGGTTGTTAGCCGAGAAGGCGCCTCCACTTGGGTTGTATTGAATAGAAAGTGAACTCGTGCGAATTTCCGTCCATCCCTTCAAACAACAGTCAAATGACGGCAGCAGGAGAGGAGGGGGGCACGAGCGATGGGAAAGGAGGCGAGACGAACGGGGCGAGAGCTCGAGGGCCGAGTGGTGAACTGGGGAGGCGAAGCGACATAGCGATTGAGGACGGCCCAAGTCGGACGATCTTCGAAAGATCCAGTCGAATATTCCATTCTGCACAACAAATTATTAGTGTTGCGATTTCTGAATCCTCGCGTGTTGAGAAGGAGAGACACGAGAAAGGCGGTGAGCTCGACCTCTGGCCCCGGCGGAAAATGATCCCAGTTCTGTCCTCGAGGGCCATTGCTCACAACAAAGCAAAATAATAATAATGCTAAATATTGCTCAGCAGCAACCACTTGTGTTCTTTCCAAGGGATACATCCGACTGACCGTAATGCAGCTTGGAGCAAGGTTACCGAAAATTCGAGGAGATCTTCCTGCGCGGCATTTCAGAGAGAGCCGCACCGAATTAAAGAGGGAGTCAAAATGGTGAATCGGGCTCCACCAAGCTTCACCACAGCCGAAGGATTGGCAACGGGATTGAAAGGCGTTTGCTCGAAGCCCGCGACACCCATGGCGAGGGTCGTCAGCAACACCAGCCACGCGACCGACACGACGCGCCGCTCCATCTATAGGTAATGAACGCAAAAATCGTGACAATAATAAGTAATTATTGATCGTCTGAGACCGCGCACCCAGCACTCCGCAGGATCGCAACCGCTGACGAGCGGCCCTTCTAAATCTTAGGTCTTTAAGATACAATTCAAGGCGCTGCGGACGAATTCACAATTTTCTTCACTTATTCTCTTTGTGTTGAACTGGTGGAAATGATTGAGGTCATCTTGAACGATCGTTTGGGCAAGAAGGTCCGTGTCAAGTGCAAGTACGGCTTACTCGCTCTCTTTCGCCTTCCTTCTCCTCTGCCAGAGAGATCTTTGGGAAATTTTCTTTTATTTTTTCTATAAAAAAAATCCCCGTTTGAATTCCGGATTGAATTAGTATGTGCTGCTGCTGGCATATTTGCGAAGCTTTTTCGTCTCTCGTGTTGACCTGTTTTCATCCTTCGTCCGTTCCGTTTTCCCTTGGCGAGAATTCCTTGTTTTGTTTTCTAATAATATTAAATATAGTCCTGACGACACCATTGGCGACCTCAAGAAGATTGTTGCCGCTCAGACTGGTGCGCTGCCTCGTTCTTTTAGTTTCTCGCCCTCCCTCTTTCCCTTTTCTTTGCTTCCCTCGTTCTTCACCTTTCTTCACCTCTGCCTTCTTGAATCCCTTTCTTATTTCTAATATTCTTAGGTACTCGTCCGGAGAAGATTCGCATCCAGAAGTGGTACACTATCTACAAAGATCACCTCACCCTCGACGACTACGAGATTCATGGTCCGCTCGCTCGTCTTCTTCACGGAATCCCTCTCAATTCTAATCTTATAATTTTTCAAGTGACAATTCTTTTAACGATGTCTGGAGTTGAAACTCTTTTCTAACGAGTTCTGATTGACACTTTTTCGTAGATGGCATGGGCCTCGAGCTTTACTACAACTAAGTCCTCCTCGCCTCGGGAAGCATACAAGCCGCTTTTTGCGATCGAAAACCCGTCATAAATATTGACCAAGTTCACTCTTTTCAGCTCGAAACGCCAAAAGCTAACCAACTGTACATTGTAAGCAAAGCAGCTTGAACCACCTTCCTTTTTTGCCCTCCCGAAAAAGAGAAATACATAATGAGGGCCTCGTGATGTTAGCAAATCGATATCTAACATTTCACCAATATTGTTTTGAAGACAATCCGTTGAATCGCGAAGTATTACAATGCCACGAGCGGTAGTCGGAAGGTCGTCGCGGAGACTCAGTCAGACAGCCAAGACTGAAGACAGTCGTTTCAGTTCTTCTCGAGCGAGGGAGCAACATGCACGATAATTGCTCGCAACCACACTCTTCATAATAAAATCAAGTTATTTTTTCATGGATATCAGCGCATTCGACCAGAGGGCGGCGAGCCAGAGAGACGAGCATGAATCATCACTTCCGCTGCCCTCTGCTCCTCCCCTGTCCCACGGTTCGGCCAACGCGACTTTTTCGCCCAATCTTCTTTGAATAGTCATAGTATTAATCGATTTCTTGCAAAAGATCGAGATGATCCGATGGATATTTCGCCTCGAGGCGCCGACGACGAAACATCGCCGACCGTCGAGCTCGACGACTCTCCTCTCTCTGGTAATGAACGCGTTAGCGTTGCTCCAATCCCAGCTGATTTCGTGGCGATGAATCCCTCAAAACTGGACTCGCATGCGGAGACGTACTCTGCTGTGTGACCCCCTTGTTTGTTTCGTTTCCTCGTCAAGACTCTCTGCTAGAAATTCGGACCGGGCAGACCTGCGGTCAGTTGTCTCCGATTCTCAGTCGTTGGAGACTCTGAGGCGCGAATACCAAAGCACGAACTTTCAGAATAAAATCGACATCCTAGTGACAAAGCACCGCATTGAGAGTTGGCGGCCCATCAAAGGTAACTACTCGCTCTGCGTTTCACCGACGAGCATCTGAATTTCATCGCGCAGGCGATGGAAACTGCTTCTATCGCTGCGTCATCATTTCGTTAGTCGACTTTCTTCGCCAATCTCTGTCGCAAAACGTCGAGGTCATCCCCCTTTCATCAGTTATAGCCATCACCTTCCATCCCTCAAGCTCTTTCCTTAGGCTCAGTACCAATCCCTCGCGCGAATGATCGATATCTTGAAGGGAAATAAATCAGCGGAGATCGCAAAAGCTTTCTTTGAGATTATTTTCCTGCAAACGTCGAGGTTGGAGCCGCGGCCCAAGGCTCGCTCTCTCTATTGCCCGCAGCTGGAACCCCCTCTGACGTCATTTGTTTCCACTAGGTGGGAGAGTTTTGGTATCAAGATGAAGAGCTTTGCGATGCGTTGGTTCTCTTTTTGAGAGAGGTTACAGCCATCCAACTCGAGAACAAGCCCGACGACTACCTTCCGTTCCTCGACCTCGATCAACCAGACCCAATAGCGAAGCGAGCCGCCTTTGTGCGAGGGATGGGCAACGAAGCCATTGACGTTGAGATCCTGGCGTTGATGGATGCTCTGCAGTTTGGTTGCGAGATTCTCCTCCTTGACCGAGCTGACCCTGTCGTGCAGCACCTCATACCCCACAAACTCGAGCAGTTGCCCCCTACGTTTGTCCGCCCTGTCTTCCTCTATCGTCCGGGCCACTACGATCTCCTGTACCAGGGTTAGTTTCTTGTTTCTTGTCATTTTCAATGGATTAATAATAACCCCCGTTGGCAAATTGATTCCGCCAGTGTTTCGTTCAACCGTCGGTTGGCTGGCAGCGGGAGCGAAGCACCCCCTCCGTGCAACGATGTCCCACCGAGGCTGGCATGCTCTCCTTGAGTGACCTTGACGCCCTCTCATTTGTTTGGTGAACGCGATTTGTGAGCATTCTCTCCGCATTGTCAATTGGGCACATTCATGGAAAAAGGTCGCAAGGAAGCCAAGGATCGACCTGAGCTAGTCGATCGCATCGTTGAGGCGCTCGGTAGCAACCCTCATGGCCACACCAAGCAGCTCATAGGTAAGACATATAATATAGTTGGATGCTCTTTCAAGCTGTTCTGGCCGTCAGCGGTGACCTCTACGACTTGTCGACCCCTTCGTCTTCTCGTCGTCGACCCCTTCGCGCTTCCTGAAGCTCATGCTGGACCATATAGTGGTTTTAACCTATTATAATGCATGCGATCTTTTATAATTCGATATGTCTATTGTCCTGGTGGTTTGATTCGCCGTCGTTGGAAAGATCATCGAGCTCGCCGTTTTGTTGTCGCTCACCGCTCTGCGTAGCGTGCGTTCTTCGGCATACGAATGATGAGGGCGAGGCGTTTTCACTTCTTCTTGATTACCTCCACGTCCCTACTTGGTTTGCAAAAGACGGCCCTGGTCAGAGCCCACAAATGCCGTTCTTCGCTGCGACTCAAGCGTTCCCCTCTCCACCGCTTTCCGGCCTCGAGTTCGCCGATCGTACAAATGTGTCTTCCATCTCCCTCCAGGCCGACTGTTGATGACGTCCATTTTGTAGAGGAAGGTATTGGGTATAAGTGTAATGTTTGTGGGCGGTGGCTCGATGGTCTGGCCGATGACGCCGCCGCGCGACATCTTATGGATTGCACCAAGACGCAACCTGCCTCCAAGGATCTCAAGGCAGAGGAGCTAGATGAGGACACGGTTGATGATGACCTTCTGGTGGATCTTGATGCCTTTGAGGACACGGTTGATTATGAATTTCTGGCGGAGCTTGATGATGCCTTGCGCCTCAACCATGACAAGGTATTCCTTCCCAAGCAATCCTCCAATCATTTTTTGACGCTCTCTTGTAGCCTTATACGGTCAACTGCCCGCTATGTGACGTGGACGTCCCCTATTTGGTTGCATATCACTCAGACTGCGAGCCTTCTATGTGTGAAGACTGCTATGATCGCCGCATGTTCATTTATGAGTCCAATGCAGAAAAGATGCCCCGATGCGAGATTTGCCGAGTGCGTCTTCTCGCTCAATTTTGCCTCTTTCGTCCCTCTTTCCCACCAAGATTTCTTAGATTGAGTTGCATCCCTCCGAAATGCAGCGCTTCCTCCATAATCAAGGCCTCCCTTCTTATCGCTACCAAAAATATTTCCGAATTGCGTACGGCCAGACCCACCATCCGGTACTTGTTCCTCCGAAACCTTGAGGGTTTCCTACGACTTATTCCCCAATTGCTATTTTTTAGGGGGGTACATTTTGTGCAGATGAATCTTGCCAGGCGCCAATTCCGTTAGTGCGCGGGGCCAGCCACGTTCGTTGCGAAAGCTGCTCTCAGGTTACTTGTGTCCGCCACGGCTGCCTCAAAGGAAATGTTTCAGTACTCATGCAATGCTCAATGGAGAATTCTGGCATAGTAATGTTCCCTTTTTTTTAAAGAACTCATGTTGTGAGGTGGGTCGGAGCGAGGCTGCGTTAGCGGCTCAAAATCGTATTGACAACGAGGCCTCGGAGGTTCCCATTCGCGTGTCTCGTTCCTGTTGGTTCCAACTAATCCTCTCCTTCGTAGGCATTATTGCAACGGGAATCAAAGAAGTGTCCGCGATGCACCTCACCCATTTGCAAAATGGAGGGCTGTCGGCATATCCATGTTCGACTTTCATTTGCCTTGCCCTTGTTTTCTGATTCGTATTTTTGATAACATTCTCTAGTGCAACTGTGGCCACAATTTCTACTGGTGTTGCCTCAAGACGTTTGGTGTACGAGATGATGATCGATGGCATAATCAGCACTGCCCGGACCCGGCCGCACCCAATGGTGAACAATGACGGAGAGCCACATTCTTGTACCATGATCTGTTAAGCTGGGTAGAAGATCTTACTTCGAATAAGTTGACAGCGAAACCTGAGTGCATACAGTCTGACAGATGGATGAGCGTTAGTCAGCCGGCCCCCCGACAATCTACCAAGAGATAGTCAATTAAAATAAAGCTAAAGGCGCACGCCAGCCTGACCGCCTTGAAGAAGGAACTCAGAGAACAAAGTGCGCGGGATTCTTCAAGCGCCCCTTGACGATCTCGGTTTGCCTCAGACAGTCAGGAACTTAACTCCGATCTCACCAGTCCTCGGCGGGCATCACAGTACTCACGCTCGCACTCATTTCCGTTATCCCCAATGACAAGACGAGGGACTTGGGTCGACTGGCTCGTGGAAGTGAGCGGCGGTGAGCGTCAAGCGCGACGTGTGATCAAGTTCAGCGGCTTGCTCGCCTTCATCCTCCTCGGCAGCCTCTTTGTCATCGCT